>OLNS01002726.1_pt1 | contig 11165 bp, 7 predicted proteins | sample 1673031 | NCBI WGS metagenome assembly OLNS01 (sample SAMEA3136748, study PRJEB25190) | human gut metagenome | biome: human gut; feature: human-associated habitat; material: faeces | place: Austria | collected 2013
TTCCGATCTTTACTAAGCGCAAATACCAAATCGCGCAATGACCGGCTGTCATATATATCAATAAAGAAGGTGTAATAGCCCTGCTTAATTTCAGGAAACTGAAAGCAATGACGGATCAGGCCCGTCTTTCCCATTCGTCGGGTAGAGACAAGAGCCAGGTTATTCCCATTCATCACTTCGCGTACCAACTGTTCGCTTTCCTGCTGACGGTCACAAAAATAATCAGCAGATACATATCCACTTGTTATAAAAGGATTTCTTATCATAGTCTTCGTATATCTCACGTTATTACGCAAAGATAATTATTATAAAATAATAAAATGCACATCTCGTGCATTATTTCATCATCCCCCTTGCCCAACAGCCACCACATGATAATAAACTCCGCGTGTTTTCCTGAATGACTTTACTCCCAGCTTCTGCAAAATACGCCCGAAATAATTAACCTGTCCGGAAGAAATCTTCATTTTACTTGCCTTTTGTATCCGCTGAAGTATATCTGCAGCAAGTAACCATTCTCCCTCTTCTTCCTCTTCCGCCACCCGGTAATACACCTGGAACAACTGCTCGATTGCCGGCGACTGCTCAAACTCCCGGTTCGCCTCCGTCATAATAGCCTCTTCCTTCTCATCAAACCAGTAACGTTCATTACTACGCAGCAGTGCCATTGCCTGGGCATACAATTGCTCATAATCAATAGGGCGGACCACATCAATCACTCCAGTCACCTCCACACCGATAAAACGGCGACTACCGGAAGTATCCGTCAGCAAATCTTTATGATTGCTCGTTCCTATAAAAGAGGCATACCGACGAAGTTCCTCCACAGCCGAAGCATTCGGACGTCGTGTGTTGACAACGGGCTTTTGCAGAATATGCTTGAGGAAAGACTGCTGATTGATGCCAATCTGATCGAACTCATCCATATTAATCAATAAAAAGCGATTCAAGTATAACTCGGCATCCCGCTTCCGGCTGAAATCAATGCTATCCGTATAATAAGCCTGCAAGCATGGAGGCAAAATCAACCGGCAGAATGTAGACTTACGATAAGCCTGTGGACCTATCAATATAGGAGAAGTGCTATTTGCATGATTCTTTCCCATTCCACGCCAATGCGCTATCATACTAAGAAACCAACGACGAAACAATTGCGCCCAATGAGGATGATCGCAAGGAACTCGCTTGGCAAGATCGCCGATATGATCCTTACCATCCCAATGAGGAAGGTCATAAAGAAATTCCTCGATAGGCTGATAAACCGGCACATGATCCGAATTCAGGTAACGTACCACGTCTTTATCCCACAGCTTAAGCCCTTCATAATGTGCATTCATTGCAATACTTGCCATCAACCGTTTATCCACCGGATGAAAATAAAAATTAAAGCTGTTCCGTTCACGACATTCCACTTGTGATGTCAACTGGTTGAAACGAAAATCATAACGCCGTTTCATAAACTCATCCATCTGCATGACAAATAATTGTTCCGGCAACAGACTACTTTTACTCGCAAACCCTTCACAAGTGCGGTATACATTTCGCACGGTTCCTCGAACCAATGTATCGTCCTTCGGCAAGCGATAATGAGCGCGAGACCATCGCACTGTATCTTCCTCCGGAATACCGGCACGGAAACAATGTCCTGCGAGGTTAATCAATAGCGATTGTTTGTCTCCTTCCGGTTGATAATCAGTCTCTTCATCCAACGCACGTGCAAAAGCAGCTTCGAAAAGGACAGAAAGCGCATTACACTTTTCATATCCCGGCGCAAGCCGTTGCAATGGCGAAGTTTCCGTTTGTACCCGTTCGCGATAAGTCACCTCACCCGGCATAGCGGCAGGCTGCTTCATATAAATAGGCATTGCTTCGGGATTAAAATACAAGTGCGGGTCAAAAGTTAAACGACAATATTGCTCCAACGAAGGTACTTTCAGCTCGATATCATAAGGAAGTTGTGGCTGATAAAATTTCACTGCCAACCGATAGGCATGCGCATGAAAAAGCTCCGCTTCTTCACTAGTTGTCGGCAAACGATCATTGGGATAAGTAAAGCGTACCCATACTTTCACAGACTTTCCGGAAGAACCGGTGAAAGCTAAGTAAGTCTGCGGAAGCTCCTTTACCCGTTCTTTCACCTCATCCGCCTCCATGTGTCCGGACAAGTTGTTGACCTGAATCATCACAATTCCATTGTATTCACTCATCGTCGTTATGCCGCCTTTACGAAAAAAGGCGGCTGCAGGTATCAGCTTCGGCACTTTCTGTACATAGTCATTTTTATCACCCGGAAGCATAAAAGGCAGGACTTCTCTCATTTTTGAGACGGGCTGTGTTTTAGTTTCCACTTTCATTTGCTCCACGAGCTGTTCAATTCTTAACGTACGCATAGTGTTCACCTTGCCATCGTCTCTTACCAGTGTTATTCTCATTACTTTATTTATTTGTCCTGCATGTGTTTTGTAGGGCGATTATTACGACACAAATATACTGTAAATATTCCACACAAACAACTTTTCAGAGAATACTTATTTCATCTTTCTACTAGAAAAGATTTTTCAATTCTATTTCTCATGTTCTCATAGATTTCAGATAAAGCACATATAATCAAAGAAGTACATTATGAGAAACGTTTTTAAAACAGGTGTTTCTCATACTATCCTCATCGATTTTCTTCAAAAAACCGCTATTTCTCATACTCTTTCAGGGTATTTCTCATAGTCAGACACAACTATTCTCCTGTTTATCCGCCAAGCTTATCTTAGAAAACAGCTAGCTATTTCTTTCATGCAAACAACTAGTTAATTACTTGTTTTTCACCTAATAATGTCGTATCTTTGAAAGAGCATCCCAATCGTTCTACTGGAGTGCACAGGCCTGTTCACTACAGTAAAAAGTTCTGTCTACTAGAGTGAAAAGAACCGTTCACTGTAGTGGAACAATCAGGATGGCGGTTGAATAATAAAAGAATAAAAGCAAGATACACTAAGAGCATCAAGTACATAACATATAAATAACCATTAAATTAAAACAAAGATGGCAATACAATTCGAGTTTTATAAGAATCCCCAACCGGAAAAAGAAGGGGAAGAACCTAGTTATCACCCACGGGTGGTTAATTTTCAACATGTGACCACTCAAAAGCTGGCAAGAGAAATCCACATGGCAACTACTTTCGGGAAAGCAGAAGTAGAAGCCATGTTAATGGAATTGAGTAGATGCATGGGCAACCATCTGTGCGAGGGAGAACGAGTACATCTGGATGGAATCGGCTATTTCCAGATTACATTGCAAGCTACCGAACCCGTGCACTCGCTTACCACTCGTGCTGACAAAGTGAAGCTTAAGTCCATTAACTTCCAGGCTGACAGAGATTTAAGGAGTTTGTGCATGAGCACTCATCTACGACGTTCAAAATACAAGCCACATTCCGCTTCTCTTTCTGAAGAAGAGATCGACAAGAAACTTACTGCCTATTTTGCAACTCATCCTGTATTAACCCGTAGTAATATGCAGTCGCTCTGCTGTTTCACTCAAAGTATGGCCAGTAGGCAAATCCGTCGCCTAAAGGCAAAAGGCAACTTACAGAATATAGGTAAGCCCACACAGCCTATTTATATACCAACACCGGGCCATTATGAGAAATGAGTTCAACAGGTATGAGAAATAAGCCAAATCAAGGTCTATTTGCGAATAAAACTATGAGAAATACCAATTTTAAAAGTATTTCTCATAGCTTACTTTATTAATTATCTGCCATTTAAATCAAATCTATGAGAATATGAGAAATGGATATCTTATTTCCGGTTCTTCGTCAAATTTGGTGGTAAATTCTTTATCTCTTTATTTCCAAGTTAATAATTATCCCTTTTTACTCACTTTCATAAGAAAATATAGGCACTGACTGAATTAGCTAAATGAGCGGAGAAAAACTTACCACCAAATTTGACGAAGAACCTTATTTCCGGCGCAGGCAGTTCAATTTTCGACCAACCACTTCTCTATATTTCTTGTTTGAGCACTGAAATTCACACCAATCTTAAAAAGTTTTCGTGAATCCGTTTCAAATGGTCGGGAATAATGCTTGTCATTTATCTGTTGCAGAGCTTCTTCCGCTGTACCATTCAGTTTAAATTCCATAATGTAAATGAACTTGTCAGTCTGCAATACCATATCCACACGGCCTTCACTCGTATGATATTCCGCTTTTACATAAAAACCGACCAGTTTACATACAATATAAAGTACATTCTGATAATGTAACTCCAATTCGCGGGCAAGCTCGTATGGAATATCAGAAAAGAAACTTTGCAGACGACGGAAAAAAGATTCGTAATCACCAGCACGTACCTCACGAACGAATTTCTGAATTTCAAAGGGAGATTCCACTTTATTGACGTTCGCATAATAAGGAAGCAGAAAACGGATAAATCCTTCCTCCACTTCACGATTAGGAAAACCTAAACGGTAAATACCAAATTCTTCATCATACCCTTTAATGGTAAGGTACCCGCTCTGATAGATTACCGGAATAGGATTGGTAGATTCAGAATCTATACTGTTCAGTACCTGTTCATCGGTTTCTTCATGAGCCATCCGATGAAGGTCGTAATGGTGTTTCTTCAGCAATTCCACCAAATAAGTGGGAGTACCTGTTTCAAACCAGTAGCTTTTAAACTCATTCCTATCAAAAGCCAAAAGCAGACTGAAGGGATTGTACATTCCTTTGGAATTGTGCGTGAAATGATAACCATCATACATTTCTTTCAACCGGACACATATCTCTTCATACGTCACTCCCTGCACATTGGCAAACTCATGAAGCTCGGCATCCAGATTATCGTATAGTTCCTGTTCGCTCACACCACAAATGTCTATATACTTATTCCACATTGAAATGTCATTCAGGTTATTCAAATCACTGAATACACTGACTTTACCGAACTTGGTAACTCCCGTCAACAAAGCAAATTTGATACAGCCGTCCTGACTTTTCAATGCGCCGTAGAAGGCTTTCAATGTATTGCGGAAACTCTTTTGCAAAACATCATCACCAATAGCCTGCAGCATTGGCTTATCATACTCATCCACCAGGATCACCACACTTTGCCCCTCTTGCTGACAGGCACGCTTAATAATCCCCTCAAAACGCATCGCTAAAGATTTCTCCGAGGGCTCTTCGCCATATATCTTCTCCCATTCCACCAACGCCCCATTCAGTTTATTCTCCAAACTTTCCGGAGTATCGTATTTTTCCGTATTAAGATCAAGATGTAATACAGGATATTTTACCCAATCTTTTTCCAGCTTCTCCATAGCCAGTCCTTCAAAGAGTTCCCGCTTTCCTTGAAAGTAGGCTTCAAGCGTAGAAATAAGCAGACTTTTGCCAAAACGGCGCGGCCGACTCAAAAAATAGTAGCTTCCGGTTTTCACCAGTTGATAAACCAATGCTGTTTTATCTATATAAAAATAGCCACCTTTACGAATTTTTTCAAAATTCTGTATACCGATAGGGCAAATCTTGCCACTCATATTTCAATCTGTTTAAGTTCACATCGTACAAATATACATATTATCTCAATATAAAAAACCAAATGCCCAGAGAGGAACCACATTACGCATTCCGTACTCAATATCATCTTTCACAACATACGCATTCTCCACATCATGCACCTGCTTCTGCGACTTATTCTTTCCACCTACTTCAAAGGTATAACCACCCACCGTAAAATCAGCAACTTCTGATGTGGTTACCGGACAAACAACTCGCAAAGTAGAAAAGAAAAATGTTTCACGCACGTTACCAATATCCGGTGTATTGTCAGAAAGCGCATAAGCCAAATTCGTATTATTCAGATACACCTTGTCCACTTTACCTAAAAGTCTGACACCTTCCGTCTCTGCCCGAAGCTGATTAATTATTCCAGCCTTTTCCAGATAACACATCAAATCAGAAACCGTATTTCTATTCATATCAAGCAAAGTCGCCAACTTGGTAAAATTAGGTTTAAACGGAACACTTTTCGCTATGATATACAACAGTCTTTTCAATTTCAATGCTGTTGCTATATTCATATTCGCAAAAGTCGGTATATCATTTTACAAAGTCTGCTTAATGATACTTTGTAAACGAAGCAAATATCCCTTTTCCTATAAGCCTACTACTCCACTCTATCTCATCATGGAGATAACGGATAAAATCAGTAGATATGTTGCTAAGCAACATCCGGTATGACCTATAAAGTGTATCCATCATTTCTTGTTTTGGGGTTATACAGACAAATATAGAGTAATTTGCCGAATAGAACTAGCATTTTCTAGAAAAACTGCAGGTTTCATTCGGCAATTTCACTCGAGCCTTACCATTAACCGCTTATCCACGCTTATTTACGTCCCACAAACATTATGAGAAATGAATATTTTCTACAGGTTCCTCGCTAATACAGGAAGCCGACAATCCAAATCGGCAATTTACACCTGTAAGGTGTTTCTATTCCATCAGCTAAAATATAAGAATCAGACATATCTGTAATCAGATCATACGTTTTACCTTGATAATCAAGAAATAACAAAGAGCTAAATGATAACTTGCATTTGTCCTTCTATATTCTTATTTTTGTAGACTGAAGTACAAAAACGAAAAGCATGATTGACACAACGGCTAAGATAGCTGCAAACGCACAAATAGGAAAAGGAACTATTATTGAAGAATTTACAGTCATCGCTCCCAATGCTAAAATTGGAGACGAATGCAAAATTCATCGTAATATATTTATTGATTCAAACGTAATAATCGGAAACAGAGTCAAAATACAAGATAATGTTATGATTCCTCATGGCGTGACATTGGAAGACGGAGTCTTTGTCGGGCCATCGGCATCTTTCACAAATGACAAATATCCACGTTCCATAAATCCTGACGGAACATTAAAATCATCCGAAGATTGGGACGTCAGCGAGACTGTGGTTAAATATGGCGCTTCTATCGGAGCCAACGCTACAATTTTGTGTGGGGTAACTTTAGGAGAATGGTGCATGGTTGCTGCTGGTGCCGTTGTCACCAAAGACGTCCCAGCATATACCTTGGTAGCTGGAAATCCTGCAAAAATTGTAGGACCTGTAAATTTCTGATCTTTGAACAAACACCTATCAAAACATCCATATTATGGAAAACAATCTAATTCAAGCGACAGTGGACTATGTTCATAATCTGGACTGGAGTGATATCTTCACAAATATTACTTCAAACAAACTTCTCTTTCTCTTATCTATCGCGATACCAGTAATCATTCCATTGTTCAATATCTACAAAAGAATTGTAAGGATCAGAAAAATTGTAATATTAAGAGTTTTGAATTGGATGTTAGTGTCACAAGTCGATCTGGCACGATATAAGATAAGAGCCATATTTGACATTACCCTGTTTGTTATAACAATAATCATTTTCTTTATAACCGATGGCCAATACAGGTGGTATGCAATGATACCAGTCGGAGGGATAGTAATCACCGAATGCTGCGCCAATTACAAGCATATACTACAACGGATACCGTTCAAACGAATAAAAGAATTTCCCTATCTTAAATATGAACAAGCTGCACTAATTATCCCCAAAGGATTAGTCGGTATATTGTCCACCACATTAAAGGAAGTAAAAGACATACCTGCCAATCCCAGAATGATGAAGATTCATTTTGCCACTACTGACGAATCATACGAAACCCGCCAGGTGATAACAGATAAATCTATCATTGAAAGAATCATAAAGAACGAGATTGTTGCCTATTATGATAGTCTGACAGAAAAAATCAGGGAAAAAGGATATGACCGGAGTCAATTTTTCTATCTAGAAAATGAAAATGGGCACAAAGAATTTATATGTGATATATTAAAGGATATATATTCTCTGGAAAACGTTTATAATGCCATTATACAAGTCCAGTCAGATATCACAAAAGATGGTTCCATCCGCTTTATTGGTGATAAAGTGGGAATTAGAGGTTATAAACTGGAAAAAGGCGAACTTTTATTAGATATATACGAAACGGATCATTTTACATTTAAAGTTTTCAAAAAAATATTCAAGGACCGCAGATTCAAGAGAATCTTTCAAGAAATTATATGCAGAACCAACAAAGCAAATGATAACATAAAACTTTTGTTGGTAGAATCGCTAGCCTTCTTGTTTTCTTCTTTCGGGATTGATATAATTATCGGAGGCAGAGATGCCAGCGGAGCTAAAAAAATGTTGGTAGCAGCAAGAAGCGGAAATATAGAGAGCGACAACAGGTCCACTTTGCACGTCCCTGTCAATGAATCCTTTTCCCGGACAGATTTGGTTGAACACGACCAATATTATAGTCCTTATCATTGCGTACTTCGCGGCATTAAGGAAGAGTTAGGAATTCCGGAAGAAATCTGCAAAAAAACATCTGTATCGTTCCATGACTTTGCCATTGTATCCGATGAAGGAGAGATTGGCTTAGGATGTTACGTCGACTTTTCTTTTGTCATGCCGCTGGAAGAAGCGAGATTATATCCGGGACAAGACAAGTATCTTGAACTTGCTGATATCCTGATAGTACCTTATCCGCCTTTCAAATGGTCTCCATCCGCTTATGAAGATTATTTTTATAAAACGACAGGCAACGAAAAATTCTGTATGCAGTGGCAAAGTTTTACGACATTGTTATATCAACGAGCTATTTTAAGAAACGCCGAGGCGTCTATACCCATAATATGGTTAGTGGACTCTACTATTATACTGACTTTGCTTTTCTTATTGACAAATTATACTCAAATTGATTTAACGAGTACGATCATTTCTTTAATATTAGGAGGATTGGCACTCTTTATAATGAAACGATTCAACAATAAACCCGTACACAAGCTTACTTACGGAGAATTCCTGAAACCTTTCGTTCCTCAATGGAATGGGGATGTAAGAGTTTTACAGTCAACAATGCACTCTCAAATCGTCAAAGGATCAAGAAAGGAAACAAATCCCATAGCTGACGGCATCATGTTCGGGCTAAACAGTCCCTCCGGACAGAAACTGAAATTGTCCGACATTCATTTGCTTACTCCCCCATTCTGTACCGTCCGACGTGAATTCGTTAATTTTACAGAATATCCTATCAGCTTTTACTATGTCGCAGAAAAAAATGGAGATATCGGGAACTGCCTGTCTTTTATCAAGATACCATATGCTCTATCCAGCGACGACCTATCTTTGTTGTTAACTGTTAAAACAGAGAAAGGACATATTGTCTCCTACAATTTTACTAAACCCATCCATTCCGATATTATACTGGATTTTACTAATACACTAGATGAAAAACAGGTTAATACATTTAGTAAATATTATAGAATGAACAAAGATTTACTAAAAAATGTACAAATCGCTTCCTTAGATGAGAACTTTCAAAAAAGATGGTTTCCTTTGGATTTGTTTAATGCCGGTAACGACTACTTCTGGTCTGTCATCGACATGGAAGATGAACTGGAAAAACATGACAGTTATGATTTTGACTTTAAAATTGGCAAGAAGACCCAACCACGTGATTTGTATATGAAAGTGATCGCAAAGAACATGGATAGAAGCAGTTTTTCAATCAGACTTAATGGCAATTTAAAGGACATGGAAACTTTTTTATGCGCTTTCACCTCCAGAAATGACAATAGAAGGAAAATGAGTGATCTGGATATTTATATGATGCAGCTATTCCTTATCAGAATTGGAATAGTATATGCAAAAAAGAAATAGGAGCGATTATTTAACATTGAACATTTACATATAAGCAGAAAAGAATTCCCAATAAGGGATCAAGTGATTATTTAAAAAGAATGATTGCATACAAAATGGCTGAGAGAGACCTCAAACGACTAGTTATCAATGAATCTCTGACAACTACCCATTTCCTATTTATTTCCACCCACTAAAAACAGCGATATCCATTAGGCTGATAATATCATCCTCGTGACATCTTCCATAGTAGTATTTTAGTCTTGCATTACTTAGTTACCCCCTAGTATTTACTCATTTTTAATATTCAACCATAGACAAACAACTCGCAAAGTAGAAAAAAAATCAAAAATGAACGACAAAAAGCAACACCTAAGACGGTGCTTTCGCATCGCTGCACACGAATATAAGGATTTTTACCACAATAACAAGCGATAAACAATATTTCTTAAATGAAAAAGCCGTGCTCCACTCAACATATAGTGACACATTTTACCTAATAGATTAGTGACTGAAGCATTTTTTTATCACAGCAGTATCGCAATAAATATAGCTTCTCTGAGAATTTATAATAACGACTAGGTTTTCGATTATTCTCATTAATAATATAATTCATAGTTTGAAGATTGTTCTTCTCTAACACTCTTCTTTCTTTTGCTGACACTGGATAATTTACTATCGGCAGACAGTCTTTCCATTTTGTGAAAAATATTCGTGCATTAGTCAACCATTCATTATCCAATTTTGAATTACTAACATGCTCTATTAGAATATCATACACACATAATGATTTCAACCCCAGCATATAAACCTGCAATGAGATATCAAGATCGTAAAAATGAAATCCTTTGTAATTTATTTCATCAAATCTTATTTTATCAAAAACAGATTTCCTCATGCAAAAAAAACATCCATCCACTGCTACCACTTCTATGGCATTCGCATCTGCAATGGGTTTAAAGCAAGTATTATAAGTAATGGTTGGATCAGCTCTATTAGTATCAATAGAATACTGGCAAATTGCATCCTTTCCTGCATCTGTACTTCCGGGTCCCCACCAAATACCCGGTATTTGACTAATAAAACGTGGTCCAGAAATTCCAATAAGCCCTACTTTCAAATCTCTGAAATGATTTATCAGAAGCTTTCCCCAATCATTAGTGTAATGTAAAATATCTTCATGCATAAAACATAGAAGTGGATATTGGCTCCTTTTGACCCCTTCGTTATAAGCACTAAATATATCATATTGACTTTTACTGTTATCAATACATATAATCTCATGAACAACCCCAACCGTATTCTCAATATTATCCTTCAATTCCTTAGAGATGGATTGAAACCTACTGCATATTATAATAGAAATCATATTTATTCAAATCAATTTTATATACTAAGATACTTTTATACGAATATCTCT
>OLNS01002735.1_pt1 | contig 11128 bp, 10 predicted proteins | sample 1673031 | NCBI WGS metagenome assembly OLNS01 (sample SAMEA3136748, study PRJEB25190) | human gut metagenome | biome: human gut; feature: human-associated habitat; material: faeces | place: Austria | collected 2013
ATTTTGTTTATTTTCCACTCATAAAACTAGAGGAAAGCCGTTTCACAAAAGATTTAGAAAGCCCCTACACTAATAGGACTCCGCAGGGCCGTTTTGGAATACAGTTCTGAAAAAATTTATAATTTTAAATAAAAAGAAAAACGGCAAAGTTCAAAATCGAACCTTACCGTTTTATATGCACTTAAGCTATTTCAATTTTTTCTAATGATAGTTTATCTCTAGTGGCTGGCCTTTCAATTTACAGGCTATATCCTCTATCACGAATCACATCGACAACTTCGGAAACATATTTCTGACAAGTGTCATGGTCGGGAGCTTCCACCATCACACGCACCACAGGCTCCGTGCCGGATTCACGAACCAGAATACGGCCAGTATCGCCTAGTTCCTCAGACACTTTCTTTACCGCTGCCTGCACAGCCTCATCGTTCTGTGCAGCCTTTTTATCCGTTACGCGAACATTCTCCAGCACCTGCGGATAGATTTTCAGCGGTGCTGCCAATTCACTCATCGGCTTTTTCTTCGCCAGCATGACTTCCATCATTTTTAAGCTCGTCAGGATACCGTCACCGGTGCTTGCGTACTTGGAGAAGATGATATGTCCGCTCTGCTCGCCGCCGATACGACAGCCATTCTTAGCCATATACTCATAGACGTACTTGTCGCCCACAGCGGTCTTAGCATAACTGATGCCCTTTTCATCAAAAGCCTTATACAGACCAAAATTGGACATAACAGTCGTGACCACAGTGTTGGTCAGCAACTTGCCGCGCTCTTTCATGTAGCAGCCATAGATGTACAGGATGTGGTCACCTGTGACAACATTACCTTTCTCATCCACGCACAGGCAGCGATCTGCATCGCCATCGTAAGCAAAACCAACATCCAAGCCTTTTTCTACAACGAATTTCTGCAGACCTTCGATATGAGTGGAGCCTGCATTGTTGTTGATGTTCAGACCATTGGGCTGGTTGTTGATAACATAGGTGTCTGCACCGAGAGCATCAAAGACAGATTTTGCAATGTTCCAGCTGGAGCCGTTGGCACAATCCAGACCAACCTTGACACCTTTGAAAGAGTAAATACCCAGAGAAATCAGGTAGCCCATGTAACGGTTACGACCCGCCACATAGTCCACGGTACAGCCGATGTGCTCACGATGAGCAAAAGGCAGCTCTGGCCAGTCCTTATCAAAGACATGGAGCTTGCCGTCGATGTAATCTTCTACTAGCAGCAGAGTTTCCTCCGGCATCTTCTCGCCGTAGCAATCGATCAGCTTGATGCCATTATCATAGTAGGGGTTGTGGCTGGCAGAGATCATAATGCCGCAGTCGAAGTCATCGACACGAGCGATATAAGCTACAGACGGGGTGGTGGTAACATGGAGCAAATAGGCATCTGCGCCGGAGGCGGTCAGGCCAGCAACCAAGCTGTACTCGAACATATAGCTTGAGCGGCGAGTGTCCTTGCCGATGACGATTCGAGCTGGATTGGTGTCACCATTGCGTTCACGCAGCGCGTTATAGTACCATCCTAAGAAACGGCCAACCTTGTAGGCGTGATCCGCTGTCAATGTAATCCCAGCTTCACCACGGAAACCATCTGTTCCAAAGTATTTTCCCATTACTAATCTTCCTCTTTACAAATGATTTTTTAAATTTTTCAGCAGCCTTATCGTACTTTTGGGCAAAACTCTGCGCACACAATTTTTTACAGATTGTTTCGCTTTCTGTTTTTGCTGATAGCACTCAAACATGGATTCCACTCTAGCATATCCATTCGATTTGTATTTTTCAAAGATTTTGTTTCGCAAATCTGTATGTTTTGCTGGCTGGTTCAGCTGTGTATTCACTTGAGCAATATTAGAAAATTCAACCGGATAACTTTCAATCTTTGAGCCATACTTTTCAATGAGTTGTTGTCCCTGTTCTGTGTTTATCAGTAAACATGAAACGCCTTTCCGACTATTGATTGTGCCGCCATGTTCTACCAAGAGCTCAGGATTATATTGTTCAATTCCCCAATAGTCACCAATCGTTACGTCACCCACACGTTGCTTTTGTGCATAAGGGCAATGATAACAACAGTTTCTATATATTTCACCCTCTAAAAAATAATAGTAATAAGACTCTGTACTTGGATTTACTACTTCTTCTGTTTTTACGTTATTAAAGTTTTCCCCTACAATACTTCCATCCAAACCCCATCCGTATTTTTTGTCACGGAAATCAAACGAATTGATTTTCATTTTTCGCTTTTCTGCTTCACAAGCAATAAAGTCATTAAAGAGTTGTCGAGAGGGTACTCCATGGCAAATAATGTCAATTGTATAGAGTCTTCCCCCTGTTCTCTTTGCAATGCTTTTTGCCGCTTCAACCTGACAGGGTGTGCCCGAAAACAGAACTTCCTCTCCGTTTTTCAAAAGAGTCTGCAACTCCTTGTAAGCCTTGTCCGTACTGCTTTGCACATACTTTGATTTTTGAAGCCGATACAATTCGTTTAGAGAGTGAATCATAATGTGTCGAACATCTGCGACATTGTCTTTAAAGTCCATTGCCGCCCCACATACGTATCCACCCTCATTCAAAAAAGCTTCTGCTATTGCAGAGAACATACCCCCGGATGCAGAGTTTTCAAGCAGTGTATCATCTCTATTGACCGCTGCCAAACTTTTTATCGGCGTATGTAAATCATCTGCACTTTTATAGTGGCACGAACTTATACACAATCCGCATTCTACGCACTTTTTACTGTCAATCTCCGGGTATATAAAGCCATATTCATCTTCTTGCATCGTAATTGCATTTTTCGGGCATATGCTAGAACAAGCACCGCACCCACAGCATTCTGTTTTGTCGTTGTATAAGGTAATCATACTTTTTTACCGTAGCCCTTTATGTATTTCAGAACAATTAAAAGCATATTTTTATTTGTAATCAACGCATACGCGATTGCTATGATACAGGAACACAGGATGCAAATATAGTTTTCACTATAAAAGAGCGCAAGAATAATTCCTGTAGCCACAAGGGAAGCCGCCGTTTTCAAGGGATATTCTTGTAACGCAACATATTTTTTAACTTTCCATTTTCGATAAAGATAGACTACAACATTGGCTATCAGCGTAGACCCTGCGGCAGCATAAATTCCAATCCAATGAATCAGGACCAGATTGACAGTAAGGTTAATGATGGCAGCAATAACAGTCGTGGTTCCCATAATTCTGGTATCCTTGTATGCCGTAAAAATACCACCATAGAATCCAGAGATATTCGAAAAGTACGTTCCGAGTAGCAATATTGGAACGTAGAAAATCGCATTGTAATAGTTTGCATTGATCAGCACGTGAAAAACCAATGGCATAAATGCAATCATTCCCAAAACAATTGCATACATAAAGTTTTTTAGATAGGAGTAAACAGTGTTATAAAAATTTCTCTCCGCTTCTCGTCCGTTTTCCAATATTCTGGCCGAACTTTCTTTCCAAGCCTGATAGAAGAAGCCATAAACAGTGTCCATTAAATTTGGAAATTTATACGAAACCGCATATAAACCCGTTGCCGTACTACCGAGGACATTCATCAAAACAATACGATCTGACAGGTTGATAATAGTCCATGACACCTTATTCGGAATCAATGGTAACGAGTAGACAATCATTTCTTTTGCCAACTTACGATTGAATGCATTGACTTTGATATAGGCCAAGATTTTTTCCTTGATAATGAAAGTAATAGACACAATAAATTGGGCGAGGATAGAAGCAATCAACATTCCGCTGATTCCCATTCTTACCACAGCAATAAAGATAACATTTAAAATAACCTGCAACGCGCCTAACAAAAAGTTGAACAGCGCATATTGATCTGTTCTTCCAATCCCGCGCAACAATGCTCCCAACATTCCAGCAATAACATTTAGGATAACATAAGAAATTGCATAATATGTATAAGAATAGCGGAGCACATTCATCACAGGGATGCCTACAATCGAAAATACTACAATTCCGGCAAGCACAAGCATACTCGCCGTTGAAATAACACTTGTTTTTTCATCACTTGTTTTGGTATCAATCAAAAACCGAAAAATTGATTCATCCATTAACAGTGACACAAATGGTATACAAAATGCTGCTATACTGAAAATGTAGTCAATCGTTCCATATTCAGAAGTTGAAAGAAGTGACGTGTAAAGCGGCAACAAAAAGAATGATACCAACTTTGTACTTATGTTTCCGATTGCAATAATTCCAGTGTTCTTTATTAAACGTTTTTGTTCTTGCATTATATTTCCTTATTTCATGATTTGATCTTTCCCTCGATGGCTCCAATCAATAATTCCTTACAGTGCTCTGCTTCTTTCATTCTTTTTTGCGTCACGACTGTATAATCAATGTCTTTATGGAAATCAAAGTCATCAATATCATCCATACTGATATAGCGTTCTTTCAGGTTTGTTATATCTAGTATGTTTACAATCCTTTCGTCATTCTTTAGGTGGCCAAATTCATCCTTTGGATTTATACAGACAAACTTCTTTTCAAAAATAAGAGAGAATGCTGTGCCATGAAAAGAATCCGTTACGACCAAGTCTGAATACTTTACAAGTGACAGGAAATCTTGCGGAGAGGTATGTCTGGTTTCAACTCTTATCCCCTGTTTTTCCGCGCAAAGTATTTGTTTGATTCGGGAATCCATCATTGCCGTGTATACCGGAAGCCCTGTTATTTCAGATATTTCTTTTGCTGCTTTAACTGCTTCCATTCCAGACCATACATTATAGAGAAATATATATGGACTCTTTATAATGCGATTATTCGTAATTGCATCAAAAGCATCTTTTGTATTTAATAATGTTGGGTCCAGCACTGTGTATATGGTCTTTTCATCATTTAAAAAGGTTGAAACTTTATTGGCTCCACTTTTTTCCCTTATAGAAATAAAGTCATAGTCGGAAATCCATTTTTTTAATTTTTCATCACACCTTTTCTCTGTGAAATCTGTGTTGTTGATACTACATGCATACGCGATTTTTTTTGCACTGATACTATACGGCAAAAAAAAGGCATCATCTGCATCTTCTGCATGAACATTCCATATTTGATCACTACCCGTGATAATCGCATCATATTTTGCGAAAGTATTTTCAGAGATATCAGATGATGTACATTTTTGCATCAGCGGTAGATATTCACTTCTAAACTCCGCGAAACCTTGTATTTGCCGCTTAATTGCCATGCAGTTTAGAAGTCTGTTTACATTATATTTTAAGCCTTTAGTCTGTGAAAACAGACCGTAATTGTTTATATATATATCAGGTTCATAATCTATAACAGAAACATTATACTCTTTCAATGCCGTACACAAAGCCCACGCTTGTAAAACCGATCCATAGTTGATTGACTTATGAAACGTCAAAATTCCAATCTTCTCCATACAATCAATTAATTTCCTCTCGATAATAATATTTTACCACCATAAAATGTCCTTTTAAAATTCCACTTCCAATTGTTTCTGAATATATTAGTAAGCAAATACCAATAGTTCTTTCTCAGAAGACTTTCCAATTTTTCTTTTTTCGCTTCATCAATATTCATGCAAGTCAACGTATCAATGCAAAAACACGCAACTTTCATTTTAATCATCGACAAAGTCGTTTTATCAAGGATACAATCTCGCGCAATTGCATTTAATGCAATAATGTACTTCAGCTCGTTATTTTCATCAAAAAAGCGTGCTACATCATGCGTAACACTATCGGGATTTTCCATGTAGCAATATATTGGTTTACTTATTATTTTTACTTTTCTGCTTGGATTCATTTTGCTCAAGACTTTCGCATTAAAGTGCATATCTTCGCAAAAGCTGAGCATCGAATCAAAATATGTATTTCTCAAAACAGAAGCTTCATAATATTTATTCCATACGCTTCCCATAACCGAATCATCAATGATGGTTAATTGTAGAGCTTTGGGGGCAGACACTTTTCTTTCTTTTAAGCCCCTATATTCTTTTTTTATAATACTGTCTGAATTTTTGATTCCTATATTAAACCCACAAAAGACAGCGTCCACTTCTGCATCATCCTGAAATTCTTTCACAATCGCTTTAATTGCTCCGGGTTCCAGAAAGTCATCCGCATCACAAAACCCAACAATGTCGCCAGAAGCCATATTTAAACCTCTATTTCTTGCGTTTGAAACTCCTCTCTCCACTATAGAAATTGCAATAACATTATCATATTCATCCGCATATTTTAAGCAAGAAGCGCATGAGCTATCTGTAGAATTATTCTCCACAAGTATACACTCAATATTGCCATAGTCCTGATTTATAATGCTCTCGACGCACATATTCAAGGTCTTTTCGGCATTATGAACTGGCACAATTATGGACACCTTCTTTGTCGCAATACCATTCATCTATATACTCCTCTATGATAACGTTCCAGTGCTTCTCTTGCACGTTACTTACTTCTTTTTACCTTATTTAGTAGTTTTTGTTTTATAATAGACCACTTTCCTGTAGTGATCCATTCCCAATAGTACGAACACGTCATATAGATTTTACTTAATCGAATACCCACTTTTCCTTCAATAATATTTCTGATTTTTTCACTCCGCGCTCTTCTTTTTTTCATGCGATCATCTAGCCATGATGCATCGTACCAATGGATTGAGCGGCTACTCTCTGTAATATTTAATTTTCCTGTTGTATAGTCCATCGGGCAAAAATACTCCGGCGGATATACCATAACACCTGCAATTTTTTGAATTGTATTGGACTCTTTAAAGCCATATTTTTTCAAAATATTAGTTGTCCGATCTACGACTGTTTCATAATTATTACTTCCGTCGCTATTTAAGAAGTGAGATTGCTGGTAATTTTCCAAAATTTCTTTATACAGGCCGAGGCCGGGGTTCACCCCCAGGCCGAGGCCGGGGTTCACCCCCAGGCCGAGGCCGGGGGCGCATTTATCGGCTACTTCGCAGCCCATAAATGCGCCATTCGCGATGATATCGCTCATATCCTTTATTACTTCAACATCCGTATCGAAATACAAGCCTCCATAGTTATACAAAATCCAAAAGCGAGCATAATCACTAACAAACGCCCATTTCTTCGCTTGATACGCTTCTCTAACATATTCACAGCAATTCAAATCAAAATTATCTTCATTCCACTCTTTGATTTCATAATCAGGAAAATATTTTTTCCAGCTGCTGATACATTTAACAGCAATTTCCGGCAAAGGATTTCCGCCAAACCAACAATAATGTATAATCTTTGGAATCATATAGTTTTAACCTCATTTTTCACATCAGAGCTTTCACGAAATTCGATAGTTCCTAAGAATAATAGTGCAAAATTCTTACCTATGAAATACATTGTTCCTTCATACATAGACCAAGCCAAAAACACAATCATTACAATTGCGAAAACGGTTTCTTTTTCTTTTTTGATTTGATTTAGTGTTTTTTGAACTGTCCAAAAATAGCATAAAAATCCCGCAATTCCATATTCCAGAAGAATCATAACCTGTCCGTTATCCAACGAATAATACTGCCATTGATTCCAAATACCGGTGTCTATCTGCTTTCCAAACAATGTAATTGGATAGACCAAAAGGCTTGTATATGCCAGCCCAATCCTGCCATTAAAAAGTCCATCATTCAAGATTTTCACAATTGCAGTTTCCCCATTCTTTGAGTATACCGTCATACAAACAATCAGAACTGCAATAACAAAGACATACACTCCCGGCAAAACTGTTAATACCATCTTGTTGACCCAGTTTTTCTTTCGTAAAGCGATCAATGTAACCGCTGTCATTCCCAGCAGTAGTGATGTTCTTCCATGTGCAAAAAAATAAATCAAAATAATCGAAAAATATGCTCCTGCAAAATATTCTTTTTTTAATCTGTTTCTTTTTACGCACAAAAACAAAAGTACAATCGATGTTGCCTGCGCTGCAAGCATATTAGGGTGTGCAAATCCAAGTGTTCTCGCTGTGGCTATATAGGTATTTTTATTTATTTCTACAACCGCATTTGACAGGAGACCAATTTGCGACCCTAATACGATTGCACAAAAAATCGTCACCTCTTCCATAAAAATCATTTTTAAAACGTGATTCAATGAGTTTTTAGGAAGCAGCGTTATTGCCATCATTGTCATAAATAGCCCCGAAAGTCCACTTGACAAAAAGCAGAGAAATCCAACAGCATTCAAAACTATAATGCGTAGAAGTTCTTTTGACGTATACTTTCTAACCACAATATATACTGCAGCCACCGCAATTGCTAGCAACTGAAAAGCGTCATGGATTACACTGTTATTAAAGGACGTCCATGATGTTGCTTCCATCATATACAAAAAAATAAGGAGGCAAATAAAGAAATCGTATAGTGCATTGATACGGAATCTTAGCTTATAAGTCATACATCATCCCTTACTATTTTTCCAAAAAATTCTTTACATTGAGCATCATACAAATCATTACATACATTTCATTTTGAAGAAGTTTCAATAATATGACATGATCCTTTTGCAACTTTTCCCTTATCATATCCAAATACGAAATATTCTTTTGGAACATATCATCTTCACGGATTTGTTTCAAATACTCCATTTGAGTCCGCATAGACTCCCACTTTTTGTAGCGTGACTGCGTAATCGCTCTTCCAGCTGTTTGTAGAACTTTTACAGCAAACAATTTATCGAAATCAACAAGATTCCAATTATTTTTCTGTTTTTCAATTTCTTCAAAAATTCTTTTAAATGTGAAATAGTAGTTTTCGTCAAACTTTCCAGTCATACCTGAGTCACACCGATAATCATAAATAACTTGATTCAAGTATACAAAAGTTTTTGCATTACTGAAAAATTCAATTGATTGCAGTGTATCTTCTCCTGTACTAATTCGCCCAAAATTCGCATAATCTCGATTCACATCAATACAGGTGCGCTTAACCATTTTCACACACACACTCACAATGCTATGGCGGCTGAGATATTCTTTCAAAACCGCTTCTTTTTCTACAACGCAGTCCTGACCAGTTGTAAAAATATCCTTAAAGGCAATCGTTTTATTTTTTCCGTCATAACTATTGTGATTGTAAATCACAATATCTGGATATTTATACTTTTTTACAACACTATTCAGCCTTTCAAGAGCTTCATTCTCAAGTAGATCATCTGAATCACAATTTATAACATAATCGCCTTGTACCTGCTTAAATCCAAAACGCCTTGTCCATAGCAAGCCATGATTGGTATTGTGAAAAACTCGAATTATTTCCGGATATTTTTCCAAATACTCATCACAAATTTTACCGCTCCTATCCGTTGATCCATCGTCAATTAAAAGTACCTCACACTCGCCTTTGAATTCAGTAGCCTGACTCAGTATGGAATGTAAACATTCATCCAAATATGTTTCCACATTATATACAGGAATTACGATACTAAACAACATTTTACTCTTACCTACTTATAATATTATGAATAAAGTCCAAGATCAAAAGCATATTCATCTACATACTTTCCACTATTTAGTATGTAACTAAACTTCGACCCCTGCGTAATGGATGTAATCAGGTAACGACATCTCGAAAGAAGGATCATTTTTGCTAGATACTTTTGCCCTCTTAATTTCTTGTCTTTTTCTAACACATCCGATCTGCTCAGCACATCTTTTCCTTCATAATTTCTTATAAATGTATCAAAAGAGACAATTTTTATTGTTTCTCCAAACTCATCTTTCAATTTGTCGAATATATCGCCATCTTCTGTCACGAGAAAAATCGGTGCATTATATTTGTTTTCAAATTCGTGAATTTTACACTTCATTTGATCAACCGATGGCTGAACATATTCTCCAGACGGTTTCAGCTTTACATAATCTGTGCCTCTAATATATACTCCAATGCACTTTTCTATTTGTAGACTTTCTGCTTCCTGATCTACGAGGCGTAATACATCCTCGCTGAATTCAAGGTTCTCTCGAAGCATTTTTCCACTCAAATCCAGTATTGCCTTACTATGAAATACGTTGGACTCAAATAGATTACCTGGATTGATTGTTTTAAATGTCCACCCAGATAAATAGACCTTTTCGCTTTTATAAACTTCTGCCTCCGTTATCTCCGATGGCTGCTTAAAAAAGAACTCCCATGCATTATTTTCCCCATCGTAATACTGGGTCTTATAGTTTTTCCAATCTACGAAAGGCACATATCCTTTTCTTTTTGCAAAATCAATGTAGAGTACTTGCTTATAAAGTAACGAAAGTAAGCCTTCTACGCCATCTTGATAATCTGGTTTCACAATATATATTGTTTTATCTTTGTTCTCATCTCCAAACGAGATTTTCTTCTGCAAGATATCCCTTCTTGCAAAAGAATAATACAAATATTTTATACGATATCCTAAGCGTGGATGTTTTCTCTGAAAGTTCAATCCAATTGGCATCTATACGCTCCCCACGAATGTTATTTCGTTACTAATCCGTTGTCATCATACATGCAATTTACAATTTATTAAGCCATCAATTTTTCGACAATACGCTCCAACTCTTCGTTAAATCGCTTGTTGTTGCTATTCATACCATGCCCCATACCTGCAACAATTTGGTCATAGTTCGTGATAATATCTCCCAGCGTATTGATGTCTTCCACCGGAATAATCGTTCCCATCCTCTGCGCCACATTTCTTGCAAACTCAACTTGATGGTCATTTACATGCTCGTTGTACTGATGCTGACGAGGCACAACAATGGGCGTCTTACCAATCTGCAGCGGCATAATGAAACTGGCTGGGCCTCCATGTGTAATTACAATCCGGGCATCAGCCACATTTTTAACCATCTGCTGATATGGAATCAGTTTGCTCCACTGGCAGTATTTCGGCTCATATGTACTAAATCCAGTCTGGATAATCACATCATCTTTGATAATGCCATCGCGCTTCAGTTCATCCACCTTTTGAATCAAGCGATTAAACGGCTGTTCGTGTGTTCCTACCGTCACAAAAATCATTACTTTGTACCCCTATTTAGAAAATGCTACCAAGGTTGACCGCTTTCGGATAGACCTTTTTCTGCTCTTCCCACTGCACAACAAACTTGT
>OLNS01002748.1_pt1 | contig 11102 bp, 7 predicted proteins | sample 1673031 | NCBI WGS metagenome assembly OLNS01 (sample SAMEA3136748, study PRJEB25190) | human gut metagenome | biome: human gut; feature: human-associated habitat; material: faeces | place: Austria | collected 2013
GCCGAGAGAGTCGCCGCCGAAAACCGCCCGGGTGTCCATGTCCACCTTTACGGCAAGACCGAGAGCCGGCCGAAGCGCAAGATGGGACACATTACCTTCGTGGGCATGACTCCGGCGGAATACGGGGCCGTCTGGGCCGACCGGTTTGTGAAATAGCGGGGCCGGTCCCGCATGCGTCGCCGCAGGCGGACGGGAGGAGTTTCCGGAAGCGGCGGCGAGGACGAAGACCGGCGGAACGGTCGGTAAGGACCGCAGAAACGAATGAAGAATATTAAACGATATAGGATGAAAAACTACCGGATTTTTGTTGAAAAACATCCCCGTTTCCGGGTCGAGGCCGAAAGCCTGCGCCGGGAACTGAACGCCAACCTGAACCTCGATATCCGCGAACTGCGGCTGCTGAACGTTTACGATCTGTTCGGCTTTTCGGAGGAACTGCTCGAAAAGACCCGCTACAGCGTCTTCGGCGAAGTGGTGACCGACAGCGTGACCGATGCGTGCGACCTCGCGGGACAGAAGTATATCGCCGTGGAGTATCTTCCCGGCCAGTTCGACCAGCGCGCCGCGTCGGCCGTGGATTGCGTGCGGCTGATCGACCCGTCGGCCGAGGTGCGCATCCGTTCGTCGAAGCTGTTGCTGTTCGACGGCGCGGTGACCGACGAGGAGATCGCGCGGATCAAACGCTACTATATCAATGCCGTCGAGTCGCGCGAAAAGGACCTGAGCGTGCTCAGCGATATGGAGCAGGCCGAGGTGAAGCCCGTCGCCGTGCTCGAAGGCTTCACGAAGATGACCGACGCCGAGCTGGCGCCCTACTGCGCGCAGTACGGACTGGCGATGAACGCCGACGATCTGCGCGAGGTGGTGAAGTATTTCCGCGCCGAGGGCCGCGATCCCTATGAAACCGAACTGCGCATCCTCGATACCTATTGGAGCGACCATTGCCGCCATACGACCTTCACGACCGAGCTGGAGGGTATTACGGTCGAGGAGTCGTTCGTCAAGGACGAAATCGAAGATTCGCTGGCCCTCTACCTGCGCATCCGGCGTGAGCTGGGCCGCGAACACAAGAGCATCTGCCTGATGGACATGGCCACGATCGGCGCCCGCTACCTGCGCAAGAAGGGGCTGCTGGACGATATGGAGGTGAGCGACGAGAACAACGCCTGCTCGGTCTATGTCGATGTCGACGTGGACGGCCGGACCGAGAAGTGGCTGCTACAGTTCAAGAACGAAACCCACAACCATCCGACCGAGATCGAGCCATTCGGCGGCGCTTCGACCTGTCTGGGCGGCGCTATCCGCGACCCGCTGTCAGGCCGCAGCTACGTCTATCAGGCGATGCGCGTGACGGGTGCGGGCGACATCTACCAGAAGGTGGGCGACACGCTCGAAGGCAAACTCCCGCAGAGCGTGATTTCGAAAAAGGCCGCGGCCGGTTATTCGAGCTACGGCAACCAGATCGGTCTGGCTACGACCCACGTACGCGAGGTGTACCACGACGGCTATGTGGCCAAGCGTCTCGAAGTGGGCGCCGTGGTGGGCGCCGTGAAGGCGGAGAACGTCCGCCGCGAGAAACCCGCTCCGGGCGATAAGATCATCATGCTGGGCGGCCGTACGGGCCGCGACGGCATCGGCGGAGCTACCGGATCGTCGAAAGAGCACAACACCAAGTCGCTGGAGACCTGCGGCAGCGAGGTGCAGAAGGGCAACGCTCCTGAGGAGCGCAAGCTCGAACGTCTGTTCCGCCGTCCGGAGGTGACGCGGCTCATCAAGAAATCGAACGACTTCGGCGCAGGCGGCGTCAGCGTCGCCATCGGCGAGCTGGCCGACGGGCTGGACATCTACCTCGACCGCGTGAAGACCAAGTACAGCGGCCTGAACTCCACGGAGCTGGCCATCAGCGAGTCGCAGGAACGCATGGCGGTAGTCGTCGAAGCGAAGGACGTCGAGACGTTCATGCGCTACTGTCTCGAAGAGAATATCGAAGCCGTCGAGGTGGCCGACGTGACCGACACGGCCCGTATGCGGATGTTCAACAAGGATCGCAAGGTCGTGGACCTCTCGCGCGAATTCATCGACAGCGCAGGCGCCCGGCATTATGCCGAAGCGAAGGTCGGCGAGGTGGAAAACCGCAATCCGTTCGTACGTGAAATCGCCGGCGATACGCTTGCCGCGCGTTTCGAGAATAACCTCAGGGACAACAACGTCGTTTCGCAGCGGGGGCTTGTCGAAATGTTCGACTCGACGATCGGCGCCTCGACCGTACTGATGCCCTTCGGCGGCCGTACGCAGGGCAGCGAGACGCAGGTCTCGGTGCAGAAGCTTCCGACCGACGGCTACACCGACACGGCCAGCATCATGGCCTTCGGTTACAATCCCTTCATCGCTTCGTGGAGCCCCTATCACGGCGCGGCCTATGCCGTGGTGGAAGCCGCGGCGAAGGTCGTGGCGGCGGGGGCGCGCTACGACAGGATGCGTTACTCGTATCAGGAGTATTTCGAGCGCATGACCAAGAATCCCGAATCGTGGGGCAAGCCTCTCGGCGCACTGCTCGGCGCGCTGAAGATGCAGGTCGAGCTGGGACTTCCGTCGATCGGCGGCAAGGACTCGATGAGCGGCACGTTCCAGCATATCAACGTTCCGCCGATGCTGATGGCTTTCGGCATCACGACGGTCGATGCCGGAACGGTCATCTCGACCGACTTCAAAAAGGCCGGCAGCCGCATCTACCTCGTGCGCCATACCCCGAAGGAGAATTACATGCCCGACACGGCGCAGCTGAAGGCCAACTTCGGTTTCGTGAGCGGGCAGATCGAGAGCGGGAAGATACTTTCGGCGTGGTCCGTCGGATTCGGCGGCGTGGCCGAGGGCCTTGCGAAGATGGCTTTCGGCAACCGGATCGGCGCCGAGGTGACGACGGATGAAAGCAGGCTTTACGAATACGCCTACGGTTCGATTCTCGTGGAGAGCGACGGCGAACTGGACTTCCCGGCGGCCGAACTGCTGGGTGAGACCGTCGCCGACGAAGCCCTGACCGTGAACGGCGTACGGATGCCGCTCGACGGGTTGTACGAAGCCAATACCGTGAAATTCACGACGGTTTACCCCGACAAGGGCGAGAACCGTGCCGACGTGATGAGCGCCGAACCCGAACGCCGCACCTTTGTCTATGAGGGCGAAGCCGTCGAGCGTCCGGTGGCCTACCTGCCCGTATTCCCCGGCACGAACTGCGATTACGATACGGCCAAGGCGTTCCGCAACGCGGGAGCCGAGGTGACGACCAGCGTATTGTGCAATCTGGGCGGCGACGACATCCTGCGCTCGATCGCCCAGATGAAGGAGCATATCCGCCGCGCCCATATTTTCGTGCTTTGCGGCGGCTTCTCGTCGGGCGACGAGCCGGACGGCAGCGCGAAGTTTATCGTGAACGTACTTAACAACAAGGATATACGCGAAGAAATTCACGCATTGCTTGACCGCGGCGGCCTTATCCTCGGCATCTGCAACGGTTTCCAGGCGCTGGTCAAGTCGGGACTGCTGCCGTACGGCCGTCTGGGCATGGTGACGAAGGATTCCCCGACGCTGTTCCGCAACGACGTCAACCGGCATATCTCGCAGATCGTCTCGACGCGCGTCTCGACGCTCAACTCCCCGTGGCTCGCGGGCTTCGAACTGGGCGAGGTGCACTCGATCGCCGTCAGCCACGGAGAGGGCAAGTTCGTCGTCAGCGAGGAGCTGGCCAAGGAGCTTTTCGCCAACGGGCAGGTGGCCTTCCAGTACGTCGATGCCGAAGGCCGCGTGACGGCCGAGGCGCCCTACAACCCCAACGGCTCGTCGTACGCCATCGAAGGCATCGTATCGCGCGACGGCCGGATTCTGGGCAAGATGGGCCATACGGAGCGTTACGGGAAGAACCTTTTCAAGAATATCGCCGGCAACAAGGAGCAGGCGCTGTTCCGCAATGCCGTCGAGTATTTCCGCAAATCGAAATAGTGTAAACCGAAACCATATGCCTATGAAGACCTCTTTTTATCGTTTTGCGGCGCTCCTGATTTTTGCGGCGGCGCTGACCGCAGGATGCGGCGAGCGGACGGACGACATGCGTCTGCTCTATTGGAATATTCAGAACGGCATGTGGTCGGACCAGAGCAACGGCTACGACAATTTCGTGGCGTGGGTCAAAGGCTACGATCCCGACGTATGCGTGTGGTGCGAGGCCCAGTCGATCTATAAGTCGGGTACGGCGGAGAGGATGGATTCCGTCGATCGCTACCTGACGGCGAACTGGGGCGAACTGGCGGCCCGTTACGGTCATAAATATTGGTATGTGGGCGGCCACCGCGACAATTTCCCGCAGGTCGTTACGTCGAAGTATCCGATCGAGAACGTGCGGCGAATCGTCGGCCAAGCTCCCGACAGCATCGTTTCGCACGGCGCGGGCTGGGCCCGGATCGTGAAGAACGGCAGGCCGGTCAATATCGTGACGCTCCATACGTGGCCGCAGGCGTATGCCTTTCAGGCCGTGGACCGCGACGCCAGCAGGGCCGAACACGGCGGTGACCGCTACCGGCGCATGGAGATCGAGTATATCTGCTCGCATACGATCGCTACGCAGTCCGACGCCGGACAGCAGTTGTGGATGATGATGGGCGACTTCAATTCGCGCTCGCGCCTCGACAACCGGGTTTACAACTATCCCGACGACGATACGCGCCTGCTGGTGCATGATTATATCGCGGAGCATACGCCCTATGTCGACGTGATCGCAGAGAAGCATCCCGGCGAATTCCACACCACGACGCACGGGCAGAGCCGCATCGATTTCGTCTACTGCACGCAGCCGCTCTGCGAGCGGATCACCCGTGCCGAGGTGATCGTGGATGACTTCACCGAGCCGGTGCGCGATCCGGGCAAGCTGTCGAACTTTTACCACCCTTCGGACCACCGTCCGATTCTGGTGGACTTTGATATGAAATAGAACGAATCAACAAATAAACTTAAAAAACACAAACATCATGAAACAGCTCGAAATGCTCTACGAGGGCAAGGCAAAACAGGTTTTCCGCACCGACGATCCCGAAAAGATCATCATTCACTACAAGGATGCGGCGACGGCTTTCAACAACATCAAGAAGGCTACGATCGAGAACAAGGGCGTGCTGAACAACGCCATCTCGACCCTGATTTTCAAAGAGCTTCAGAAGGCGGGCATCAAGACGCACTACATCGAGACGATCAACGACCGCGACCAGATCTGCCGCAAGGTGACGATCATTCCGCTGGAGGTGATCGTGCGCAACATCATCGCAGGCTCGATGGCCCAGCGTCTGGGCATCGAGGAGGGCACGCAGCCGTCGAACACCATTTACGACATCTGCTACAAGAAGGACGAACTGGGCGACCCGCTGATCAACGACCACCACGCCGTAGCGCTGGGCGCCGTGACCTACGACGAGCTGGATCTGATTTACGCCATGACTTCGCGCATCAACGAAGTGCTGCGGAACATGTTCGCCAAGATGAACATCAACCTCGTGGACTTCAAGATCGAGTTCGGCCGCACGTCGGACGGCGAGATCGTCCTCGCCGACGAGGTGTCGCCCGACACCTGCCGTCTGTGGGACATGTCCACCAACGAGAAACTCGATAAGGACCGTTTCCGCCGCGATCTGGGCAAGGTGCGCGAGGCTTACGAGGAGATTCTTGCCCGTCTGCAGAAAATCGTGGAGTAATGGCGATGCGGCAGATTAGCGACCGGGAGTTGCATGAGGAGTGCGGTGTGTTCGGCGTCTTCGGGGTGCCCGACGCTGCATCGCTGAGCTATTACGGCCTGCATGCGCTGCAGCACCGCGGACAGGAGGGCGCGGGTATCGTGGCCGTCGACGAAGGGGGAACTTTCCGCCGCATCAAGGGCAGCGGACTGGTGACCGAGGTGTTCGACGAGGCGAAACTGGCGACGCTCAAGGGAAATACGGCCATCGGCCATGTGCGCTATACGACCGCCGGAGGCGGCGGCATCGAGAATGTGCAGCCGTTTCTGTTCCGTCACAACACGGGCGATTTCGCGCTGGCCCACAACGGCAACATCGTCAATTCGGCCCTGTTGCGCGAGTATCTGGAGAACAAGGGCAGCCTGTTCCAGTCCACGTCGGACAGCGAGATTCTGGCCCACCTGATCAAGAAGGAGACCCGCTACCACGACCGGCCGCGCATCTTTTCGATCATCGATGCGCTGAACATGCTGGAGGGGGCGTTCGCGTTCCTGATCATGACCGCCAACCGCATTTACGCCTGCCGGGACAAATACGGCCTGCGTCCGCTGGCCATCGGCCGGCTGGGCGACGGCTATGTCGTGTCGAGCGAAACCTGCGCGTTCGACGTGCTGGGTGCCGAGTTCGTGCGCGACGTCGAGCCGGGCGAGATCGTGACGATCGACAGGCAGGGTATCCGCAGCCGCGACTACTCGATGTACAAGCGCTGCGAGATGTGCTCGATGGAGTATATCTACTTCGCCCGTCCGGACAGCGACATCGACGGCTGCAACGTCCACGCCTACCGCAAGGAGTCGGGCCGTCTGCTCTTCAAGGAGTCGCCGGCCGATGCGGATATCGTGGTCGGTGTTCCCGATTCGAGCCTCAGCGCGGCGATGGGCTACGCCGAAGCGAGCGGCCTGCCGTACGAAATGGGACTCATCAAGAACAAGTATATCGGCCGTACGTTTATCCAGCCCTCGCAGGAGCTGCGCGAGAAGGGTGTGCGGATGAAGCTTTCGGCCGTGCGCAGCATCGTCAAGGGCAAGCGCGTCGTGCTGGTGGACGACTCGATCGTGCGCGGCACCACTTCGCGCCGCATCGTCACGATGCTCAAGGAGGCGGGGGCCACCGAGGTGCACGTGCGCATCGCCAGCCCCCCGATGACGCACCCCTGCTTCTATGGGGTGGATACCTCGACCCGCGAAGAGCTGATCTCGGCGCGCAAGGAGGTGGACGGTGTCCGTGAGGAGATATGCGCCGATTCGCTGGCGTTCCTGACGCCTGGCGCGCTGCTCAAGGCCGGCAACCGCAAGGAGCTTTGCATGGCCTGCTTCACGGGCGAGTATCCCACGGCGCTGTACCAGTCGGTCGATGAGGCGAACAAAGATGTAAAATGTTAAGTAAACCATTCAAGTAGACTATAATGGCACAGAGTTATGAGAAGGCCGGCGTAAACCTCGAAGCCGGATACGAAGTGGTGCGGCGCATCAAGAAGCACGTCGCGTCGACCTCGCGTTTGGGCGTGATGGGCAATATCGGCGCCTTCGGCGGCATGTTCGACCTTTCGGCGCTGAACGTGAAGGAGCCGGTGCTGGTGAGCGGCACCGACGGCGTGGGCACCAAGCTCAAGCTGGCGTTCGAGATGGACAAGCACGACACGATCGGCGTCGATGCCGTGGCCATGTGCGTGAACGACGTGCTGGCGCAGGGCGCGGAACCGCTGGTGTTCCTCGATTACGTGGCCGTGGGCCACAACGAGCCGAAGAAGATCGAAGCCATCGTCAGCGGCGTGGCCGAGGGCTGCCGTCAGGCCGGCTGCGCGCTGGTGGGCGGCGAGACGGCCGAGATGCCGGGCATGTATGCGCAGGGCGAGTATGACATCGCGGGCTTTACGGTCGGCGTGGTCGAGAAGTCGAAGCTGATCGACGGCTCGAAGGTCAAGGCGGGCGACGTGCTGGTCGGCATCGCGTCGAGCGGCGTGCACTCCAACGGTTTCAGCCTTGTGCGCAAGATCGTCGCCGACAACTGCTTCGACCTGCACGAGGTATATCCCGAACTGTCGAACAAACTGCTGGGCGAGGTGCTGCTGACTCCGACCAAAATCTATGTCCGGCAGGTGCTGGAGGTGATCCGCAACTGCGACGTACACGGCATCAGCCACATCACGGGCGGCGGATTCGACGAGAACATTCCCCGCATCCTGCACGACGGGCAGGGACTCGAAATCGATGAGGGCGCATGGGAGATTCTGCCCGTGTTCCGCTTCCTCGAAAAGTACGGCAAGGTGGCGCACCGCGAGATGTTCAACATCTTCAACATGGGTATCGGCATGGTCATCGCCCTCGATGCGTCGGAGGCGGACAAGGCCATCGGCATCCTGACCGCGCAGGGCGAAAAGGCCTCGGTGATAGGACGTGTAACCGACGCCGAAGGTGTCGTAATCCGCTAAGGCCGTGCGACGCCTCGCAGTCTTCGCCAGCGGCAGCGGCACCAACTTCGAAGCCATCGTCTCGGCCTGCGAGCAGGGCGTGACCGGGGGCGAGGTGGTGCTCATGGTTTGCGACAAACCCGGAGCGCGGGTTGTCGAACGCGCTGCCGCGCACGGTGTCGAAACGTTTGTCTTCGCGCCGAAGGAGTACGCTTCGAAGGCCGATTACGAACGTGAAATCGTGCGGCTGCTCGATGCCGCGGGCGTGGAACTGGTTTGCCTGGCGGGATATATGCGCATCATCGGCGACGTACTGCTGGAGGCTTACGGAGGACGGATCGTCAATATCCATCCCTCGCTGCTGCCGGCGTTCCGCGGAGCGCATGCCATCGAACAGGCGATGGAATACGGCGTCAAGGTGTTCGGGGTGACGATCCACTATGTCGATGCGTCGCTCGACGGCGGACGGATCATCGCCCAGCGGGCCTTCGAGTACGACGGTGACGACATCGAAGAGCTGGAAGCCCGGATTCATGCGGTGGAATATCCGCTTTACGTAGAAACGATAAAAAAACTGCTCGATCCATGAGTGTCGCATTCAATACGCTCGAATCGCTCGTCGACCGGCAGGCCGTCGCCTTTATCGACTCGGTCGATGCCGAGGGTTTCCCCAATATGAAGGCCATGCTCGCACCGCGCGTACGGGAGGGGCTTGAGGTCTTCTACTTTACGACCAACACCTCGTCGATGCGTGCGGCGCAATACCGCCGCAACCCCAAGGCAGCCGTCTATTTCTGCGACGGGGCTTCTTTCGAGGGGCTGATGCTCCGCGGGACGATGGAGGTGCTGGAGGACGCTGCCAGCCGGCGGCTGATCTGGCGCGAGGGCGATACGGAGTATTATCCGCAGAGCGTGGACGATCCGGACTACAGCGTACTGCGGTTTACGGCCGTGGAAGGCAGGTATTACAGTAATTTTCATTCGGAAAATATCGAAATAAAATAGTAACAGATGAGAGCATTGATAAGTGTCAGCGACAAAACGGGTGTCGTTGATTTCGCCAAGGGCCTGCGTGCCTTGGGCTGGGAGGTGATCGCCACGGGCGGCACGATGAAACTGCTGGCCGACAGCGGTGTCGAGGTTATCAACATCAGCGACGTGACGGGATTTCCCGAAATCTGCGACGGCCGCGTCAAGACCCTGCACCCCAACGTGCACGGCGGCCTGCTGGCCCGCCGCGACGATCCCGAACACCTGAAAGCGCTGAAGGAGAACAAGATCGAGTTTATCGACATGGTCTGCGTGAACCTCTATCCGTTCCGGGAGACGATCTCGAAGCCCGACGTGAAGATGGAGGACGCCATCGAGAATATCGATATCGGCGGTCCCTCGATGCTGCGTTCGGCGGCCAAGAACTGGGCCGACGTGACGGTGGTCTGCGACCCTGCGGACTATGCGCAGATTCTCGACGAAATCCGCGCCGGCGGCAACACCGAGAAGGCCACGCGCCTGAAGCTCTCGGCCAAGGCCTATACCCATACCACCGAGTACGATTCGATGATCGCGACCTACATGCGTGCGCAGGCCGGGCTGAACGAGAAGCTGTTCCTCGAATTCGACCTCGTGCAGTCGCTGCGTTACGGCGAGAACCCGCACCAGTCGGCCCGATTCTACCGCGAGGAGAAAAAGGTTCCCTATTCGTTGGCTTTTGCCAAGCAGCTCAACGGCAAAGAGTTGTCGTATAACAATATTCAGGACGCCAACGCCGCGCTGTGCATCGTGCGCGAGTTCGACAAGCCGTTCTGCGTGGGTCTGAAGCATATGAATCCCTGCGGTGCCGCAGTGGGACGGGATGTCGTGGAAGCGTGGACCAAGGCCTATGAAGCCGACAAGGTGTCGATTTTCGGCGGCATCGTGGCGACGAACCGTACCGTTACGAAGGAGGCGGCCGAGCTGATGAAGCCGATTTTCCTCGAAATCATCATGGCCCCCAAATTCGATGAGGGCGCGCTCGAAGTGCTTTGCACGAAGAAAAACCTGCGGCTGCTGGAGGTCGATATGGAGCAGGGCGCGGTCGGACAGAAGCAGTACGTCAGCGTGAACGGCGGTCTGTTGGTGCAGGACCTCGACGTGGAGACGAAGAGCGTGACGGCCGATATGTGCGTGACGGCGGCGAAACCCGCAGCGGAGCAGATGGACGACATGAACTTCGGCTGGCATATCGTCAAGCATGTGAAGTCGAACGCCATCGTGGTCGTGAAGGACGGCCGGACGCTGGGCGTCGGCGCAGGCCAGATGAACCGCATCGGTTCGGCCGAGATCGCCCTCAAACAGGCGCATGCCGCGGGCGTTACCGAAGGGCTGGTGCTGGCTTCGGACGGCTTCTTCCCCTTCGACGACTGCGTGACGCTGGCCGCCGAATACGGCGTGACGGCGATCGTGCAGCCGGGCGGCTCGGTGCGCGACGAAGATTCGGTCAAGAAGGCCGACGAGAAGGGCATCGCCATGGTATTTACGGGCGAAAGGCATTTCAAGCACTAAACCTTGCTTTAGTGCTTGACCATGCGGCGAACTATATTGATAATCCTCCTGAATCCCCCTTTGCTAAGGGGGGACTTTGGATAAAGATTGTCAGGTTTGTCGCTTGATTCATCTGTGAAAAAACATGGATATTTTTGAAATTTCTTTGAAAGAACGGATAAAATAAACGGATATGAAAGTTCTGGTAATAGGCGGCGGCGGCCGTGAACATGCGATCGTAGATGCCCTCGCACGCTCGGCGCAGGTGGAGAAAATCTGGTGCGCCCCCGGCAATGCGGGCATTGCGGCGCAGGCCGAGTGCGTGGCTATCCGCGAGACGGAGGTGGAGCGGCTGCGCGATTTTGCGGCGCAGAACGGGATCGGCCTTACGGTCGTCG
>OLNS01002760.1_pt1 | contig 11056 bp, 9 predicted proteins | sample 1673031 | NCBI WGS metagenome assembly OLNS01 (sample SAMEA3136748, study PRJEB25190) | human gut metagenome | biome: human gut; feature: human-associated habitat; material: faeces | place: Austria | collected 2013
CCTCCGGGAAATAATCCAGCAGGGTCGTGGGCATACTGCCCGGGGCGCGGCCTGAGAGGACCGCCGAATAGTTCTCGATGCCCTTGCAGATGCCCACTTCCGTCAGCATCTCAATGTCGTAATTCGTCCGCTGCTGGATGCGCTGGGCCTCAATGAGTTTGCCCTCTGCCGTGAATTGCTTGACCTGGGCATCGCACTCCGCACGGATCTTCTCAATGGCGGCAGCCTTTTTCTCGGCGCTGACGATGTAGTGGCTGGCCGGGAAGATGGCCACATGCTTGACCACGTTCTGTTTGGCACCCGTCACCGGGTTGAATTCGAGGATGCGGTCGATCTCATCCCCAAAGAACTCCACCCGGATGGCCAGGTCGCTCATATAGGCCAGGTAGATATCCACCGTGTCGCCGTGGACGCGGAATTTGTTGCGGGTAAAGTTGATGTCGTTCCGCTCATATTGCAGGTTGACCAGCCGCCGGCAGAGCTCGTCCCGTTCCAGCTCCATGCCGGGGCGGAGGCTGATGACCATGCTGCGGTAGTCGATGGGGTCGCCCAGCGAGTAGATGCAGGACACCGACGCCACAATGATGACGTCCCGCCGCTCCGAAAGTGCCGCCGTGGCCGAGTGGCGCAGGCGGTCGATCTCGTCGTTGATGGCACTGTCTTTCTCGATATAGGTATCCGTGCTGGGGATATAGGCCTCCGGCTGGTAGTAGTCGTAGTAGGAGACAAAATACTCCACCGCGTTTTCCGGGAAAAACGAGCGGAACTCGGTGCACAGCTGGGCCGCCAGTGTTTTGTTGTGGGCCAGCACCAGCGTGGGGCGGTTGCATTTTGCAATGACGTTGGCCATGGTAAAGGTCTTGCCGCTTCCGGTAACGCCCAGCAGGGTCTGGCAGCGGTCTCCCCGCTCCACGCCCTCCACCAGCCGCGCGATGGCCTGGGGCTGATCCCCCGTGGGCTGATAATTGGACACCAGTTGAAACGTCTGCTCTGCCACGGCCCTCTCTCCTCTCTAAAACCACAATTAGTTGTTTTCTTCTCCGTGATTATACCACAATTATTTTATAAAGTAAACCATTTGTTCAGTAAGGACGGAGCATCTGCCCGCTCTCAAAATCATAAAACGGCAGACGGCCCTCCTCCCGCATGGAAAAATATTCTGTTTCCGTCAGGATCAGATGATCCCGCAGCTGGATCTTGACCAGCCCCAGCGCCCGGACGATGTTCTCCGTGGCCTGCAGGTCTTCCCGGGAAGGCATCGCCATCCCGTTGGGGTGGTTGTGGCAGAGCACCACGCTGTCGGTGCCGCCCTTGAGAGCCGCCGCCACCACATCCTTGATCTCAAAGCTTACCTTGCTGCTGGTGCCCTCCCGCAGCCAGTACGCGCCCCGCACCCGGCTGCGGCTGTCCAGCGCCATCAGCAGGGCCCGTTCCCGGTCTGCCCCCAGGAATTTGCTCTTTAAGAACTCTGCCAGCTGCTCGGTAGTGCGCAGGCAGTTTTCCTCACTGGCGCGGCAGCGGGTATAGTATTTACAGATTTCGGGCATGAGATGCAGCATCCGGGCCGTGGCAGGCCCCACGCCCTCCACTTTGCACAGCTCCTCTTCCTCCGCGTCCAGCACCCGGGAGAAACTGCCGAACCGCTTGAGCAGGGCGTGGGCCATGACATTGGTGTTCTTGCGGGGGTTCGTCAGGTAAAGGAGAACTTCCAGCGCCTCGTGGTCGGCCAGGCTCTCAAAGCCCTGCTGGGCAATGCGCTCCCGCATCCGTTCGCGGTGCCCCTGATGGAGGTTGTTTTCTGCAGCCATGGTTCGTTCTCCTTTTCTCTGGATTGCTGCTTCTATCGTACCGCATTTTCGGCAAAAGACAAGCCTTACCCGCAAAATTTCCTTGCCAGAGCCCGCCGGGCGTTGTATTATAGTTGTATAAAAATCAAAAGTACCATTTCATCTCTGAAAATAAAGGAACCAAATTCATGAAACAATACACTGCCACCGCCAACGATGAGGGCGTCCGCCTCTCCCGCTTTGTCCAGAGCGTGACCCGCGATCTCCCCACCAGCCTGCTCTACAAGAGCTTCCGCAACAAGCGGATCAAGGTCAACGGCAAAAAAGGAGCCCCGGAAGACCGCATCCAGGCCGGAGACCTCATTGAGCTGTACATCAACGATGAGTTTTTCCCGCCGGAGGGGGCCAAGCCCGCCGCAAAGAAGCCGCCCAAAAAGCAGCAGAACCAGCCCAAAGTGACCGTCATCTATGAGGATGAGAACATTGCGGTGCTGTACAAGCCCACTCACCTGCTCTGCCACAGCGACCGCACTGGCGACGCCAACCTGGTGGACGCCTTTACCCAGTATCTGGCCCAGAAAGGCGAGTACGACCCCAGCGGCGAGAACCGCTTCAAGCCCGGCATCTGCAACCGGCTGGACCGGGGCACCGAGGGCCTTGTGATCGCCGCCAAGAGCTACGCCGCCCTGCGGGACATGAACGAGATCATCCGCACGGACCTGCTCAAGAAAGAGTACTATACCATCACGGTGGGCATCCCCCAGAGCGGCCGGTTTACCGCCTGGTGGGAGCACGACGAGAAGAACAACAAGGTGAGCATCCACGCCCACCAGTCACAGGACGAGCACCGGAAGCAGATCATCACGGACGTGGATGTGCTGCGCACCGCCGGGCCGTTTGCCCTCTGCAAGATCGGGCTCATCACGGGCCGGACGCACCAGATCCGCGCCCATCTCGCCTACCTTGGCAAACCGGTGCTGGGTGATATCAAGTACGGCAACCGGAAGATGAACGAGCGCACCGGGGCAAAAACGCAGGCTTTGTGCGCCGTGCGGATCAGTTTCCTCGATATTCCAGAAGAAAACACCCTGCACTACCTCTCCGGCAAAGTCATCAAACTGAAAGACCCGCAGATCGTCAAGCAGTTTGATGCGCTGGATAAGACAAAGCCGGAATCCCCTTCCACGGAAAGGAGTCATTGACATGAACCTGAACCCCTATTTTAAAAGCGTCCTCGATCAGGACAGAGCTTCCATTGTCCTTTGCGGTCTGGACCATACCATCCTCTACATGAACCCTGCCGCCATCCGCAGCTATGCCAAGCACGGCGGGGCCGCACTGGTGGGCCGGAGCCTTGCCAACTGTCACAACGCCCACTCCAACGAGATGATCCAAACGGTCGTGGACTGGTTTGCCGCCAGCCCGAAGCACAATCTCATCTATACCTACCACAACGAGAAACAGAACAAAGACGTCTACATGGTCGCCCTGCGGGACGAGGACGGAACGCTTATCGGCTACTACGAGAAGCACGAGTACCGTGACCCGGAGACCATGCCGCGGTATGATTTCACCTGAGGCGTTTTTATCAGCATTTCCGGACAAGGCGCACTACAAACACGCATAGCGAAAAAGGCACTCCGTGAGGAGTGCCTTTTTCATAGCTTCCGTTTTATTTGTTCTCTTGTGATTTCTGTTGTTCGCGCAGCTTCTTGATCCGCTTTTTCTCGCTTTCCACGCGGGGCCAGGGCCAGGAGAAGCCCTCGTTGGCCTTACACCAGCGGGTAAGCGGATAGAACGCAAACGCCAGCCCAAAAACGTACAGCAGCAGGTACAGCAGTGCACTCAGGGTGAACAGTGCGTCCAGCGCCCCGATCAGGGCCATGAGGAAGCCCGCCTTGAGGAAAAACAGACCGTTCTGGCGGCAGTATTCCGGGAAGTTTTCGGCCTTAACGGCCTGACGGCCCTGGTCGCCCCAGACACGGGGATTTTTCATGACCGAGTAGCCGTAAAAGACCAGCATCAGGCCGCAGGTGAGCTGAAAGCCAAAGAACATGTTGTACCTCGCTGTTTTGTGTGATTTTAGTCTTCAAACAGAGACTTCATGGCGGGCAGGAAATCCAGCGTTGCAAAGTAGTCACGCGGGGTCTCGGCGCGGCGGATGAGGCGGTGAGAGCCGTCCTCGCAGAGCAGGACCTCGGCGCTGCGCAGCTTGCCGTTGTAGTTGTAGCCCATGGCAGAGCCGTGTGCGCCGGTATCGTGGATGTAGATGATATCTCCGATGTCGATCTTGGGCAGCATCCGGTCAATGGCGAATTTATCGTTGTTCTCGCACAGGCCGCCCACCACATCGTACTTGTGGTCGCAGGGAGCGTCTTCCTTGCCCAGCACGGTGATGTGATGGTATGCGCCATACATGGCGGGACGCATCAGATTGGCCGCGCAGGCGTCCAGACCGATGTATTCCTTATAGATGTGCTTCTCGTGGATGGCCGTTGCCACCAGGGCACCGTAGGGGCCGGTGGTAAAGCGGCCCATCTCGGTAAAGATGGCCACATCGCCCATGCCTGCGGGGACGAGGATCTCTTCAAACTTCTTACGGACGCCCTCGCCGATGGCCATGATGTCATTCTCGGTCTGGTCGGGGCGGTACGGGATGCCCACGCCGCCGGACAGGTTGATATAGGCAATGTGCACGCCGGTGGCTTTCTGCACCCGGACCGCCAGCTGGAACAGGATGGCGGCCAGCTCAGGATAGTATTCATCCGAAATGGTATTGGAGGCGAGGAATGCATGGATGCCGAAGTTCTTGGCACCCTTGGCGGCCAGCTTCTGATAGCTGTCGATCATCTGCTCCTCGGTCATGCCATACTTGGCATCGCCGGGCTTGTCCATGACCTGAAAGCCCTCTTCGCTCTCGCCCAGACTGAAGGTGCCGCCCGGGTTGTAGCGGCAGAAGATGTTCTCCGGCACACCGGCGACACGCTCCAGAAATTCCACCATGGTGGCATCGTCCAGATTGATATAGGCACCCAGCTCGTAGGCCTTCTTCATATCCTCCACGGGAGTCTGGTTGGAGGAGAACATGATGTCGCTGCCGGTAAAACCGCAGGCCTCGCTGAGCATCAGCTCGGTCAGGGAGGAGCAGTCCACACCGCAGCCCTCTTCCTTTAAAATCTGCAGAATGACCGGGTTGGGCAGAGCCTTGACGGCGAAATACTCCCGGAAACCCTTGTTCCAGCTGAACGCCTTGTTGATGCGGCGGGCATTCTCACGGATGCCTTTTTCATCGTAGACATGGAACGGCGTGGGCACGTCCTGGATGATCTCCTGGGCCATGGCCTCGGTCAGAAACGGTTTCTTTTCCATAATATACATCCCTCTCATTTTATGGGTAACAGCGGGCCCAATGCCCGTGTTTCAGCATTTTTACAGCTTGAGGTTTTCCCGCGTCGGGGTAAAGGTGGGGATCATCTTGGCCAGCTGTTTCACCACGCCCTCGTCGTTGTGCTCGGCCGCGGCTTCCAGCTCCTGCAGCTGGCCGTAGAACTGGGCCAGGTCGATGCTGCGGGGCGAAGCCACAAAAATTTTGTTGTGCTGGGTGCGGCGCATTTTGTCCTGTTCCTCATCCATCATCAGCTCTTCGTAGAGCTTTTCGCCCGGGCGGAGGCCAACGATCTTGATGTCCATGTTCACGCCCGGTTCATAGCCATAGAACCGGATCAGCTGCTTGGCAAGGTCCATGATCTTGACGGGTTCGCCCATGTCCAGCACATAGATGCTGCCGCTCTCGGCCAGTGCCCCCGCCTGCAGCACCAGCTGGGCTGCCTCGGGGATGGTCATAAAGTAGCGCTCGATGTTGGGGTCGGTCAGGGTGACGGGGCCGCCCTTTTTGATCTGTGCCTCAAACAGCGGGATGACGCTGCCATGGCTGCCCAGCACATTGCCAAAGCGAACGGCCACACACTTCATGTCGGTGTTGCCCGCAAAGGTCTGGATGAGCATTTCGCAGATGCGCTTGGTGCAGCCCATGACGCTGGTGGGGTTGACCGCTTTGTCGGTGGAGAGCTGCACCAAGCGCTCCACGCCGTGCTCGCTGGCACTCACCAGCAGGTTCTTGGTGCCCAGCACGTTGTTCTTGACGGCTTCCGCCGGGCTGACCTCCATCAGCGGCACATGCTTGTGGGCTGCCGCGTGGAAGACCACCGTGGGGTGGTAGGTCTCAAACACCTCGTCCAGCCGCTTTTTGTCCCGGATGGAGCCCACCAGCACGGTCACGGGGATGTCCCGGCCATACTTCTGCTGGAGCTCCATCTGGAGCTCGTAGGCACAGTTCTCATAGATATCAAAGATGAGCAGCTTGCCCGGGTGGAATTTCATCACCTGGCGGCAGAGCTCACTGCCGATGGAACCGCCGCCGCCCGTGACCAGCACGGTCTTGCCCGTGAGGTAGCCGGAAATTTTGGCGGTGTCCAGCGTGACCTCCTCGCGGGAGAGGAAGTCCGCCGTGTTCAGCTCACGGAACGCCCCCTGCCCCGGCGCGTTGGCTCCCACCAGCTGCGGGTCGCTCAGGATCTGCACGGCACAGTGGGTGGAAACGCAGAGGTCGATGACATGGTTCAGGCGGCTGCCTTTCAGGGTGGGGATGGCAATGATGATGCCCTGGATGTTGTACTTCTCGCACAGGGCGGGAATCTCTTCCAGCGTGCCCTTGACCGGCACGCCGTGGATGGTCTGGTTGAGCTTGGCGGGGTCATCGTCCACCGCCACCACCGGGTGACCGTAGAGGTCGTTGGTCTTGCAGACGTTGATGGCCCAGTTGCCGGCCTCGCCCGCGCCCACGATCATCACCGGGCGGTTGGGGTCCTTGTTGGTGTTGCCCCGCAGCCGCTCCCCCAGCGGGTGGTTCAGGAAGAGCCGCCATGCCAGGCGGCTGCCGCCCACCAGCAAAAAGATGAAGACGGAGGCCATAACATTGGCCGAATTGAAGAGCACGCCATGGATGAGGGTGCGGTTGACCAGATAGACGATGACGGTGGGCACGCCGATCATCCCGGCCAGCCGGATGAGATCGCGCTCCCCTGCATACTTCCACAGGATGGAGTAGAGCCCCCCTGCCAGAAAGCAGACGAGGTACACGGCCACGATCCAGGGCAGGTTGTGGTAGAGCAAGGCTCGGTTATGGGGCCACCAGGTGGCTTCCACGGCACCATCCGCCCGCAGGAGCAGGGCAAAGTAAAAGCTGAACGTCACGATGACAGCATCCACCAAGAACAGGAACGCGCGCCGGGCAAACACTTTCGGCGGCTGTTTTTTTCTTTCTTTCACAGATAATCCTCTTTTGCATCAGTGCAGAGCCTGTCCGCACCGTTTTTCTTCCGGGAACTTCCACGAAAGGCACTGGGCCTCCATGGTATCCATTGTATTATACTCGTTTCCCGCCCCGGTGTCCAGAAAATTTCCATTTCCGCTCTGTTTTTCCGGCACTCAGTGCTTTTTTGCCAGCGCGGCCCGCACCTCTTCTCCCAGGCCCAGCGGCCAGGCTGCCACGAGATAGACAGCGCTCATCCCGCCTGCGCAGAGAGCCAGCGCTCCCAGCCGCGGCAAAAGCGCTCCGGCAAACCACCCGGCCAGACCCTGCCGCAGGGCCACACCCACGGCTGCAGCCCCTGCAGAAGCCAGCACCGGGGCCCCCAGCCAGCGCCAGAGCCGGGGCTTTGTCTCACTGCTGGCAAGCAGCCGCCCGGTGTTGGCAAGGCAGGTGTAGCAGCTGGACACCAGGATCACAAACAGGAAACCCGGCATCCCATACCGGGGCAGCAGAAGCACCACGCCCACGATCCGCAAGATCGAGTCCCACACGCTGTAGCGGAACGCCGCTTTCTGCTCCCCCATCCCTTTCATGGCACCGTCCACCATGCTCTCAAAATAGAGCAGCGGCATGGCCGGGCCAAGTACCTCCAAATAGAAGCCCGCCTCCGGGCTGTGGTAGAGCGTCTGGGCCAGCGGACAGCCCAGCACCCAGAACACCGCCCCGGCCAGGGCGGAGAAATACCCGGTCAGCCGCAGCATCCGGTCAATGAGGGCCTGCAGTCGGGCCGTCTCGCCCCGGATGTGGGCCTGCGTGATCTCCGGCATCAGCAGGACGGAGAGGCTGCCCAGCAGGCCAAACGGAAATGTCAGCAGGGGCAGCGCCATCCCTTTCAGGCTGCCATACTGGGCCACGGCGGCGTCGCGTCCGCCCTCAGCCCCAAGTGCAAGGGCAAGGCAGGCGGGCACCAGCATGTTCTCCGCCGTGTGCAGGGCGCTGGCAAGGCACCGCCCGCCCTCCACCGGCCACAGGATGTCCCAGAGCCGTCGGGCCGGGTCACGGGGGCGCCGGGCCTTTTCCCCGGCAAAGCAGCGCCGGGCCTCCCGGTGGTAGAACAGGAGCATCATACAGGCCGAGACTGCCTCGCTCAGGGCCGTGGCCGCCAGCACCGCGGTGCACTTTCGGCCGTGATCCCAGCCCCGTAAGATCCCCTGCTCCAACACCACATAGACGACCCCGATGCGGACGGTCTGTTCCGCCAGCTGGCTGAGCACGTTGGGCTCCACCCGCCGCCGGGCGATAAAGAACCCCCGCAGCACCGCCGAGACGGCCATCCAGGGCATCCCGAATGCTGCCGCCCGCAGAGCGCCCGCGGCCCGGGCATCTCCCAGCCACCAGGCAGCCGCCAATCCTGCCAGCCCGAACTGCGCCGCCATGGCAAAGGCCCCCAGCCCAAGGCCCGCTGCCAGCAGCCGCGCCAGCATTCCCCGAGCTTCGGCCCTGCCGCGGCTCAACTCCTCGGCCATGAGGCGGGTAGCCGCCACCGAGACGCCCGCCGTGGCCAGCGTAACGAACAGGGCGTACACCGCCAGCACCAGCTGGTACAGGCCCATTCCCTCACCGCCCAGGGCATTGGCCAGATAAATGCGCAGCCCCATGCCTGCCAGCCGGAGCAGGACATCCGCCCCGGTCATCAGGGCCGCATTCTTCAGGTAGCTCTGCCGCATGGCGCGCCTCCTTTCCCCGCCAATGCACAAACGGGGAGGTTTTGTTTACTGTATGCGGCAAAACAGCTCGTTTATGCGCTTTGCAAAAGATGAGCGGCGTCGTGGGTTGTTTCTCTCCCACTTTTATGGTATGATATGTGTTGGTCACACAAGGGCGGTTTGCGCCCTTTGATACAAAATGCAAGGAGGAAGCGCATTCCCCTACGGCAACGCCGCCGGAGTGCGCAACGAGAGAATGAGCGAAGAATGCACCCATGACTGCTCCAGCTGCGGAGCAGCATGTTCTTCCCGCAATGCCGCGCCTCAGCACGACGCACCCAACCCCAACAGCAGCGTCAAAAAGGTCATCGGCGTTGTATCCGGCAAGGGCGGCGTTGGCAAGAGCATGACCAGTGCCCTGCTGGCCTGCGCCATGGCCCGCCGCGGCTACCACTGTGGCGTTCTGGACGCCGACATCACCGGCCCGTCCATCCCCAAGCTGTTCGGCATCCATGGCCGTGCCATGGCCGACGCGCAGGGCTGCTGGCCCATCCAGAGCCGGATGGGCATTGACGTCATGAGCATCAACCTGCTGGTGGAGAACGAGGAAGACCCCGTGGTCTGGCGCGGCCCCGTCATTGCAGGCGCGGTGAAGCAGTTCTGGACCGATGTGGTCTGGAAAGACGTCGATTTCCTGTTTGTGGATATGCCTCCGGGAACCGGCGACGTGCCCCTGACGGTCTTCCAGAGCCTGCCCGTGGATGGCATCGTGGTGGTGGCAAGCCCGCAGGAGCTGGTGAGCATGATCGTTGCCAAGGCCGTGAACATGGCCGAGATGATGAAAGTGCCCATGCTGGGCCTGGTGGAAAACATGAGCTACGTTGTCTGCCCGGACTGCGGCAAGCACATCAATGTGTTTGGCGACAGCCATGTGGACGAGGTGGCCGCCCAGCACGGCCTGCCCGTGCTGGCCAAGTGCCCCATCGACCCCGAGCTGGCGCGCCTCTCTGACGCCGGCCTCATTGAGACCTACGGCGGCCAGTACCTGGAGGGTGCCGCGGACGCCTGCGAGAAGCTGCTCAAGAAGTAAAATTTCCTGTTCCCGCTGTTCTGCCCCGTGCAGGATGGCGGGATTTTGTTATTTTTCGGACGGATTTGTCCTATCGCGTCCCGGGGGATTCTGGTATACTGGTTTTATCACGATACGCTTTGATGAAAGGATGTGCGCTGCCCGTGCTGGATTCCATTATTTTTGACATGGATGGTCTGCTGATCGACACCGAGATCATCTCCTACCAGCTGTATTCTGCTCTTTTGGCTCCTTATGGCTTTACCGTGAGCCTGCACGATTACGCCGAGACTTACAGCGGCAAGACCGAGGAGAAAAACGTGACCACCCTTTTGGAGCATTACCCCCTGCCCCTGAGCCGGGAGGAGTGTTTTGCCCGCATTTCGGCCATGGAAAAAGAGTTTCTGGCCAAGGGTGTTGCTCTCAAGCCCGGCGCAAAAGAGCTGCTCACCTATTTAAAAGAGCATGGCTATAAAATTACACTGGCCTCTTCCAGCATCGCAGACCGGGCCTACGGCATCCTGGACCAGCACGGCATCCGCGGTTGTTTTGACGCCTTTGTGTTCGGCCCGGACCTGCCCAAGGGCCGCGGCAAGCCCGCGCCGGATATCTTCCTCATTGCCTGCCAGAAGCTGGGCACCACCCCGGCGCGGGCACTGGTGCTGGAAGACAGTGAGGCAGGCATCCAGGCCGCTCACTCCGCCCGCATCCCGGTCCTCTGCGTGCCCGACCTGCACCACCCGGCCCCGGCTTACGAGTCCATGACCGCTGCCATCCTCTCCTCCCTGCACGAGGTGCCGGGCTGGCTGGAAGCCCAGAACGCGCAATAAAAGCCGCACAAAAGTCTTTCTTTTGCAGCCTCCGCCAACTTTAGAAAAGAAGATTTTTTGCCTGTTTCCGCACAGTTTCCATTTTTTGTGAAGCGTGTTCATCTTTTATCCTGTTTTTTTGAAAGATTTTCGCAAAATATTCGCACAGCCTCTATTGTAAATTGCCCCGCAAAGCTTTATAATAACAAAGTGCTCTGCGGCAGATGTGTGCCGCAGAGGGGAAAAAGCCTGCACAGGGCGAATGTGCGTTTGGCCCTGTACTGCTGCAATATAGAGGAAAAGGAGTATTCTGTTATGTTGACGAATGAATACCTGAAGCGCGTTTACGATGGCCTTGCACAGCGCAATGCCAA
>OLNS01002768.1_pt1 | contig 11022 bp, 9 predicted proteins | sample 1673031 | NCBI WGS metagenome assembly OLNS01 (sample SAMEA3136748, study PRJEB25190) | human gut metagenome | biome: human gut; feature: human-associated habitat; material: faeces | place: Austria | collected 2013
TCCGTGCCTGCCTGAATGCGCGGAGATAATTCCACCTCGTCAAAAGCTTTCTTCTTCATTAAAGCAGCAATCTCTGCTGCGCTCATCTTTCTTGCGTCTGTAACCTGCATTTTATTTATCCTCCTCATTTAAAACAATACGTAAATCCTCAACCAGCTTGTGCAAGCGCGCAAATTTCAGCTTAAAGCTGGCGCGGTTGGCAATCAGTCTGGCAGTAGCGGTAAAAATAGAATCAACCTCCGCCAGTTTATTTTCTTTCAGGGTGCGCCCTGTTTCTACTATATCTACAATCATTTCACTCAGGCCTACGATAGGTCCAAGCTCAATCGAGCCGTTGAGCTTCACAATTTCTGTCTGAATTCCCAGCTTATTGAAATAAGCCTTGGCGCAGTTCGGATACTTCGTTGCTACCCTCAGGTGAGCATAATCCGTCAGCTTGGCGCGTCGCTTGGCCTCCGGCACCGCCATCATCAGGCGGCAGCGGCCAAAGCCCAAATCCAGAAGCTCCACCACGTCTTTATCCTGCTCCAGCAGTACATCCTTGCCGATGATACCGATATCTGCCGCACCGTATTCAACATACGTCGGTACATCAACGGTTTTGGCAATAATAAAGCGTACCTTGGTTTCCTCGTTGCTGATTACCAGCTTGCGTGAATCCTCGGTAACGTTTTCGGCGCTGTAGCCTACCTTCGCCAGCAGGCGTACAGACTTATCGAACAGCTTGCCCTTCGGCAATGCTATAGTAATGTATTCGTCCATAAAAATACCCCTCTATATTTCCCAGCTATAAGCTTAATGTGTATACTATCTTTTCTTTAAGCTTATTCTACATATACTAACGATTTACAGCCATATTCCTTTACGGCAAGCGCTGCTCCCTGCAGGTCCGCAGCCTCGGTCAGCAGCTTCACGCTGCGACCTTCGCGGCGCAATGCTGTCGCTTTGGCAATCGCCTCCGGCAGCTTGCCTTCGCTCCAGGTTACCAGCACGTCCCAGGTGCGGTTATTGGTAGCAACACCGTTGCGCTCCAAAGCCAGCAGTACGCGGTCAACGCCAACGGCAAAGCCTGTTGCCGGGCACTCCAGACCGAAGCGCTGCATCATCTTATCGTAGCGTCCGCCGCCTGCCACCGGATAACCCATTTCCGGCAGATACACTTCAAAAAGCATGCCCGTGTAATAGTCAAGCGAACGATATAAGCCAAGATCAAAGCTCAAATAGCCTGCTGCACCGTAAGCATCCACCAGCTTGTAGATTTTGCGCAAATCATTCAGCGCGCCTTGGCACTTAGCGTTAGTTACTATTGCAGCAACCTTGTCCAAAAGCTCTATGCCGCCCTGCAGGAAGAGGAAATCGGCAAAAAGCTGCTTGATTTCCGGACGGATATTTTCCATCGCATCTGCCATCTGCTGCATGCCCACAGCATCATGACGGCGCAGGTAATCCTTCAGCTGCTGCAGCTGAGCAGCATCAAAGCCCGCTTCCTCCGCCAGGCCGTTGATAAAATCAACGTGGCCCAGGCTGATAGCGAACTTCTGCAAGCCTGCAGCCTGCAATGCTTCGGCTGCCAGCACGATAACCTCGGCATCGGCAGCGGCACCGCTGGCACCCAGCATTTCTACACCGGCCTGCTCGAATTCGCATTGGCGTCCCGCCTGAATTTCTTCATAACGGTAAAGATTTGCCAGATAGCAAAGACGTTTAATCTTTTCGCCGCCCTGCAGGCGTGTCGCTGTCAGACGGGCAATCGGTGCCGTCATATCATTGCGCAGCGCCAGCAGATTATTGCTGCGGTCAAAAAAACGGAAGTCCCCTTTGCTACCTGCGGCGCCAAAAGTATCAACATATTCGAAATCAGGTGTTTTTACCTCATCATAGCCCCATTTGTCAAAAACGTTGATAATCGCATTTTCAATTCCGCGGCGTGTCTTCATCTCTCCCGGCAGAATATCCTTGGTTCCGTAGGGAACCTGATACACCTTATTAGTCATCTTTTTTCTTCCCCTCTTTTATAACTTGCATGACAGAATTATAACCGTCAGCGCCGTAAACAAGACAACGTTTAACGCGTGAAATCGTCGCGGTGCTGGCACCGGTTTTCTCTACGATAGTTTCGTAAATACAGCCTTCATCCAGCATGCGCGCTACCTCTAGGCGCTGTGCCATTGCCTTCAGCTCGCTGATAGTACAGATATCCTCAAAAAATGTATAACACTCTTCTTTATTCTCAAGGCTTAAGATTGCCTGAAACAGATAATCTACTGCCTCGGTTCTGATCTTCTTACTCATACGAAACAATCTCCTTCTCAACCGGCTAATTATATGATGGCTTACGGCATACCATAAACCATAACAATACCTTTTGCCTTCTCAGGCCACTTTTTGATTTTAACACATTAAATTTTTAAAGTCCACCATTTCTTATGAATTTAAACTAAATTCTTGCACAATTTTGATTTTTTTCTAAAACATTTTATGTAAAACACACTTTTTTCGTTGTTCTTCCTCTTTTAAGATGCTATAATAAGTCTGTTATAAATATTTTGATACAAAAGAGAGGAGTACATGATTAATATGAAGTGCCCAATATGTGGAAAAGACCTGGATTTGCAGAATAAGCAGATTGGCACCAGCGAAAACGGGGATCCAATCTTTAATGAATATGCAATCTGCCATAGCTGTAAAAAGCAATGGAACCTTGATAAACAACGTGCAAAGAAGATCGCTGCCAAGAAAGCCGCAGAAGAGAAAGCAAAAGCTGAAGCTGCCGCCCGTGCTGCTGAAGAAAAAGCGAAAGCTGAAGCTGCCGCCCGCGCTGCTGAAGAAAAAGCGAAAGCTGATGCCGCCGCCCGTGCCGCTGAAGAGAAACGAGCTGCCCGCAGAGAAGCAAAAGCCCGCGCCCGCAAAGAAGCGATTGCCCGCCTTGCTGCTGACAAAGGGATTTCAGAAGAAGAAGCTGAACGTATTCTTAAGGAGAGAGCCAGAGCCCGCAAAGCCGCTGCACAGAAAGCTGCCACTGATGCCACTGCCACTGATAATTCCGAAGAGCAGAAATATGGGAACATTCCAGCGGAAGAAATCCGTGATAAGCGTGAAAAAGCAGTTCGCAAGGGATACGAAGATATGCTTGCAACTGACCCTGACAGTAAAGCTGCCAAGAAGAAAAAGAAAGAGGAAGCCGAAACTGCGAAAGCAAAAGAAGATGTAAAATCCAGAAAAATGGATGACTATGATGATGAAGATGATGATGAATATGAATATGTAGACGAATATCCACGTTTCAGACCTGGACGCATCATCCTTGGAATCATTTCCCTGCTTACATTTGGTTTCTGTATTTATAAAGGTTTCGTAACAGGACTCAGCACATCAGGAGCTGACGTAACTTCTGCTCCTGGCATGAATTATGTCATTGTTGCTCTTTGCATGCTTGTCACTGCACTGTTATACTTCATCATGAATAACCGTGATACACTTTTTGCATTCCTTATCCCGATGATTGTCTATATCGGTGGTGCTGTTTTTGCTTTCCTGAAACATGGAGATGAATTCGAGCTTCTGATTTTAGCCGGTGTAAGTGGTGTACTTGCTGTTATTTCACTGATTCTCGCAATTGCTTCCCGCGGTGGAGATGATTACGATGATGAAGATGATTACGACGATCCATTTGAAGAAGAACACGATAATTAAAATCGCGTTGTAAATCTTTTTGGTTTCTAAGAACAATTTATATAAGATAATTACAAGGGAGTATCATTTTGCGGTACTTCCCTTTTTTTGTCCTGATATGCATTTTTTATATCATATATCTAAAATATTTTTAGGTGTCAAAAACTTTTTTAGAATAGTTGTTGATTTTTGTTGAATATGTGATAAAATATAACCATAGGTATCTTTATATAATTAAAAATACACAACAAACACATACTCCTCAAAGATTTTTCTTTGGGGATTTTGTTACAAAGAAAGGAGTAACTGACATGGCATCATTTATAGTAAATGGTCAGGAAGTCTCACCTTCAAAGAATCAGAAACTGTTACGGTTCCTGCGTGATGAACTGCACATTACCTCTGCAAAGGATGGTTGCAGCGAAGGCGCTTGTGGAGCCTGTACTGTTATCATTGATGGACAGACTTGCAAATCCTGCGTACCTGACACAGATTCATTGGCCGGAAAGAATGTCATCACAGTCGAGGGGCTTTCTGATTGGGAACAGAAAGTTTACACTTATGCTTACGGGAAGGCAGGCGCTGTACAGTGCGGATTCTGTATTCCTGGTATGGTTATGTGCACAAAAGCACTTTTGGATGTAAATCCGGAACCAACCGATGATGAGATTCGCTATGCGCTGCGCAACAACTATTGCCGCTGTACAGGATATGTTAAGATCATGGACGCGGTACGTCTGGCAGCTAAGATTCTGAAAGAAGGAGTTTTACCAGATGACGGAGATCCTAGCTGGACTCTTGGTTCCCGTGTTTCTCGTATAGATGTTGAAGAAAAAGTGCTTGGGACAGGTAAATATCCGGATGACTATTATCCGGAAGGAATGCTCTATGGCGCTGCTCTTCGTAGTAAATATCCACGAGCTCGTGTACTTTCTATTGATACCTCTGCTGCCGAGGCTCTGCCTGGCGTAGAAGCGGTTGTAACAGCCGATGATATTCCTGGGGAGAATAAGATCGGACACTTAAAACATGATCAGTATTCACTGATTCCGGTTGGTGGACTGACACATTATCTCGGAGATGCAATTGCCCTTGTAGCTGCAACTGACATGGCAACTGTAGAAAAAGCAAAGAAACTTATTAAAGTTGAATATGAAGTACTTCCTCATGTGCATACAGTGGAAGAAGCTGCTGCTCCGGATGCACCTCTTGTTTATGATGAAGAAGAGACTAACGTATGTGCTTATAAGCACATCAGCCGCGGAAATGCGGAAGAAGCAATCAAGAATTCCAAGTACGTGATCTCACATCACTTTGAGACACCTTGGACTGAGCATGCTTTCCTTGAACCAGAATGTGCTGTTTCTTTCTATGATGAAGACGGTGACATTTTCGTATATTCAACAGACCAGTCCGCTCACCAGACACTACACGAAGTTACACTTATGCTTGGAACAAATAAAGTAAAGGTTCAGAACGCATTAGTCGGCGGAGGTTTCGGTGGTAAAGAGGACATGACTGTTCAGCATTTAAGTGCATTGCTTACTTACGTAACAAAGAAACCGATCAAGATGAAATTATCCAGAGCGGAATCCTTGCTTGTTCATCCGAAACGTCACCCATTCTACATGGATATGACAATGGGATGCGATGAGAATGGAGTGATCCAGGGTGTAAAAGCGATTGTTAAATCTGACACAGGTGCATTCGCTTCTCTTGGCGGCCCGGTTCTTGAACGTGCATGTACACATGCAGCAGGACCTTATCATTATGAAAACTTTGAAATTGAAGGAACTGCTTACTATACAAATAACCCACCTGCCGGAGCATTCCGCGGATTTGGTGTTACACAGACTTGTTTCGCAACAGAGACACTTCTGAACATGATGGCTGACAAGGTAGGCATTACACCTTGGGAGATTCATTACCGCAATGCGATCCGCCCAGGCGAAGTACTTCCGAACGGACAGATTGTAGATAACTCTACAGGTCTTGTAGAGACACTGGAAGCTGTCAAAGAAGAGTATGATGCTGCACTTGCGGCCGGTAAGGCTGTTGGCCTTGGTTGTGCTATGAAGAATGCCGGCGTTGGTGTTGGTATCCCGGATACGGGACGTGTAAAATTAATTGTTGAAGAAGATGAAAAACTTCACATCTTCACTGGTGCTTCCTGTATCGGTCAGGGACTTGGTACTGTACTTGTACAGATGATCGTTACAAATACAGATCTTTCCCATGATGATATCGTCTATGAGCGAAGCAACACATGGATTTCACCTGATTCCGGTACAACTTCCGGTTCTCGTCAGACACTTGTAACTGGCGAAGCGTGCCGCAGAGCATGTGAAAAATTCATGGAAGCGAAAAACAGCGGTAAGTCCATGAAAGATATGATTGGAGAAACTTTCTACGGAGAGTATCTCGCTAAGACTCATCCACTTGGTGCAGATGTGCCTAATCCAATATCTCACGTTGCTTATGGATATGCAACTCAGGTCTGCATCCTTGATCCTAAGACAGGTAAGATTGAGAAAATGATTGCCGCACACGATGTTGGTAAAGCTGTCAACCCACTTTCCTGCGAAGGTCAGATTGAAGGCGGTGTTGTAATGTCTATGGGATTCGCACTCAGAGAGCAGTATCCAATCGATGAAAATTGTAAACCAATTGACAAGTATGGTTCCTTAGGACTTTTCCGTTCTCACGAAGTTCCTGAGATTGAAGCAATCGTTATTGATAAACCTGGTCTGGATGTTGCCTGTGGAGCAATCGGTATCGGAGAGATCACATCCATCCCTACTGCTCCTGCAATCGCGGATGCATATTGCAGATTTGACGGAGAAAGACGCTACAGCCTTCCTCTTTCTAACACACCATACGAAAGGAAGAAATAATCATGGCAATTAAAAAGAGATTTCCTTACCGGGCAGCTCTGGTTGCCTGTAACGGTGGCTGCCGCGCAGCCGGCTCTGAAGACGGTGGATGCAAAGATGGCTGCATCGGATGTGGAGCCTGTATAGAAAAATGTAAATTCGGCGCGATTTCCATGAATGAATATGGCGTTGCCGAAGTAGACGAAGAAAAATGTATTGCCTGTGGACAGTGTGCAAAAGTCTGTCCGCAGAACCTGATCAAAATCCACGACTGTGCAAACTACATTGTAGTAAAATGCTCTAACAAAGAAAAAGGAGCTGTTGCACGTAAGCAGTGTGAAGTCAGTTGTATTGGATGCGGTATTTGTGAAAAAACATGTACTGCAGGTGCAATTCATGTAGAAGATAATTGCGCAGTAATCCAGGAAGACATCTGCTTAAGCTGTGGAATGTGCTCTGTAAAATGTCCAAGACATGTAATCCATGATCTCCGCGGAGTATTTACAGCAGTAAGATAATACAAAAGCTATCGACTACGATAACAACACAGATATGTGTTAAGTTATTGTAATCGATAGCTTTTTTATCTACTCATCTTCATCCAGAAACTCGATATCATCATCGTCATCAAGATAATCTAAATCATCCAGATCATTCAAGTCATCTAAGTCATCCGGATCTTCATCAAAATCATAATCCTCTGTCACATCTGCCTCATCAGCAGTTACTTCAATTTCGACGTCTTCCTCCCAATCTTCCTCGTCTACATCAAACTTCTCTTCTTTAAAGTTCTCCACTTCATCCTCTTCCAGATCATCTTCAAGATCATCAAATTCATCCATGCTGACAACTGTTGTGCCCTTGTCTTCTTTCCGGACATTTTCCGGAAGACTCTCTATAATCTCATCCAGCTCATCAAAATCATCCAGATTCTCAACCAGTGCCCTTGCCTTCTCGACTTCATTTTCTGTAGAATGTTCTTCACGGATCTCTGCGGCTTTAAGTAAATTCTTTTTCTTACGTTTTCCGGATTCCAAAAGAAGCTGGATCCAGATACTAAGTGCACCAATTGCAGCACAAAGTGCCACATGAATCATTCCGTTTTTATATGGCTGCAGATAAAAGATACTGCTGCCCGCTGCCATTGCTCCAAACACAGAAGAAGAAGCAATCAGCATAAAGTTATGAAACTTAATAGAAAGCAATGCACACACAAGACCAATACCCGCACAGATTCCATAGATAATAAAATCCTGTGGTTTCATCAAATGTACACTGACAACAAAGACGAGTACCGCTACTGTCACAAATCCACCAATCTGCTTCTTCCATGCACCAAGCACCGCCAATACAAGTCCCACACCTGCTCCTGCCGCCAATGCGATCGTCTGATCCAGACCTGCAATCGCTCCGACCGCAATTCCGGCTGCGCATCCTGCTGACAATCCTGCGATCACAGACCAGAAACGTACCAGTTTCAGCCCCGTCAGACATAACAGTACCGCTCCGGCCATTATAACGATCAGAGAAATAAATTCCATCTGACTCAAATGATGACTGCTTTCATTAAGTCCAGCCAGAACAACATCCAGGTCAAAATTCAGAATTGTATCAATCATATCATTTACATTCATTATTTACACCTTCGTCCCTTACTATTTATTACTCACTACTGCTCATTTTAGCAATTTTTTTTACTGATTACAAGTGTTCATTTCACCTTTCCATTGACTTCTTATTCTTCTCCACTTAAAATAGAAGAGAAATGCTATTGCTGACCGCATAATACTGTGAACAGCAATAAAATGCTAACATAAAGGAGTTTATTATGGAACAGTTAAGAATACCTGCTGGCTATCATTCCCCTCTTACAATTCGTGAGACAGAAGTAGCCATCAAAGAAGTGAAAGACCACTTCGAGCGTGCTCTTGCAAAGAATCTCCACCTGACACGAGTGTCAGCACCACTGTTTGTCCGTCCGGAATCCGGTCTGAATGATAACTTAAACGGTGTGGAACGTCCGGTTTCCTTTGACATCAAAGAACAGGATGGTTCTGTTGCAGAGATCGTTCATTCTCTTGCAAAATGGAAGAGATATGCATTGAAGAATTATAATTTCCATTCCGGCGAAGGGCTTTACACAGATATGAGTGCGATACGTCGTGATGAAGATACCGACAACATCCATTCTCTGTATGTTGACCAGTGGGACTGGGAAAAAGTAATTTCTAAGGAAGAACGTAACACAGAGACACTTCAGTACACTGTCCGCAAAGTCTACCGGGCTCTGAAAGATACAGAAGAATACATTTCCAGACGTTACAACTATATTGATCCTCTTCTTCCTGATGATATCTTTTTCATCACTACACAGGAGCTGGAAGACCTTTATCCGGATCTTACTACCAAAGAACGGGAAAAAGCGATTGCGAAGGAAAAAGGCGCAGTGTTTATCTCCAAGATTGGTGGCGTACTTGCTTCCGGCGAAAAACATGACGGTCGTGCGCCGGACTATGATGACTGGGAGCTGAACGGTGACATTATCGTTTACTATCCGGTTCTTGACATCGGTCTTGAACTCTCTTCTATGGGAATCCGTGTTGACGAAGACTCATTAAAGGCACAGCTAAAAGAAGCCGGATGTGAAGATCGTGCAGAACTTCCATTCCAGAAGGCACTGCTGAACGGCGAGCTTCCATATACAGTCGGCGGCGGTATTGGACAGTCCCGTATCTGTATGTATTACTTAAGAAAGGCTCATATCGGTGAAGTACAGTCTTCCCTCTGGCCTGAAAATGTAGTTGAAGCTGCTGCTGATGCCGGCATCCACCTTCTCTAAACACAAGACAGACCAGCCAATTATTTGATAAAAAGCAGATTCGAATTCTACTGGAGCATCTCTCCTTTGAATTCGAATCTGCTTTTTCATTCTCCTCTTATTCTACAATCAGCAACTGTTCTTTCTCTTCCTCAGACACCCTGTTCCAAAAAACATTAAAATCATCAAATTCCGGCAAATAGATATCTGCCGTATTCCAGATCTGCGCCAGATTCTTGTCATTTGCCTTATCATAAACTGCTACTGTCTTAAATCCCGCATGCTTTGCCGTTCTCAAAGCCTGGTAAGTATCTTCAAACACCCAGGTCTGTTCCGGCTCCGTATCCAGCTGCAAAAGTGCTGCAAAATAAATATCCGGCTGATCCTTACCGCTTCCGATCTCAGATGCTGTAAAAACTCCTTGAAAATAAGGTAATACCTTCAATCTGCTCAGAGCTGCTTCTGCATTCTTCCGGTCACCGGTTGTTGCGATCACCATAGGAATCTTCCGCTCTCTGAATTCCTCCAGATACTGACGAACCCCTTCTTTCAATGGAACTCGTTTTGCATAATAGTCTTCCACTTCTTTATTCAGTCCCTGCACAACCTCTTCCACTGTCTTCTCCAGGTTATAATGTGAGATCAGATAATCTGCCGCCTCCTCCAGGCTCATCTCAAATAATGTCTCCCCCAGGTTCTTCTCGGCCTCAATTCCCAAATGATCCAGATACAATTCTCCAAGATTCTCCCAGACAGGCATGGAATTGAGAAGGACACCATCTACGTCAAATATTACACCTTTTATCATGTCATTCCTCTTTTCTGCTATGCACTACATTATAATCTCCCTGGAAACGCATGTCAACCGTTACTGTTCACACGATGTGTGACCAGCAACGCATCTCGCCATTTTAAATCGCCTTTGGCGATGGGGCGAGATGCATTCAAGTCAAAACACGCATCCTCCGTGTCAATCAGCGGAGTGATTGACACGGGAGTGAACAGTAACTGTCAACCATCAGAAAAAGACCTTCTGCCGGCAGATCAACCACTTGCAAAAGGTCTTTATAAAATGCTGTTATTTATTTTGTCTCAAGGATCTTATCAACACTTGCCAGTTTTACACTCAATACAAATACTTCAGCGGCAACTGCAAGTTCTTCCGGTGTTGGATAAGACGGTGCGATACGGATATTGCTGTCATGTGGATCTTTTCCATAAGGGAATGTTGCTCCCGCTCCTGTCATAACAACGCCAGCTTCTTTCGCCTTCGCAACAATCGCTTTCGCACATCCATCCAGCGCATCAAAGGAGATGAAATATCCTCCGCGTGGCGCGATCCATGATCCAATCTCAAGTCCGCCAAGTTCTCTTTCAAGAACTTCAAGAACAGTCTCAAACTTCGGACGCAGGATATCTGCATGTTTCTTCATATGTTCTACAATTCCGTGAATATCTCCGAAGAACCTTACATGACGCAGCTGATTTACCTTATCATGTCCGATCGTCTGCACACGCATTGTGCTTCTGATATCCTCCAGGTTCGCATCAGATGCTGCCATTGCTGCAATTCCTGATCCCGGGAAACTGATCTTGGATGTAGAAGAAAACTTGTAAACCATATCCGGGTTACCGGCCTTCTTACACTCCATCAGAATC
>OLNS01002777.1_pt1 | contig 10966 bp, 7 predicted proteins | sample 1673031 | NCBI WGS metagenome assembly OLNS01 (sample SAMEA3136748, study PRJEB25190) | human gut metagenome | biome: human gut; feature: human-associated habitat; material: faeces | place: Austria | collected 2013
CGTTGCTGGAGCATCTTTATTGGCAAACAACGGAATTATACCACCTCATACATATGAACACTTTGCAAAGTATAGAGTATTATCATTAACAGTTGATGCAAAATCTCATCTAATGTGGGCATTATATGCAAATAATTATTGTGGTGTATGTATTGGATTTAATACAAATTGCTCTTTAAACCGCATAAGAAAAATTAATTATTTTAATGAAGATGCCGGAAATACCTCTTGTTGGGCAAATGATCCTTTATTGGAAGATAAAATAATAGATACATTTTACAAAAAATTAAAATGTTGGGAAAATGAATTGGAATATCGAATCGTCCAACAAGATCAATACCTTTATTTTAAACAAGATGAAATCAAACATTTAATTATCGGATATAATGTTCCTGAAATTTATAAAAAAGAGTTAACTAAAATCTATAGAAAGCAAAACATACCAGTATTTATTGCTATGCCCAACAAAATAAAAAGACAAATTTTCATTATGAATATTGACTATAAGCCAAATTATGATGGTACCGAAATTAAATCTGATCTTTAGATATTTTCATTTGAATATTTTTTGTAATAGATAATTGAGTTATTTTTACTTTCATTCTCATGAAACATAGAATTTTTTATACAATTAAAATCTACTATTAATTTTATTACAATTCTGGATTTAAACGTACCTAAGTAATGAGCAACAATTTGTGAATCTGGACGAAATATTTTATTTGTAGCTGTCCATTGGTTCAACATCAAATCCATTCACATCATAATACTGTCCCTTAAAACAATCATAAATAGCCGGAATATCAATAGCCGTTAGGCTACATAAAAATTAACATAAGAACTATAAGTTTGTATATCTCAACAATATCATTTAAAAAACAAAAAAGCTATTCCATATTATATAGAATAGCCGACTATCCATATTTGTTAAGAAGATGAATAGCAATACTAATTATAGCTTTCGACTGTTTTGCTGTCTACTTTTATTGACCTGGACAACATCATTTGCTTCTTTTTCTGTATGATACACCTTCGATTCACGTACTCGTATGCCAGAAGGGCCATCATTACCATTATTTGTATCAAACTTAATAGTGACAAAGCCAGCTGCAGCACGTATTACTGTAGCCTTTCTAACAAAAACAGATGAGCTAATAAAATACACTGTATCCACAACATTAAACTGTTTCAATTACTATCACCTTCTTTAACTATAAACAGTATCATTAGTTTTCTCCAGTGACTTTTGCTAAACAAGTCTTTTTTATATTTTTACAAGTTGTGTCAATACTATCACTGAATAAGGTGGCTTCACTTACACCAAATAATGTAAGTTGATTGATTAAATCATTTTTTAAGTCTTGTGGAATAATTATTCGTTCTAAAATAATCGGATCATTCTTTTCGATAGGGTCAATAATTTTTGAAAAGTATACATCATATTCAGATTTTTCAATTTTATTTGGAAATAAAATATATCTACCTTGCTGTGCTAATTGCCTTTGGGTATAAACTGGAGCATGTATAAAAATAGGATCATTACAACACTCACGAATCCAATCCTCTTTTCTTTCTTTAGAAAAATCTTTTACAGATCTCCGCTGTTCTAGAAAATATTGTTGTTCTATAACGTCATCAAAGAAAGTACTTAAAGAATGAAAAGTTCCAATAGAAAATCTGTAGCTATCTGCAATAGCATTTATTATTGGATAATTGGTTACATCTTTATCATTGCATTTAAAAATAATAATTTCAGCGTCTGTGGCACTATGTGATTTGCACGCAAAATACAGGGCAACTAATGCATTTTCTGTAACATCTAATAAGCGAGTTGGAATACCGTAATGTTGTAGTAACGCCAATAATTCAATTGGTTCCATATCTTTCTTAAAGACATCAGGACGTGTATGTTTAGCTAACTCAATTAAATTACGCTCTTCATCCAAAATAGAAATATCAACGGAGAATTTTCTATTTCTTGCTATGCTAGGCAAAATTTCAAAATTTTTATTTTCTTGGCCACGAAATAACAAAATTTCATTTTGTTTGGGATCTCTTATGCAGTTTGCGTCTAATTCAATTATTTTTTTGACATATTCATTTAACGAATTGATTGTAAAGCACATACAACTCAGCTCCTGTCTTTTAACGATTTTAATTCCTTAACAACTTCATATTTGATTCCAGTATCAATCACTTCAAAATGTTTTCTACCACAAAGAATCTTTTTCTTCTCAGACCCCTTAAGATCATTGATATTTTCTGTACCCTTAGTTTCAGCTACAAAATACAATTTTTCTCCTTCAAACGTATTTAATACAACCGCCCAATCCGGATTATAGTTTCCGATTGGTGTATCAATCTTGAATCGACTTGGAAGTTTTGCATAAAGAAGAACATCATCATCATTTTCTGCGTCTATCGCAAATTCTCGTTCAATTTCTGAATCATAAATTACATGATCATAGATATTTTTATCAGAAGATACGTCTAATACATTTCGATCCTTATATCCATACAATTCTTCATCATTGAATATAAAATCTTGTTCATAGTAGTCATCTACTTTTTCATATTTGATTCCTTCCGTTAAGTTTTCTTTCTTAACTGACAACAAGATTTTTGATACTTGTTTGATCCATTCTTCTGGATTCTCATAGAATTCTTTTAATCTACCTGACTTAGATACAATCTCAATAATTGTCTTTCTTAATAAATCTGTTGAATCTTGTAATCGACGAATAAAATCCGGATATGTCATTGTATCAAATTCATATACTGCACCTAGTTCTCTCACTTGACTACCCACATCTTTTACACCTTGTTTTGTAATATCTAGATTTGTGATTTGAGCATCAATCTTGTCAGGACGAATATGCGGCATATTTTGAATTTGTTCAACAGCTTCCTTTTTAAATTTATCCATATCCATATTGATTGTATAAACAGTCTTTTGTTTGATCTTATTCCATAAAGATACAAACTCAAGAGATAATTGAACCTCTTTATTCAATTTAACAGCCACTTTTGTAGAAGCATCCTTAATTTCAATTTCTCTAGAAAGATTATCAATACGCTTCATTACTTTTGAAGTAAACGATTCATATTGTTCCGGCAACATAAACTTATCATTATGCTTATCTTGATGATATTTATTTGTTATTTTACCCTTAGAAGTCATATACTCGTTCTTTACTAAGTAATTATAAATTTCCTCAGACTGTTTCTGAGACAATTCTACTAATGTACCATCATATTGTTTTACGGCAATACCAGTAAAACTAATTGGCTCAATAATACCAAACTTGAAGTTGTCATTTTCAAGTTCTTTTTGAAGCGTACTCGCAAAATCCTTATAAGATTCATTCGCAATAACACTTAAAGTATTAAACTTAGAATCTAATACACGCTCTCCATTTTGATTCACACAAATACGTAAACCACGACCAATCTTTTGACGCTTTGTCATAGTATCCTTAGTTTCTACTAAAGTACAAACCTGGAATACATTCGGGTTGTCCCAACCTTCCTTTAAAGCTGAGTGAGAGAAGATAAAACGAATAGGTTCATCAAAAGACAATAAACGCTCTTTATCTTTCATAATCAATTGGTAAGTTGTTTCATCATCATTTGTTGTTCCACTTGAGTTTTTAACTCTTCCCTTACCATCCTGTGCAAAGTAACCATCATGCACTTCAGTAGGATCTAATGAGATATAATCACCATACTCTTCACGCAATTTTTTATATTTAGGTAATTGAATCAACTTAGTATATTCTTCCTCAAACCAACGTTGATAATCCCCTTTTTCATCATCTCTAGAATAATCACGATATTTACTAACTTCATCAATAAAAAATAAACTTAGTACTTTAATACCTTGTTTTGTATAGTGAATCTCTTTATTTAAATGCATTTCAATCGTTTGACGAATCTGTGCTCGTTTTAAAGCAGTTTCATCAACATTACCAATCACATCTCCAATATTTAAGAATTCGCCATTACTAAAACTTACAGACTCTTCTCCTGGAAAACAATCAATATTGTCTACAATGAAATTATGATCCTTATAGTAATCTACCTCATTGGATAATTCCCACAAATCATCTCTTGTTTTAGCAGTTACAGTCTTCTTATCTATAACGCCTGTTTTCTTGTTATTTACATATATTTCTAAGCGACAAGAAAATCCATTCTTCTCAGAAACACTCAATAACTTAACATAAGGCTTAGTACTCGCTTCATTACTTGTAATAGAGGCCACTTCAATATGCTTTACTAGATTTTCCTGGTATGCGTCCACTGGAGTTAAACGATACATTAAATCATACATTTCCTTATGTGTAGCTGAATAACGCAATGTACATAAAGGATTCAATGAAGCAATGGCTTCTTTAGATTTTTTAGTACCATCAACAGACTGTGGTTCATCAATAATTACAATTGGATTTGTTCCAGCAATCAAATCAATTGGTTTATTTCCATTCAATTTATCACTCGTTCTATGAATCAAGTTTGCCTTTGTTTCTTTAGAAGGATCCGTGAAACTCTTTCTAAACGCATCAATATTAATAATCATGATTTCAATATTGGTGCTCGTCGCAAACTCTCTAATTCTTTCCAAATGATTTGAATCATAGACAAAATAGTTATAAACAACATTGTCATACTTTTCCATAAAATGCTCTTTAGTCGCATTTAAAGAACTGTTTACACCTTCCTTAATCGCAATACTAGGAACAACAATAATAAACTTAGTAAATCCATAACGTTTATTAAGTTCTAAAATTGTTTTCGTGTAAACATACGTTTTACCAGTACCCGTTTCCATTTCAATCGTAAAGTTTCTCTTCTGAAGATCCTTTGCCATTTGAATATCATTACGCTCCTGGATATTTTGTACATTATCAAGCATAGTAAAATCATCAATAGACAACTTATTTGAATGTCCAATGAAATAGTCTACACCCTCTGTATCAAAATCCAATTTATTTCTATTATCTACTTCAATAGTAAATAATGAATCTTTAACTTCACAACCATCAAAAATATCACATATTGCATTCACTGCATCTGTTTGATATGGTTGATCAACAAATTTTAATTTCATCCGACCAACTCCTTTCTCTAAATACATTTAATATCTTCTACACCACATTGTTTTAAATTATAAGTAGCATTTATTTTTTCATTATCATCCCTAAATCCAGCTTCATTAAAGATAACTGTTTTCGGAGATAATTCACCAATAGCTTTTACATCCTCAGTAGTTATCTGATTATCTAAACAAACGATCATGTAACGCTTACCAACTCGATGCATTGTTTTACCATTCACATTTATTTCTTCAACCTGTTTATCAAACACACCATACTTAAGCATGATTTCATAAAGAATATCTTCCTTACTTCTACCTTCCTTAAATACTTCACCTAAACGCAGAGTAAGCTCTTTTTCATCAAGCTTCATGTTAGAATCCCACTCATTCACATTTGTAGAATCTAATTTAAACACTTTAAATCCAACATCAACATTAAACTTTTCATTAGTACTAAATAATCCATCAGAAGGATGTTCTTTCTCCCATTCAGAACTAATCTGTTCTCCAGCACGACGAATTCGTTCTTCTCCAATCTCACAAATATTTTTATATCCTGCTCTAAACGCTTCAGATTTTTCAGAACACAATTCAGGAAGTTGAACCATTATGAATTTGCGATTACTACCATCTTCTGCATTTAATTTCATCACTGCATGTGCCGTAGTTGCTGAGCCAGAGAAGAAATCAAGTATAATCGAATCTTCTCTAGACAGTATTTTTATTAGTTGTTCTATATATAATACAGGTTTTGGAAAATCAAAATATTTCTTATCATCAAACAGACTTTTTAATTCTCTTGTTGCAGTTTGATTGTGGCCAACTTCTTCTGAAAGCCACAACGTACTTGGTTTTCTTCCGTCTTGAACATCGCATAAAAATCTTTTTTTACGTGGAAATGCATTGCCATCTTCTCCAAACCAAATTTGGTTATCATCAACTAATTTAATCAAATTATCTTGAGAATATACCCAATGTTTGCCTTGAGGAACATCAAAACACTTTCCTGTTTTTGGGCTCTTTATAACAAAGTGACCATTAGAACGTTCTCCACTTGCAACTAAATCTCCAGACTGCCATGCTCCTCTTGGATCATTATCAATATTTCTATATCGACTATTCATTTCCTCGGTTCTTGGCAAAAGATTAATGTTTATGCAATCAATTGATTTAGCATATATAAGAGCATATTCATGATTTTCTGAAAAATATTTTGCATCATTTTTAATACTATGAATCTTTTGCCACACTATACAAGAAACAAAATTGTACTCACCTAATACTTCGTCGCATATATTACGTATATTCTTTTCTTCATCATCATCTATGCTAATAACAATAAGCCCATCATCACTTAAAAGATTTTTTGCAAGCATTAATCTTGGATACATCATATTTAGCCAATCCGTATGGAACCTACCATTACTTTCAGGATTAGAAGAGGATATTTGATTAGTTTGTTCTTTATAATTTTCTATGCTATTTCTAAAATCATCATGATATACAAAATCATTACCTGTATTATAAGGCGGATCAATATAAATCATTTTTATTTTTCCATAATAAGTTTTTTGAAGCTGCTTTAAAACTTCTAAATTATCTCCTTCAATATAAAGATTTTCTGTTGAATCCCAATACTTTGATTTGTCCTTACAAGGTCTTAATGTTGCTGATGAAGGTGTTTGAGCCAATTTAATTGATTTAGCTTTACCATTCCAAGTAAATTGATACTTTTCTTTTGAATCATCTACTTCATCTCCAAGCATAGCCCTTAACATGTCAAAATTAATCTTTCCTTCTTCAACTGCTTCAGGAAATAATTCTTTGATTCTATCTATGTTGTTTTTCTCTAAGTTTAAACTTAGTCCATCTATTCTATCCATTTCATTTTCTCCCTTAAATACAATTATTAATTTTATTTGTTAAAACTCCAGTTGCTATTTGTAAAAGAATATCAATTGATGATGATCCCACTTTCTTCGCAACATCTTTTACTTTATTCCAGTTATTATCATCTTTAATTTGCTCAATAAATTCATGACCAAAATATGTAATATCAAAGATTAAGAATTCGCCTACTATAGAATCATCAAAGGAAATTATTCTCGCATTAATTAAATCAGCTTCATCCATTTTTAAAACGGAATATTTTATAACTGATAAATCGTAATCAGGTAGCACTTCTTTTAAATCACCCGATTGTAATACATTCATTGTACCATCATCATTCATTTGTAGTAATTCTCCACATTTTAAAAGTATGTCTCTTACACAATCTTTATTTAATTCCAATTGTATCGCCTCTCAATTTCTTTATAAGTTGTTTATGTTTCTGTTCTTCATCATATATCTGATCATCAATATCCATCTTCTCTGACTTCATTGAAGCTCTTTTGTACTGTTCTTTTAAATTGTTTATGTTTGCTTGTATTGCCTGGTATTTCTTGATAATTGATTTGTAATCAAGATCAGCCGTTGGATATACCTTAATCAAATTCAATACATCGATTTTATAGACTATCTGCACAATTTTTGTGTAATAGTCTTTTAAGTTTGTTGCACTTATTTGACTTAGATTCAAATAATGCATTGAATCTGTATTTACCTCTTGTACAACATTATCTTCTAATACCGTTTTTGTTTGATCTATTTTACTGATTCTTTTTGGAGCCACACTAATCCATTCTTTATCCATATGTTCCATCAATAATATTGTTGGTTCCGGAAATGCAGCATGCAATTGACTCGTTAAATCTGTTAATTGATCATTCTTCTTTAATGTAATTTGCAACACATAAATAGCTTGATAACTATAATCATCATCTCTATAAGCCCTATAATGAATCGTTTGTTCATTTAACAAGCTAACAAGATAAATCGAAGCCACATGACTTTCTATCAATCTTTTATTTTCTGGTGTTGGTTGTAATTGTTCAACCAATGTTTTTACTGGCACTCTTTGTTTAGTAAGAGTTGGTATATTTAATGCTTCTAGTACACTCATGATTCCACCACCAAAAATGATACTAATTCAAAATCATTCAATCCACTTACTGTATTGTCCAATAAGGTTGCCTGACCCAGCTGGAATAAAGACTGAATTCCTTTTTGCTCTACAATACCCTTAATGTCATAAACAGCTTTTTCTAATAAATCCGTATATTCAGACATGTCTGAACCATTCTTTGTTTTCTTATTAAACTTCTTAACAAGACTTTCTATAGGCTCACTCTTTGTCTGACATAACACTTTATATAAATCCAATATCTTCTTTGGATTCGTATTCTTTACATGAATAGAACCATCTGAATTTACATACACTAAATAATAAGGATATAAAGAAGTGGCAAGTTCTTGGCTATCCGTATGTTTCTTTTGTTTTAAACAATAAATAACACCTTCAACACACTCTTCTTTATTTTTATTTGGAATGTCTGTTACTGCATAAACTCCAGTAGGATATTTCTCTAATACATTTGGATTTTCTTTCATAAAACGATCCAAAGACATAATATAATCATCTAATGTTAAGTCTGTGATAGAAATACCCCCCTGTAAATCTTCAACATCTAACACTTCATTTTGAAGTTGTTTTAACTGATTCTTACGATATTCCAGGTTCTTACTTTCTGCTGACAATAAGTCATCATCACCAGTAGCTGATAAATCCAACATAACCATTCGATTTTTAACTCTATGTTCTAGATTAATATATTCATCCAATTCCATATTTGGCCAGAAATTCACTAACTGAATCACTTTATTGATAGATCCAATACGATCAATACGCCCAAATCTTTGTACGATTCTTACTGGATTCCAATGAATGTCATAGTTAATCAAATAATCACAATCCTGTAAGTTCTGTCCTTCTGAAATACAGTCTGTCGCAATCAAAATATCAATTTGTTCTTTGTTTACATCCAAATGGTTGGATCTAGGTGAAAAGTGCGTTAAGATCTCTTCAAATTGATTTGAAACCGTCTTTAAATTTGTTCGAACGCCACTACCACCTGTAACTAATCCACAATATAATCCATGTTCTTTTAACAACCAATCATGGATATTGGCATATAAATATTCAGCTGTATCTGAGAAAGAAGTAAAGATAATAATCTTCTTATTACTAGCATTAATTGGATTCTTAATCTTTTTAGAAATGTGATTCTTTAAATCCAATAACTTACTGTCTTTATCCGGAGTTACATCAATCGATTGATATAGTAATTCTTCCAATATCTTACGATCTTCTGCAAGGTCTTCTCTTAATCTTAAGGCATCTAAATCTTTTACCTTAATTTTAATCTTTCCACCAACTTCATAATCAAAATCATCATCTTCTACATCTGAAAATGTATCATTATCCAAATCATAACTTTGCCCCTTATCCAGGATATCCATCATAATTTCAATTTGTTTTAGAATTCTTTCTAAAGTCAAAGTAAAGGAGTTGATAGAACTCTCCAATCGTTTAAAGATATTCACTCGCATCAAGTTAACAATATTCTTTTCACGATCCACCTGCTTAAACTTGCTGGCACCACCCTTTACTTCCTGGTCATATAATTCTTCATAATAAGCCAATTTACTAGGAAGTACATAAAGCATTGGAGAATAAATAGATAAATGTAGTTTGGCAATCATTCCATTAACTACACTTAATGCAGGAAATTTATTGTTAATATCAACATCCGACTTAACAGAAACGGGTTTTAAACGAGTTGGAAATTCACCAATATCCTTTGTATCATAATAAGTCTGAATTTGTTTTCTACTACGAGCAATCGTTACTGTATTCAACAAATTAAAGAAATTATAATCTAACATTGGAAGAAGATTGGCCGTTGTTTGTTTTTCTTCCGGAAGTTTTGACCATTCTTTAAACTTAGCTTGCGCGACACGAAGCGTTGTTTCAATACTATTAATACCTGTTGATTCTTTAAACGCATCATCCTTATCTTCTGTAATAAACATGATCTGGTTTTTTAAATCTGCCAATCTATTATTTACCGGTGTAGCTGAAAGCATTAATACTTTTGTCTTAACCCCACTCTTAATAATACGATTCATCAATTTCTGATAACGAGTCTCTTTACCTTTCAAAGCCGTATTATTTCTAAAGTTATGTGATTCATCAATCACAACCAAATCATAGTTACCCCAGTTGATTGTTTCTAGATTAATATCACCCGATTTACCTTTATCACGAGATAAATCCGTATGATTCAACACATCATAGTTAAAGCGATCCTCTGCTAAAAAGTTTGTCGTACTATTTTCTCTATAACCAGTCCAGTTACTACGTAATTTCTTTGGACAAAGAACTAATACACGATCATTTCTTAATTCATAATATTTAATGATTGCTAAGGCTTCAAAAGTCTTACCCAAACCAACAGAATCCGCAATAATACATCCATTATATAGTTCAAGCTTTTTTATAGCTCCAACTACTGCATCATGCTGGAAATTATATAGAGCATTCCATATTTTTGTTTTATTAATACCCGTACGCTCTTTAACTCTAGCCATATCATCCATATTCAATAGCTTTTCACCAAAAATATTATAAAGAGTCAAATAATAAAGTAATTCCGGTGAATTTTCTTTATATAAATTAGATAAATGTTTTAATAACTCATCTTTAACATCCGTTACAATATCTTCATTATTAAAAATTTGATTAATAAAAGCATGATATTGTTCAATCATCTGTTGATCATCACTAACCGTATTAAAATCAAAACGAATTTGATTTGTATACCCTAAACCATCCTTTGAAAAGGCTACATTATTTCCTTGTATTAAATAACTACCATCTTTATTTTCAACCAGGATATTACTAGGTGTAACAGAACCTGACTTAAT
>OLNS01002792.1_pt1 | contig 10916 bp, 9 predicted proteins | sample 1673031 | NCBI WGS metagenome assembly OLNS01 (sample SAMEA3136748, study PRJEB25190) | human gut metagenome | biome: human gut; feature: human-associated habitat; material: faeces | place: Austria | collected 2013
CAGTCGCCGTTGTTGATGATGTTGTTGCCGTCGAGGTCGCGGAAACGGACGTCGCCCGCCATGAGGTGCGCCGCCGAAGCGTCGGAGCTGGTGTAGACGCGGTTGTTGACCGCCTTGTCGTTGATCTGCGCCTGATAGCGTGCCGCCTCCTCGTCGGTCTTGAACAGGCCGTCGGTGCGGTAGCCCCAGAGTTCGCCGAGCGTCTCGCCCACGTAATGGTCGGTGAGCAGCATGTCGTCGTTCTTATACTTGGTGATCTTGGACTTGTAGTCGCCCAGCGATGCCGAAATGCCGTAGGAGAAGGGTTTGCCGGCCACCATGTGGCGGTCGCGCCAGCTGACGGTGATTTCGTAGCCCTTGGTGCGCAGGTCGGCGCAGTTCTCCTTGGGCGAGGGCGCTCCGAAGACGTCGGGCAGCGTGAGCGACGTGGTGAGCATGTCCTTCGTGTCGCGGATGTAGAGGTCGGCCGTGACGTTGAGGCGGTTTTTGAGGAAGCCCAGATCGAAACCGAGGTTGTAGGTTACGACCGTCTCCCATGTAAGTCCGTCGCTGATGGGGTTCGACGCCGAGGCGTAATTGGCCTTTTCCGTGCCGTTGAAGGTGTAGCCCAGCTGGCCGGTCGAGATCGTTTCGATGTAGTAGTAGTTCGACACCTGCTGGTTGCCGAGCGAGCCGTACGAGAAGCGCACCTTGGCGTTGTCCCACCAGTTGCGCATCGGCTCCCAGAATTTCTCCTCCGAGATGCGCCATCCGGCCGATGCCGAGGGGAAGAAGCCCCAGCGGTCGTTGGCGGCGAAGCGCGACGAACCGTCGTAGCGTGCCGACACTTCGAAAAGGTACTTGCCGGCGTAGTCGTAGTTCGCACGGGCGAAATAACCCAGCGTCCGGTAGGCCGTATTCGACTCGACGCAGCGTTCGATCTCGCCCTGCGCCATGTTGATGAAGCTCAGCTTCTCGCTCAGCGACCCTTTCTGGCGGACGCTCAGTTTCGACGAGCGGAAGTCCTCGAAGTTGCCGCCGGCTACGGCCGAGAAGTTGTGCTTGCCCCACGAGTGGCCGTAATCGAGGTAGGCGTTGACCACATGGCCGTTATAGTAGTAGCGGTCCTCCTGATAGAAGTCGTAGATCGAACCGTTGGTGAAATCGACCACGGCGGTCTGCGTCGCGTTCCATGTGTTGGCCGTCGGATAGGAGCGGTAGGCTCCGAGGTTGTCGCGGCGGCGGTAGGTGTAGTCGGCGTTGAGTTTCAGATCCTTGTTGCGCGTGAGGTCGAACGTCACCCGGTTGGTGATGATGTAGTAGTTGTTCTTGCGCGAGTTCTTGTTGCGTCCGTCGGCGAATACGCCGCCGCGTCCGCTGGCGATCGGCGAGTTGGCGAACTGGATGCCGTTGGAATAAACGAACGTGGTGCCGTCGGGGTTGACCGGAACGAACGTCGGGCTGATGTTGTTGGCCACGTTGAAGAGGATGCCGTTGGAGTTGAGCTCTTCGGAACCGTCCTGCTCCCAGTAACCGCCGTATTTGTAGTCGGTCACCTCCATGCTGATGTTGTTCGAGTAGTGCATCCACGGCGTTACTTCGGCGGCGATCTTCGTGCGGAACGAGTAGCCGTTGTAGATATCCTCGGCGCCATGGTTGAACAGGCCTTCACGGTAGAGGTAGCGGCCGCTGACGTAGTAGTTGATCTTGTCGTTGCCGCCCGTGAGCGAAATGTTGTGCTCGGTTTCGGGACGGCTGCGCTTGAACATGTAGTCGTACCAGTCGAAGTTGCCCAGATAGCGGTATTTGCCGTTGCTGTCGGTGATGACCCACGGGCGGTCGGGATGCTCGGTCTTGTCGTTGCGGCGGTCGTAGAGCATCTGCATCTCCTCGTCCGTGTAGTTCCAGCCCACATAGCCTTTCGATGGGTAGCAGAATTCGTTGGTGAGTTTCACGTAGTCGTATCCCGACGTGATGAAGTCGGTCGAGGTGGTGTTCCACGACACGCCGTAGCGGCCGTTGTAGTTGACTTTCAGCGTGCCGGCCTTACCGCTCTTGGTGGTGATGAGCACCACGCCGGCCGAAGCCTTGGCGCCGTAGATCGAGCAGGCCGAAGCGTCCTTGAGCACCGATACCGATTCGATGTCGTTGGGGTTGACCTGCGCCAGCGACGCTTCGATGCCGTCGACGAGCACCAGCGGGCTGCCACTGTTGAGCGATACTGCGCCGCGGATCTTGACGTCGTAGTTCTTGCCTTCGATCGAGCCGCTGCCGAGCGTCAGCAGCAGCGACGGATCGGCGCCCTGCAGGGCTGCGGCCGTATTGGTCACGGGACGGTTGTTGAGGTCCTTGCCGCTGATGGTGCCCACGGCGCCCGTGACGTTCACGCGCTTCTGCTGGCCGTAGCCGACCACGACCACCTCGTCGATGGCCGCCGAGCTTTCCACGAGGGTAATGTCGATGGCGGCGTAGGAGTTGACTTCGACCGTCCGGGGCTGGTAGCCGATGAACGAGATGACGAGCTTCGCCGGAAGCTTGACGTTCTCCAGCGAGAAGTCGCCGTTGCTCATCGTGGTGGTGCCGTTGTTGGTGCCGTCCACGATGATCGTGGCACCCGGAACGGGCAGCCCCAGATTGTCTTTCACCACGCCTTTGAGCTGGTTCTTATCCGCGGCGAGGCTCTTCGGAGCTGCCTTGGTTACGGAGATGCTTTTGCCCGTAATCGTGTAGGTGATGTCCTGATCGGCGAAGATCTGGGCCAGAACCTCGTCGATCGACGCGTTCTGCGCCGAGATGCTGACGCGGCGCTGCATGTCGACGCCGGCCGATTTGATGGCCACGGAGTAGTTCTCCCGCTGATTGAGGGCTTCGATGGCCTCCTTGACCGTTACATTCGTGAGTTTGAGGTCGATCGCCTGCGCCAGAGCCGGGCTGGGAAGCGCCAGCAGGCAGAGTGCGAACAAACCCACGATCGCACGCGCATGGAAAAGTGCGGTTCGATTGTAAAGTTTTTTCATAGGTTGAAGTTTTAATGTTGTAGTTTTTTGTTGCTGTTTCGCGGTTATTTCTTTCGGGATATGTAGATCACGTCGTTGCGTTCGCGGATGGACATCGATTTGTCGGTGTTGAGCGTGCCGAGGATCTTGAGCAGCGACTCGTTGTTGGTGAAGAAGGCGTAGAAGCGCACGCCGGCCAGTTCGGGATCGGTGATGATGATTTTCTGGTCGAAGCAGCGGGCCAGCTGTGCGGTGATGCCGTCGAGCGACTCGTTGAAGAAGTAGAAGCCGCCGCCCGTGGCGCGCGATTTATAGTTTTCGCTCTGGAAAGAGGTCATTTCCAGCGCTCCCGTCAGGCGGTCGTACTGCGCGACGTCGTTGCGGACCATGACGACCTCGTCGTTGCATTTGTCGCTGTTCACGTCGAAACGCACGCTGCCCTCGACCAGCGCCACTTCGACCAGCTGGTCGCTGTTGTAGGCCCGCATGTTGAATTTGGTGCCGAGGACTTCGACCTCGACGTCGCCGGCCGAAATGACGAAGGGATGCCGCTTGTCGTGCATGACTTCGGCGTAGACCTCGCCGTCCACGAAGATTTTGCGCTGGCGGCCGTTGAAGTGGGTCGGATAGGTTACGCGGGTGCCGGAGTTGAGCCACAGGAGCGTTCCGTCGGCAAGGCGCAGTTCGCTGCGCTGGCCCGCCGGCACGAGCACCTCCTCCCATTCGGGAGTGTGCGCGGTCTTGGTGTAGAGGAGCGAGACGGCGATCAGCAGCGGGACGATCAGCACGGCGGCGATCCGCTGCGTCCACCGGACGACGGTCGTCAGACGGCGCGGCGCGGTGCGCGCCGGAACGGAATGGCCGATGCGGCGGCAGAACTCTTCGAACGCCGCCTGCGCCAGTGCGGGGTTTTCGCTCCGCACCTCGTCGAGCAGGGTGCCGAGCAGCCGGTCGGCTTCGGACGAATTGCCGTTGTCGGCGAACCATTGCTGGAGACGGACCTCCTCGCCGTCGTTGCAGCGGCCGTAGAAGTAGTCCCGGACTTTATCTAATGTCGGTTTGTTCATCTCTTCATGCGTTTTATCGGCAGCCCGATGCTGCCGGTTACTACATAAAGAACAAACGAAAGCCCCGCACTACGTAACGGGGCCGGAAGATTTATCGGGGAAATTTCAGGGCAGGATGTCCAGAAAGACGATGATGGCCGGAATGATGTTGAGGTATTTGCGCAGCTCCTTCAGCGCCAGCTCAAGATGCTTGTCCACGGTGCGTACCGACAGGTTCAGTTGTTCGGCGATCTCCCTGCTCGGCATGTGCTCGAAACGCGACATGCGGAAAATCTGCTGCCGCTGCGGGGGCATCTTTCCGACGATGGTCTCGACCTGCTCGGCAGTCTCCGCCAGATCGAGCTTCTCCTCGATCTCGTTCCGCGAAGGCAGGTTTCCCCCCCCCTTGCTTTCGGTCTGCGCGATAGCCTCCTTTAGGGTCGTGAACGTGCGGCTCTTGGTGCGGAAGTAGTTGTATATCTCGTGTTTGGCCAGCACGAAAAGGTAGTTGCGGATGGATTTGGCCGCATCCAGCTTTTCGCGGTTCAGCCAAACTTTCATGAAGATATTCTGCGCGATGTCCTCCGCAACGGCGGTCTCTTTGGTCATGCCCTTGATGAAGGCGAAGAACGTCGGGTAGTATTTGTGGAACAGCACCTCGTAACCCGCGATGTCGCCGCGGATGAGCTGCCTGAGCAGCTCCTCTTCATGCGGATCACCACTGACGAAGGATTTATAGACGGATTCTTTCATTGTCGGGACTACGTTCCGGAAACAGCATGTCTTTTCCTGCAACACTCGGATCTGCTCTGAAGAAAGAGGGTGGGTGCGGAAGATGCTATGACGAAGATAAGCATAATCTTTCGAAAAACAAGCGGCAATCCGGGGAATTAACACCCCGGTCGCCGAATTTTAACGGCGCTGCAACAATTCCCCGAAGATACCTATTTTTATATATAAAAGGGCCGCGGGAGCGCGCAGTGCGGGGCGGTTTATCGGGCGGTCTCTTGGTCGAAGACCGCATCGAAGGCTGCGCGCAGGCGGGCTTCGTCGCGGATCAGCGCCCGCAGCTCCTCCTGTTTGCGGGCGTTGTCCGATTCGGGAATCCAGAGCCGGAGGTAACCGCTTTCGGCGTACTTTTTCCGCAGGTGTGCAAGACAGCGTTCGAAGTGTCCCTCGCGGTCGAGTGCGGGGCAGTGGGACAGACCGTACTGCACCGTACGGCGGAGCACTGTCGCGGGGTCGATGCAGCGGTCGGCCTCGGCGACGATGCGTCCGTAGATCGTGCGGGGAGCATGGTCGGACGAGGCCCGGTGGTCCTCGACGGCGTCGCGCATGACGGCCAGCTGCTCTGCGGTGAACCAGCGCCGCAGCTCCGTGTCGGCGAGCAGGATTTCGCCCGAATGGATGTGGTGCAGCTCCCGACCGCGGGCCAGCCCCGTGTCGTGATAGGCGGCGACGGCGTAGATCATGTCCGCATCGACGTCGTAATGCCGCGCCAGATCGAGACTCTGGGCGATGACCGTGCGGACGTGGTCCGTGCCGTGCGCCGCGTCGAAGGATTCGTAACGGGGGATGATCTCCGTTTCGATATGGTTTTTCAGCTCTTCGGATGGTTGCATGGTGCAAAAATAAGCATTTGGCGGGAAGTGGGGCATTGGAAAGATATTAAAAATTTTTAGTTTTGTTCGGGCTTTTCATTATCTTTGCAGCGGTAAAGTTAGGGAAAATGAAGTCGGAAGCGGAATTGAAGGCTGTCACGCAGTTCGTTGCGGAGTATGCCACCCGGCTGATGGGGTCCGGAGTGCATACCTCGCGTGTGGTGCGCAATACGAAACGTCTGGGCGAGGCGCTCGGCGTGCGCGTCATGGTGTCGGCCTTTCAGAAGGTGGTGACCTTCTCGGTTTACGACGACGAGAGCGGACGGGTTTACAGCGAGGTGGCGGACATTCCGCCGCTGCCGATCAGCTTCGAGCTGAACTCGGAGCTAAGCGCCCTGAGCTGGGACGCCTGCGACCTTCGCCTGCCCCTTGCCGAGATTCGGCGCCGCTACGACGAGATCGTCGCCCGGCCGCGTCTGGACCCGATTTTCACACTGATTCTCGTCGGACTGGCCAACGCATCCTTCTGCCGGCTTTTCGGCGGGGAGTGGTGTGCGGTAGGCATCGTCTTTACCGCCACGCTGCTCGGATTCTACCTCAAGCAGCGGATGCAGGCCAAGGGATTCAATCACTATGTCATCTTTATCGCGTCGGCCTTCGCGGCTTCGATGTACGCTTCGGTGGCGATGATTTTCGATACGACTTCGGAGATCGCCATTGCCACGAGCGTGCTTTACCTGATTCCGGGGGTGCCGCTTATCAACGGCGTGATCGACATCGTCGAGGGGCATGTGTTGAACGGTATCGCCCGCCTGACGTCGGCGCTGATGCTGATCGTCTGCATCGCCGTCGGATTGTCATGTACCCTGATGATCGTTAAAAACGGATTGCTATGACGCTGCTCGCCATTCTTTCGGACGGATTTTTCGCCGCGGTGGCGGCTGTCGGATTCGGAGCCGTGTCCGATCCTCCGATGCGGGCCTTTCCGGCGATCGCCCTGCTGGCCGCCATGGGGCACGCCTTGCGTTTCTGCCTGATGGACACAGGCGTGGATATCGCTTCGGCGTCGCTGTGCGCTTCGGTGGCGATCGGTATCGGAAGCCTGCTGCTGGGAGGCCGCATCCACTGCCCGATGACGGTGCTGTTCATCCCCGCGCTGCTGCCGATGATCCCCGGCATGTATGCCTACAAGACGGTCTTTTCGATGATTATGTTCATGCAGAATCTCGACGATCCCTCCGCCGCGGGGTATCTGGCGGCCATCGTCCGCAACGGATTCGTTACCTTCAGCGTGATTTTCATGCTGGCCGCGGGAGCCGCCGCGCCGATTTTCCTCTTCAACAAACGCGCACATTCACTGACGCGCAATAAAAAACAGATTCGCAGCTGATTATGGAACTCTTTTGGCAAACTATCGCAGACTACAATACGATGACTTGGCCCGTGCAGGCGCTCATCGTGCTGGCGGCCGTCGTCCTGACGGCGCGTCTCTATCTGCGCCCGACTCTCCGGGTGAAAACCGCAATGAAATGTTTTCTGGCGTTTCTCAATGCGTGGATCACCGTCGCCTATTACCTCGTGTCGTGCGATGCGCGGGCTTACAGCGGAGTCATGGCGTTTTTCTGGGGCGTCATGGCCGCCGTGTGGATTTATGACGCGGTCGTCGGTTACACGACGTTCGAACGGACGTACAAACACGACAAATTCGCTTTTGCGCTCTACCTGATGCCGTTCCTCTATCCGCTGATATCCCATCTGCGGGGACTGGATTTCCCGATGACCACCTCGCCCGTCATGCCCTGCACGGTGGCGATCTTCACCATCGGACTGATGCTCTCGTTCTCGAAGCGGATCAATCTGTTCGTCGTGCTGTTTCTGTGCCATTGGTCGCTGATCGGCTTTTCGAAGGTTTACTTTTTCGGCATTCCCGAAGACCTGCTTTTGGCGAGCGCGCTGGTGCCGGCGCTCTATCTCTTTTTCAAGGAGTATATCGACGTCAATTTCCGCCGCAACGCCAAACCCGATCTGCGGGTGATGAATATGCTGCTTCTGGCGATGTGTTCGGGACTCGGCGTCTTTTTCGCCGCGACCATCTGGCAGCAGCTCGCCGGAATGGCCGGATAATGCCGGCCGCCCGAACGTCTTCTCCGGACCGGGGATAAAAAAATCCCTCCTTTGGTAAGGAGGGATTTGGGGTGGAGTGTCGGAATGGCCGGTAGGAGCTGTCCCGCCGACATCCGGTTATTTCGCGTACGAAACGGCGCGGGTTTCGCGGATGACGGTGATCTTCACCTGACCGGGATAGGTCATTTCGCCCTGAATCTTTTTGGCGATATCGTGCGAGAGCCCTTCCGATTCCTGATCCGAAAGTTTGTCGGCGCCGACGATCACGCGCAGTTCGCGGCCGGCCTGAATGGCATAGGTCTTGACGACGCCGGGGTATGACAGGGCGATGTCCTCCATCTCTTTCAGACGCTTGATGTAGCTCTCGACCACCTCGCGGCGTGCACCGGGGCGTGCGCCCGAAATGGCGTCGCAGACCTGAATGATCGGTGCGATCAGCGAGGTCATCTCCACCTCGTCGTGGTGGGCGCCGATGGCGTTGCAGACTTCGGGTTTCTCCTTGTATTTCTCGGCGAGTTTCATGCCGATGATTGCGTGCGGCAGTTCCGGTTCGTCGTCGGGCACCTTGCCGATGTCGTGCAGCAGACCTGCGCGGCGCGCCGTCTTGGGATTCAGACCCAGCTCCGCGGCCATGATGCCTGCGAGGTTCGCCGTTTCGCGGGCGTGCTGCAGCAGGTTCTGGCCGTAGGACGAGCGGTATTTCATTTTGCCGATCATGCGGATCAGTTCGGGATGCAGGCCATGGATGCCCAAGTCGATCGTGGTGCGTTTGCCGACCTCGACGATCTCCTCCTCGATCTGTTTCTGGACTTTGGCCACCACCTCTTCGATACGGGCAGGGTGGATGCGACCGTCGGTCACCAGCTGATGGAGCGCCAGACGTGCGATTTCGCGGCGCACGGGGTCGAAACCGCTCAGGATAATGGCTTCGGGCGTGTCGTCCACGATGATTTCGATGCCGGTTGCGGCTTCCAGCGCACGGATGTTGCGGCCTTCGCGGCCGATGATGCGGCCCTTGACCTCGTCGCTTTCGATGTTGAATACCGTCACGGCGTTTTCGATCGCCGTCTCGGTCGCCACGCGCTGGATCGACGCTACGATGATGCGCTTGGCCTCTTTGGTGGCGGTCATCTTCGCCTCTTCGATGGTCTCGTTTATGTAGCCGGCGGCTTCGGTCTTGGCCTCGGCCTTCATGTTCTCGATCAGGATGTTCTTGGCCTCCTCCGAGCTCAGGCCCGAAATCTGCTCCAGACGGACGTTCTGCTCGCGCATCATCTGATCGACCTCCTCTTTCTTGTGTTCGAGGATCTGCAGCTGGTTCTGCATCTGCTCCTTCAGCCGGTCGTTTTCGCGGAGTTTGTTCTCCAGATCGCGCTGTTGGTTCTGCAGGTTGTTCTCGATCTGCTTGGCCCGCTGTTCGCTCTGCGCGATTTTCTGGTTGCGTTCGTTGACCTGCCGGTCGTATTCGCTCTTAAGCTGTATGAACTTCTCTTTTGCCTGCAGGATCCGCTCCTTCTTGATCATCTCGCCTTCGGCCTCGGCCTCCTTCAGGGCGGCTTCGCGGCGCTTGCGGATCGAGTTCTTGGTCACGAGGTTCGTAACGGCCATGTAGATCCCGATCGCCGCAATGGCTGAGATGCAGGCAACTAAAATAGTGGTATACATGATTTTGTTGCTGTTTTGAGTTGTTATTATAAAGGGTTTGTTGTTGCATAAAAAAACCGCATAGGATTCCTTAGTCTTGTTTGACGAATCTGCAAGATAAGTCACGTGTGGGGGCTCCGACAATCGCAATCGTCCAACGGTACGCCGCAGCATACACCCCGAAGGGTCAAGGCCTGATTTTGAAGCGCCGTGAGTTGCCCCAATTTAAAAAGTGTTCAGTTTCGCAAAGCTGTAAGGAATCTATGCGGGTAGATTTTTTCCTTCGTATGTTAAAGAACGCTGTTCCGGTTTCAGGGCGCCGTTACGCGCTCCTGCATGTTGTCTATCCTTTCAGGGCGTTGAGGTAGGCGTCTATCTCTTCCCCTAAGTGTCCCAGCCGTTTCAGGTCTTCGTCGCTCAGTTCGCGGCTTTGCCGCATATCGACGTTCGCAATGGCGAATTTCAGCGCCGCCATAGACAGATAGTCCTGATCCGTCCAGTTCTTGAAGTTGTTTTGCTTTATCGCGGCGAGGTAACTGTTCACCTCCCGTTCGGCCAGACGGTACATCTCCTCTTTTTCGCTGTCGATATTGAGCGAATAGCTTTTGCCTGCCAGTTTGAGTGTTATCGCCTGTTGTGCCATTGTTCTCGTTTCGTTTTTCTTGCTGCCTCCTGTGCGTCCTGCGGCCTTCCGGAGCCTCTGCCGTAACGGTGGGGTCCCCTCCCGCTGCGGCTTTGCTATTCGGGCCTTCCGAGCAGCGCGATGCACTTGTCCACCTCCCGCATAAGACGGTTGACGCGGGCCCGCGCTTTGTCCCGGTTACGGCTTCCGCCCGCCAGCCCTTCTGTCAGTTGCATGCGTGACAATTCTCCGTCGAGTTCGCGGATCCGCTCCTGCAGGGTGCGGTTTTCGGCTTTCAGGCTGTCGCGCTGCGCCGTCAGTTCCGCACATTGATCCGACAACCGTTTGTGGTCGTCCATGAGCTGCCGGATGCGGTTCTCGATATTTGTTATCACACTTTTTTCGGCCATCGGGTCACGGGTAAAGTCCGTTTTACATCTCAAAGGTATGAAAAGGAACGCTAAAAAGCAAATTTTATTTCCCGGCGGCCCGGCCGTAGAGGTCGTAGTCGGCGGCGGAATCGATGCGAACGTCGTAGAAACGACCGCGCAGAAGCCGCTTTTCCGATGCCGGAATCAGGATCTCCTGATCCACTTCGGGCGAGTCGTACTGCGTGCGTCCCACGTAGTAATCGCCCTGCCGCGAGTCGATCAGCACCCGCTCGGTCCGGCCGACGCGGCGCAGGTTGTTTTCGAGCGATATTACGTTCTGAAGCGCCATGATCCGTTCGACGCGCTGCTGTTTGACCTCTTCAGGAATGTTGTCCTGCAATTTCTGCGCCGAATAGGTGCCTTCCTCCTCCGAATAGGCGAAGACCCCCAGCCGCTCGAAGCGTACGTCGCGCACGAACTCTTCCAGCTCGGCGAAATCGGCCTGCGTCTCGCCGGGATAGCCGACCAAGAGC
>OLNS01002802.1_pt1 | contig 10889 bp, 12 predicted proteins | sample 1673031 | NCBI WGS metagenome assembly OLNS01 (sample SAMEA3136748, study PRJEB25190) | human gut metagenome | biome: human gut; feature: human-associated habitat; material: faeces | place: Austria | collected 2013
CACTCACTTTAGGAAAAACAACTTCCTTATTCTCAAAACAATTTAAATGAATTAAGATCCTTCCATTCACAATACACAACAATACATCCTCTTGGGTTGCCTGTACATTAGGATCAAATTCATTGTGTAATTTATGTGGATAAATATCTTGTACCATTTTCTGATGCCCCCTTGTAAATTTATACATCGTATTCCTGCAATCACAAGGATACGACATCCTTTTTATCATCTAAAAATCAAGTATATCATGTAATTTAAGAATATTTTAGATAAGTTTAAGGATTTTGTCATTGTTTACTTATGTTTTGAATGATATAATCTGTTGACTACAGGGAGAGGGCATATGTTTACTACAAAACACTTTATATGGATAGGAATTTGTATTCTATTTATCCTAATTATGAATCACTATGCGAAAAAAGAAGATTTCACGCTACAAAACGCTTGTTACTTCTTTATGTTTATATGTTTACTTAGCGAAACCACAAAAATGATGTCAGATATGATTCCAAGCACACATGGAGGAATGCACTTAAATCCGCAATCCCTTCCATTCCATATCTGCAGTATCTTATTGTTTATTGCGGCCTACATCACTTTTGGAAAGGATGGTCCACTAAAACAAAAAATGATCAACTTCTTTGCGGTTGTCGGTACTTGTGGAGGAATCGCCGCTATCTTGATTCCAACGTATGGCGTTGAATTTAATGTAGCCAATGTATATCAATGTTTCATGTATCATGCAACATTAACATGGTTTTCTCTATATTTGATTCGTTTCAAACATGCGAACTTAGGTATGCAGGCATTTAAAAACAATTTAGTCGTATTATTTGCGTTATTAGTTTTCAATTTATATATGAATTCTATTTTGGCAGTTTATGATACAAACTTTATGTTTATTGTAAGACCACCATTAGAAGGACTTCCATTCCTTAACCTAAATCATGGATACTATATCTATTTATTTAGAGTCATCATGCTTGGAGTGATTGGACTTAGTCTATTCCATTTACCATTCATAGTAAAAGAAAGAAAAAGCTGTGAGACAGAAAGCGACTTCAATATCGCTTAGTCCACAGCTTTTCTTATACCAAAAAACCCCATTTTATTTAGAAGAACTTTATTATGAATCAATGACTAAATCTATATTAAATGTAGAAACTCACCTCATGGATGATGGATATGATGAATTTCGCTTTGGTGTTCGCACTCTCATCTTTGTAGCCAACTGCTTCTTATTACCACGAGTATATTTGGCATTAAAAGATTACCGAACCCTAATGCCAGACACCATTGGATAATGCACGAATATTCGCATTTTAAATGACAGGGCCCTCAGCAGTTGGATCAGAGAAAGGAATTCCTAATTCCACCAAACTACATCCAGCTTTATCTAGTGCATATACAATTTCTTGAGTTGTTTCTAAATCTGGATCTCCACTTGTCACAAACATAATAAAGACCTTACCATTTGAGAATGCTTTTTCAATGTGTTTATTCATAAATTATTTGGTGATTTTGTAGTTCCCAATGTCTTAAACAACATTACAGAAATTGGCTTAGTTCGTGCAAGTATCCCTCAATACGGGGCATTGGAAACTTTCCGTATGAAAAAGATGATATTGTAGCTATAATTTCTAAGGGACATCCTTTATCCAAGAAAGATACGCCTGTTGAAATCGAAGCATTTCATGGCATCCCTTTAGCGATTTCTTTTGATATTTCAGATACAGTCTACACTGTGTTTGGTCAACATGCCGGCATATAATGTTGCGATTATTACTTTCATCAACGAAACTGCAATTGAATGGGCACGTACATTTAACTCAATCACAATCATCCCTTTTTCTGTTGCGGATACAAGACATACCATGAATATGGTTATTCGCCCTATCAATGATCCAGGCATGTATATTTCAAATGTATTCTTGATTCGAAAGGATCGCGAATTATCTTATGCAGGTAAATTATTTTTAGAAGAAATTGGCGTTTTGAAGTAAATCATATTGACTTATCATTTATGTAATATATAATTAAATTAACGATAAACATTAATTATTTAATGTTAGGAGGTAATATCATGAATGATAAGTCTAAAGCTTTATTAAAGAAAATGTGTTTTATTTTAGAAATCATTCGAGGGACTTGTTTAATTTCTGTTGTGTTGTTAATTGGACTAAGCTTATTTTATGCCTTCAACAAGGATGTATATAATACGCTATTTGGAAGTATAAGAATTGACTATCTTCAATTGATTTTTAATGATGATTTGGCATTAAATAAAGATAAAATGTCCATGTGGTTACCATTGATTTTATTAATCACCGCTTTATTTGTATTTATTATATATAAAGCTGTACAAACAATTGAATCCATTTGTACGATTGCGATGGATCATACTCCATTTGATGTTCGTGTTTCTAACCACATAAAAAACCTTGCCAAGTATATTCTTGTAGGTGGTATTGTCTTTAATATTCTTGAAGTATGTCGTATTATGCAATTTAAACAAACCATCAACTTCGATCTACTTTTCAACACTAAATATGTTACACAAATCAATTTTGATATTCGTCTTCACTTAAGCTTCCTCGTTTTTGCAGCTCTAATCTATTTGTTATCTTATATATTTAGATATGGACAAGAACTACAACAATTGAGTGATGAGACATTGTAATTATGGGTAAGATCATATTGCGATTAGATCGTGTCATGGCCGATCGAAAAATGAGTTTAAAAGAGTTGTCTGAAAAAGTTGGCGTCAGCAATGTCAACTTATCAAAGATGAAAACAGGTAAGATTTCTGCGATTCGCTTCTCTACTTTAGAAGCTATTTGTGAAGTATTAAATTGTCAACCTGGTGATATATTGGAGTATGTAAAGGACGATGAAAATAGCTAGAAGCACAACCTTCTAGCTATTTTATTATGATTTTAAATTTCAACAACACTACATACTATATTTCAAATTCAGTTAATCCCATTATTGTCTGTTCATGCACACTGAATATAAGAAAAGATTCGTCATATATTTTTAGTATATAATAATTATTCAATCGCATCTTTTCGAATATAATGCGATGCGCGGCCTAGACCTTTACGAATAATAGTACCATCTTCAACTAATTTTTTTAGTGCGGATTCCACAGAAGAACTGCCTAAACTCGGGCAATTTTCCATAGCATCTCTTTTCGTAAAGGTACCTATTGTACTATTTACATATGTTTTAACAATGTCATAAGAGTTGCTTCTTTTTCCGCTTTTCTCACTAATTGTTAATCTCTCGTCAAATTCACGGTAACATTTTAATATAATTCCAAGCATATATTTAATAAATGGCTCGGGATCATTTGTTCCTTCATGCCAACCTAAATCTGCTTGTGCTAAAGCCTGATAATACGCTTCTTTCGTATTCGCTATTTCTTTTTCAATACTGATATATTTACCAACTACATAATCATTACGATATAAAAGGAGCAATGTTAGTAATCGGCTCATTCTGCCATTTCCATCATTGAAAGGATGAACACAAAGAAAGTCCAATATTACACAGGGAATTAATATCAGTGAATCTACAATTTCACAATCTAAAGCTTGTTGATAGCTACTACAAATTTGTTCAATGGCATCCGGTGTTTCATAAGACTCTAATGGTTTGAATAATATGTTTTTTTCACCATTTGGCAAAACCGCATCTATTTCATTTGGAGACGTTTTGTATTTTCCACCATAGGATAATTCTGTGTATTGAAGCAAATCTCGATGCAGCTGCAATATATAATTTGACTTTAACGGAATATATTGATAATTTTCATGAATTAAATTTAAGACATTCCGATATCCTAAGATTTCTTTTTCGTCGCGATTTCTAGGCGTTGTCTTATCCTCAACCAATTGTTGAAGACGAAACCTAGTGGTTACAATCCCTTCAATACGGTTTGAACTTTCTGTACTTTGTACTTTAGCTATTTCAACCAAACGCTCTAATTCTACAGGTTTTTGTCGAAAATATAATTCTTGTTTACCTTTAAATTCATGAATTTTAGCAACATAAGACAATATTTCATTATCCCAAGTACGATTTTTAAGATGACTATAATCAAAATTCCGCATTTCCTTCTCCTCCCAAAGAGAATACTCTTTCTCCCAATTATATACTGATTTTGGGAGAAAAAGTATAAGCTGGGAGTAAAAAACGTGAATCAAAATATATAAATCAACCTTTTAACCTTTTAATGTAAACCCCTCTATCTTTTTTGATATTAACTAAATTATTTGAACTCGATTTTATGTATATTCTGTATTCATTTTGAATCCATTACTTGTATATACGATAGAAAATCATTTTGGTAAATAAAATACAGAGTATTAGACTTCCAATTAAATATAAACCTACCACTTCCATTTGAATTGTTCTAATAATCAACAATACAATCACATCCAGTATTATTATGAAAGCCAACAATTTCACTATATACATCCTACGAATTTTTTTATAAGACATGCCAATGGTATGCAGCAGATCATACTCATTCTTATGTGAGTAGAAATGTTGATACAACTGCATATATACGATCACGATCGAAGTGATTATCAATACAAATTGATAGAACTGTACGATTTTTTGACACATATTCATGATTTCGGCAAGATTCTTTGCGTCCGTTTTATTATCGACTACATAGAAATCATCTCTTCTAGACAATTGGATATGATCAAGTTTCTTTTTTAGTAATGCTGATTGTTTAGTATTTACCCACAAATCACCCGTAATAAATGTATCTGGATATGTATTTAGCCATTCCATTACTTTTGTTTCAGGAATATACAAAACTTTATTATCCCCACTATTTATATGTTCTTCTACCGGTATATCGAGTACATCAATCAATTCTCCACTTTGTTTATACAAATGCAATCTTACATTATCTTCATATGAATTACTTAAGACAAAATCATTATATTCATCTGTAATCTTGGTTTCTATTTGTTCATTATTTATATTCGCATCGCATTGAATGTTATAATTAAATTCATGCTCATATGACTTAAGAATTTCTTTTGATTCCTCAATAAATTCAGGAATCAATGTATGATCAAATATATTAAATGTGGCACTCACATCATGTTCATACTGTACTTCTTGTTGATTAGTTTGAATCCAAGATGTTAATGACTGCATGGATACACATATAAACATCGAACTCATCGCAACAATCAGTGCAATAAACAGACCATTGCCATTTCTCATTGTTTCAACGATAGATAGATTTGAAATATTTAATTTTCTAAAGAAATAATGTTTAGGTCGTACTAAACTCAATCCAAATGCAAATATATATTGTACAAATAAAATCAATAATAAAATACATAGATGATATTTTGATATATGTAAACTAAATGGAAGATTCATTTGAATCCATTTTAAAAACAAACCCCACAATAATAATGTAAATCCGATTCCCATACATTCAACCAGTGCAAAAAGCAAGGTATATTCCTTAATCATATACAAACGAATTTTCTTTTTATTCATTCCCAATATATAGAGTTGATCATAAAAAGCCTTCTTTTTCTTTAAGTGTACAGATAAAACGCTATATACAAACAAGAAACAACATACACTCATAAACAGGATCATAAATTTAAAAATATTTTCATATTCAACATTCAAATGATATTTGGCAACCACCATATCTGAATTCAATTCATAATCCTGTACGGGTAGTGTTGCGATTGCCGATTTATCTTTTAAATTCGCATAGACATACATCGCATGCTTTTTTGAATTTGTGGCTGTATAAAAACTATAATTGACGAGCTGATTGTTTAGATTTTCATATACACCACTAATCGTATATACTTTAGAATCCTGATCTGAATATAATTTTATCGTATCCTGCACCTTATATTTATTCTGATACTTTTTATGAATCAACACCTCATTGGATTTAGGATACTTTCCTTCTATCAAACGTATTGGATAGACACTAAAATTTGTGGTTGAAACCAAAGAATCAAAAGTACCTTTATACGCATAGGGCATTGGTGTTTCATAACTTAAACTATCTAGGTATGTATCTGTATATTCTTTATTTTGTGTATACGCATGCGTCGTATATTTAACGTCATAATCCCCATAAAAGCTTTTAGCTGCATTAATTCGATATAAATCATAAGAGTCTTTTACTACAAAGAGAGAAGTTAAAAGAAATGTGCACAAAAACAAAATACTGAATAATAAAACATAGCTTTTCTTATTGCGACTTCTATATTTCTTGACTATATTCATACAATCTTTCCTTGTTCTAAACGAATAATTCGATCTGCATAATTGGCGATTTTCAAATCGTGCGTAACCAATACAATTGTTTTCCCCTCTTTATTCAACGCTTTTAAAATGTCCATCACATTTTCAGTATTCTCACCATCTAAATTTCCCGTTGGCTCATCGGCCAGTATAATATCTGTATGTGCAAGAATCGCTCTAGCAATCGCAACGCGCTGTTGTTGACCTCCAGACAATTCATTCGCAAAACGATTTTTTTTATGCTCTAACCTTAGCAATTTCAATACTTGATTCAATTCTTTTTCATCTACTTTTTTCCCTTTAATTTGACTTGCCAAGCACACATTTTCTTTCACTGTCAAAAAAGAAATCAGATTAAAAAATTGATATACATAACTAATGTATCGACTTCTTAATGTACAACACTCTACATCCGATAAAGAAGACATCTCTTTATTTCGAACTACACAACTTCCCATATAATCCGTATCTAAACCACCAATAATATTCAATAAGGTCGTTTTTCCACTTCCACTTGCTCCAATAATCGCAACAAATTCCCCTTTTCTTATATGCATAGAAATCGTATCAAGTGCCACACAATCTTTATATGTTTTCTTTAGATTCTGTATTTTAATCACAATTCATCCACTCCTTTTATTTATTAATACACATAAAGAAAAGAAACATTAAAAAAATCGAATAACCGTCAATTGATTTCGATTATTCGATAAATAAGATGATTTTCATATCCTTTGAATCCATGATTTTTGTTCCATGATACTTATTCAAAATGATATTCAGTATGGATTTATTTGAAGACGTCATATTCTTTATGTCCAAAGGATATTGAACATGTAAAATTAGCTCTTTCTCCTTTAGATTCATATGAAACATGAAAGTCTCATTTTCTTTAACTAAGCTATTGTCTAATACACATGTGAGTAGTGTTGTTAAGTCTTGTGGATCCATAGAATCGATTCTTTTAGGAACATGTATCTGTATATCATAATTCAAGTTGTGTTCTTGAATAAAGTTTTGTAGGATCACATCCACATATGGATTTATGCATATAGAATTGGGATATAACTTTCCATATTTTACTAACTCTCTATTTATTTCACTTTCTAATTCTTCATATCTTTTGTTTTGAGATAAATGCTTTATATCATCCAAAGAGTTTCGCATATCATGAATCAATTCCTTGATTCCCGTCTGTTCATGAATCATTTGTTCTGTATAATGACTGGATAGTTCAATAAAATTTCGATACATCTCAATCTCTAATTTTGAGCGTATTCTAGAAAAAACAATGATGGCTACACTTAATAACACAAGAACAGATATGGTAAACATAAATACATAGATTTGGCTGTTCTTTATAAAATACATATATGTAAATTCCGTTTTAGAAAACAAGTCTGTCATCAACAACATATAAAGATAGCTAAATATAAATAGAATTATAGAAACACTGTATTGCATATTCTCACTAAATTCTAAACTTTCATATTTAAAGATTTGATAAAAGATTGCACATCCAACGATTGTGAGTATTGTTGAAAATGCATAATATTCTATAGTTAAAGAACGGAATAGAAGGATATTCATTGTTTGAAATAAGACAACAATCAAATTTGCAATAATAGATTCCAATATATGGTGTTCTTTTGTAGAAATATTTAAACATAGAACAGGAATCAACAATTGTAGAAACACAGATAGCCAGTTTATATGTATATATTCACTGGTCAAAAATACACATAAACCATTTAACAAGAATGAAAGAATGCATTTTGGATATAGTGAATTCTTCGTTATTTTTAAATAGAAACATTGTTCGCAAACATAATACATACTGTTCATTAGAATATTCATATGCTTGTCCTCATCTGAATATAGTGTTCTTTTACCTTTTTCCATCTTCGAACACTCACAGAAATAATCGTACCATTTAACATAATGATTTTATGATTCTTTACATCCAAATAATCGACTTTAGAAAAATTAATAAGTACATTATTATTTACACGGATAAAAGAATCCGATAACTGAGCCTCTATCTCTTTTAATGTTTCATTCACTAAAGATAATTTCGTTCCATCTTTCAATAAGACGAAAACGCCATTTTCAATTTGAAAGTATAGAATATCATCCCTATACACATACCTTGTCTCATACGGTAAATTCAGTGCAATCTTCTCTAATTGATGAATACGTTGCTCTACTTGATTTACCTTTTCAACTAAAGCATCTGTATCGAATGTATCAGCCATAGATTCACTATGACTACTTACATATACGATAAAGCGTTGTTTATCTGGATGTTTTTTTATAAATTCAATGCCATTTTGACTTCCTAATTCAATATCTAGCAACAATAAATCATAATAGAAATTGGATTCCATATATTCTTCAACTGTGCAAAAGAAACAAAGTCTATGACTTAAATCTAATAGATTTCGTATTCTTTCTTGTTGAATCAAACTATCTTCTAATATTGCAATTCTCATAGGTCAATTATAATGGGTAATATAGCAAATGGCAAAAGCATCCTTTCAACTTTATCTATGGTTTGTGACATCGGATAAAATTATGTTACTTGCATATTTTTATACATAAACATCCAAATAAGAAAGAATTTTTCTGTGAAAAAGTCACACACCTAAATAACATGCCCGGTTCGTTTCCAGCCGTCCGGTAACATTTCAATATCCACTCCATATTTCTGAATCATTCGGTATCCCGATCCATTCAGTCTTTTGCGATGGAGTTTTTATTGTGTATTTTGTTTATCAAAAAATACTGTTTAAATATTCTTCCACATTCATAGATACAATCTTTTTGTTTTCAAACAGTAAGACTTTATCGTATAAAGAAACTGTTTCTTTTGTTACTTTATGTTCTATAGACAATACTGTAAGATCTGGATTGGATAAAATGAATTGATGTATTCGATCTGAATTTGTTTTATCGATTGCAGAAAAAGCCTCATCCAAGAAAAGCCATTTTTTATTTCTGTACATTGCTCTTGCCAAACAAATACGTTGCTTCTCTCCACCGCTTAAATTCAAATGTTCAAAATCAAGATTGTCTCTTTCCTTATCAAATATTGATTCTAAATTAAATATAGTTACTAAATCTTTCAAGGAATATTTACTCATTTTCCTTCCTAAAGTAATATTTTGTTCAAAGGAAAACGGTAATAAATCATTGTTTTGATTCACATAAGAAAACTTATCGGCATATGTGCTAAATTGAACATCCTTCAAATCCTTATCGTTCACATAAATGCCATCTGCTTTCTTCTGCTTTGTTAAAATGTCTAAAAACGTACTCTTACCATCTCCACTTTTTCCAATGACTAAATACTTTTTTCCCTGATTTATTACCAAATTATTTAAATCTAATATTAGACGAGCACCATAAGAATAACTTAAATGCTTAATCTTAATGTCATGAATTTGTTCATCAAAAACAATAGGTTCCTTCTCTTCAGAGCACATTGAATTATCCAACAGTTTTTGTAGAACCTGTTTAGAAGATTGAATCATGTTTCGAAGATTTGCATAATTAACGATTGGCATAATCACCATATTACTAGCTTGTGCAATTCCTAATAATTGTCCAACTGTTAATCGATTATAATGTATTAACACAATTCCAAAGAGCAATGTCAAAAAAAACATGGCTTGAGAAATAAAAGAATTTATCGAAGTAAGTATTTTTATAAATCCATTATTTTTTAGAGTACTTTGCTCTATATTCTTATTTTCAAGGTCCAGACCGTCACAAAATACTTTTTCTAAATTTAAAATCTTTATATCATTAAAACAACGACACAGATTTTTAATAGAACAAAGCCATTGCTTCATTGAATCCAAATAATTCATTTGATTCTTCTTTAAACTGTTTTTAAAAATACTATTTATTAAAATTGTTATAAAAGCACAAAAGAGCAGAAACATTAATATTTCTACACTTAGATTTGCGATATATAGACTTCCCAATATCAATGAAATAGTTAATGAGAACATATTTAATTTTGAAGAAACATAATTATCAATCACCACATTCACTTCATTATTAAATTCATTCAATATTTCACTGCTATCCTTTTTTTGAAACGATTCTATATTTCTGGAAGCATACGATTGATACAAATTTTTATTTAAACTATAACGTATTTTATTCTTCAACACCTCAACTACATATTGTTGCAAAGTGGAAACAATTAAATAGACACCTAAAAATACCAATACGATCACTATAAGGCTTGAAATTGAATCCAGAAGATGATCATCAAATATATAGCTCATCAAGATGGATTTTAATAGATCCACTACTGAATATGAAACAATGAGAATAAGCGAAATAAAATATAATACTTTATGATTCTGAACAAGTTTAAACATAAATAACCCCTTTTCCTTAGGACTATTATTTTTCAAGACAAAAGAAAAGACAAGAAACTGTCATTGAGAAATAAATGGGTTTCTTGTCTATATTAAGTTCAATTTATTAGGTAATCTTGCACAAACTAATGTTAGCATATAAATAGGACTAGTCAAAAAGAGAAAATTTACACCAGTGGTACA
>OLNS01002810.1_pt1 | contig 10861 bp, 8 predicted proteins | sample 1673031 | NCBI WGS metagenome assembly OLNS01 (sample SAMEA3136748, study PRJEB25190) | human gut metagenome | biome: human gut; feature: human-associated habitat; material: faeces | place: Austria | collected 2013
GCGAAAGTCTCGTAAAGAAGCCGCGGTCAACTTCAGTTGCCCGTCGGTGTATCACAAGATTGCACTCGAACAGTTGTATGAAAAACCTTATGCCAGTTATTCATACTATGTGATAGGAAAATATTACGAAAAATCAAGGAAAATGAGCAAAGCTGTAGAACTCTATACTTGGTCTTTGCGATTAAATAACTTTGAATATAGAGTGATTTAAGAATTGGCTGTACACGACATAAGAAATAAGAATTATAAAGGTGCTTTAGAACGTCTTAAAATGATTCACAACATCTTAAATAAAAAGGAAGTCGCGAATTACTTGCAACCCAAAGAATACACATATTTATTCAAAATCTATCTTGAATTAGAGAATGTGTACGGAGATAAATTTTTTGAGATACAGAAGTATAAAGAAAGCGTACAAAGGAGAGATAAACTATGTGATATGGTCAGAAATACAAAAAGAGAAAATCGGGCATATAATGAGATTTTTGGAAAATCAGCACAAACATTTCGGAAAGAAACCTATAATCACCTTATTGATATAAGGATGAAAAATAGGTAATCAATTTGGAAAACAATAGAAAGGATAGCGAAAATGATACTGTATACAGGAGAGAGTGAGGCAATTGGAATCAGTCCAACGCCGATTGATTTTATAGAAGAACAAGAATTATTTATTCATGACTCTGATGGAACGTATCCTTTGGTTTCCTCCTATTCTTTCAAATGGAAAAATGAAATGGGATAAGAAACGGGGAAAGCTGCAGAAGATTTTTAAAACGGAAAATTTTGTTATGGTTACATTTGGAACAAATGAATTTGATGCAGGAAAACATAATAGAATACGAGTGTATTTGGAAGACTGGGTTAATGCGAATATAAGTAAATATAAAACTCCGAGTGCATTTGCTAAAGGGATGTATTCTTATATGAACAGGATGAATGTTCAGGTGGGAAAAAATAAAGTAGCTTTTATCGCTGGATATAGAGAAAAGGAAATGAACTATTGGGAAGTGATATATATCACTCCAATTCCCCTACCTCTTTAGGTTATGGGATAAATTGTAAAATTCGTGTAACGCCAGTGGTTGGCAGAGAAACGGTATCCCCCACTGACATGATTAAGGCCTGCCAGAAGAAATACCGGCTGGGGATTAAAACAATTAATTTGTGTGATACCTCAATGAGTAACCGAAGTTGTCCATCGGGGCTCACGAATTCTGACATACTATAGATATAGGGAGGTGATTATATAATGGAACTAAAAAATTTATCATATTCTGCATTCGACTTAGAATTGTTAAGAAAATCAGGACTGGGACATCTGATTTGTGAAGATAAAATATGGTCTCCTGCATTACTGATAGAAAATGGAAATGATATTGTTGGATTGAAAAAAGGTGATTTTTCTCCTATAATTAAAAGAAAAAAGGAGAACGATATGAGTTTAATTCTGATGATGAAAAATCAAAACGGATTGGTAGCCGTTTCTGATTCAAAAAGTACGATTTCTAACGGCATGGAGGAAGAATATGGGCGTAATGTTCAAAAAATCTTTAAAGGAAACAACTATATACTGGGAACATGGGGAACAAATATGCTACATATAGATGTTACGGTACATATCGAAGATGTATTAAAAAGTCTGGTCGAACGATATCCTGATGATTTTGGGGCTGTATTAAAGGAATTTCAATATCATCTCAAAAGAGATTGTGAAGAAGAATATTATTTTATCGTTGGGTTTCGCCTTAATAGCCAGTATTACAAAGATAATTACTCCTATATCATTGAAGGATACACCATTACGGCTGGAGATATCAACATGAATTTTTCAGACTGTTCTCCTTCTGGATGCAGAGCTGCGGGTGCAATAGATATGCTACCACGAAATTTCTCTATCAATATGAACTGGACAGAAGGGGAATTAAAGAAGAAAGCGGAGTTATTAATGCAAACAGCTATTAAGCTTGGAAATGAATTTATGCCATATAATCCGGTAGGTGGAGAAATCCAAATGGTGTATCTTAAATAGTTTTTTGTGTCGCCAATATAAGAGTCATTAGTAGCAGCTAGTGGCTTTTTTGCTTATAAAAATCTTTCTACAGAAAAAAAAGAACATAAAGGAGAAAGGAGAATGGAATGAGAACAGGAAGAAAACTACAGAACCGAGAAAGAGTAGAAAAATGTAAAGAAACATTGGATCAACTATCCAGATTCATGGGAGATATCCTAGATGGGAAACTCTCACAGAGGGAAGCGGCAGAGGCGTTAGGACTTACCGCACAGGGATTAAGCCATGAATTAAATTCCTGTTTTAAAAAATATCTGAAATATTCACATGTGTTTTCCGATGAAGATATCAAAAACCTGTTGGGAGATGTGGAAACTCCTGCTGAAAAGTTGGCAAAGGATGTCCTACAGGTTGGAGAAGATGGCAGATATCTTTTAGTCAACAAGGAATGCCAGAAAGATTTCATCGAAGAGGTTAAAAACACATTGAATGAAAGGGATTATTTTATACTAAGCCAGTATTACGGTCTGGAAGATGGGAAAAAGAAAAACTTGACCCGAATTGCAGAAGAGATGGGAGTCAGCAGCAACTACATAGGCCAACGGAGAAGATACAGTCTGCGGAAACTTTATCAATATAAATGCTGTGCCTGCCTGCTGCCAGAATACAAAAAACTTCGGAAAGATGTCCGAGAATATGGACAGATGCAGGAAATACAAAAAGAAGCTTACACAAGGGAGGGGTAGAAACATTGTCCGAACTCGCTGGCTACAGCAAAAAGGAAGTGCTTTCTGTCCGACTTTTTAAAAAATATTCTACAGAAAAATCAACCAATCTCAAATTCTGACATACTATATATGAGAAAGTTGGTGAGAATCGGAAGCAACGTAAAAATCCCGGGAGATTCGCACTACAAAAATAAAAATATTGTTCTTACTCTTCTAAAAAAAATAGAAATGCGAAAGATGACAATGCCTAATTTTTGTATAAACTTTCTAAATAAAGCAGCGAAATTGTTACCAATTTTATATGATTTCACTGTCGCATCCCTCATGGATGCGTGGATTAAAATGCAAGAAAGGAACGTACATAATGAGAAAAGAGGACGGTCGCATCCCTCCTCGGATGCGTGGATTAAAATTTAATTTACAACAAACAAAAGATTGGCCTGATATCTCTAATGGTAGACAGAAAGATTTCGAGGCCGTAAGGAGCGATTGGGAAAATGTCGGAACATACATCCGAAAAGGAACAAAACGAGCGGCAGTGGCGGGCGGAGGAGACGGTATCCCCCACTGACATGAAGTTAAGTCATGTCGCCATAAATACGACATGTCGGTCGTTATTATAGCGACTGTGGATTAAAACAATCCCCCCTACTGGCTTCGTAGTGTCGCATCCCTCGCGGGTGCGTGGATTAAAACTAACTGGGAGAAAGCCGTAGAAAAAAGTCGCGTCCCTCGTGGATGCGTGGATTAAAATTAATCACATCGAATATACTAATGATAGTATCTTGTCGCATCCCTCGCGGATGCGTGGATTAAAACAGGGGAATGGAAGCGTGGGTGGAACAGAGGAGCGTCACATCCCTCGCGGATGCGTGGATTAAAATAAATAATTGTATCCAAAACTTCTAAAACTTTATCTCTTGTCGCATCCTTCACGGATGCGTGGATTAAAAAATTCCTAATCTGTCATACTATAAGGGAAGGGATAATATCCCTTTGTTTGCGGGGCAGGCAACGGTCCAGTCCGTCCCGTATACTACCAATTAAACAAATCTTTTGCAGAGCAGGAAAGGAGTTTGCTATGATACGTTTTAAACAGGTCGTATCCGGTGTACTGACAGGCTTTTTATTCTGTGCTTCTGCCATCAGTGGAGCACCACTTATTGCAGCAGCTAAAACAGAAACCACATACAGCCTGACACTCGATAAGACAGAAAACGGTTCCGTTGCTATCTTTGATGCAGAAAAAGAGGCAAAGAAAGATGAGAGCAAGGAGCAGCAGAACACAGAAGCTACTACAAAAGAGAAAGCTTTAACCAAAAAGGTGAAGGCAGGTGATACAGTATCCATTAAGGTAAAGCCGGATGCTAAGTATATCATCAAAAAGCTGTCCCTTATTGATCCTGAAACAAAAAAGAAGCTGGATGTTGAACTTTTTGCTGATGAAAAGCATGAAGACGTTGTAACATTCACAATGCCAGCACAGGATGTCTTGGTAACATCCTCTTATGAAGAAGGAACAATGGAAAAAGGACAGACAATTGCCTCCCTTGTTGGTGCAAAGAGGAAAGAAACAGAAGATAAAAGTGAGGCAGCAAGCACTTTTGCCAAAAGTGAAACAACAGAAACCGGAATCTCAACAGAGACCACTACAGAACCGGCTAAAAGCAGTGAGAACACAGAGGCAGCAACAGAAGCTTCCACAGCGACAGATGCAAAAGCAGAAGAATCAAAAACGGATGCTGATGCAGGTAAAGAGCAGGAAGCTACAGAAAAAGCTGCGGAAACAGCAACTGCCACCGAATCGGAGGAAAAGGCTTCGGAAGTCTCTGAGAGTACCGAAAGTACTGAAAAATCAGAGGAGGCAAATGAGCCGGTAAAGGTCGTTGGTGATGAAGGTAAAGAAGTTGTTGTTAATGACACATCCTCCAAGAACAGTAAAGAGAGTGATAAGACAGAAGAAACAACAGAAGCGGAAACAACCTCCGATGAATCTTCTGAAAAACTGACAACAAAAGAAGTCGCACAGGATGCGGTCGATGTTGAAAAGAAGATCGAGGAGCAGACAGAGAATAAAGACCATGTGGACCGGAAGATGGTTGTAAAATATACTCTGGCAGATTCTTCTAAAACAGAGGAAAACATTACTCTTGATAAGCTGATGAAGGATACAACGGTAGATGCTGGTGCATTTATCGGTCAGTATCAGCAGGAATTACCTGTTTATGAGAGCAAATCCGATGGGGAATTTTATTATATCTATCCAGATATCACTTCCCAGAAGAAAAATCTCGAACTGGTTTCCTGTGATGTCGCTTATAACAACAATGATGGCGAGATTATCAAAGATGCAACATGGGATGCAGAAAAGGGATGCATCAAAGTCCCAGTAAGCTGTTTCTCTGATGAGAAAGTGAAAGAAATGGGAAATGCGCCTGTTCAGGCACAGCTTTTCTTCCGCTATGACAGCAGTATCTCCGATAAATCTGGTGTGTCTGTACACATTGATAACCAGAACCCGGATGTAAAAGTAAAAGCTGCCGATCAGGTAGTTGTAGGAGATGACCTTGATGTACAGTTTGATATTCCGGTAGCCACAAAAGATACCGCAGAGAATATCAATGCATCTTATTTTTCCATTAAAGTAAATGGAAATGAAGAACCGATCGAACTGACAGACAATAGTGTTGCTTATGATGAAGACAATGGTGTACTGACTCTGGCATCCAATGCTATGACAACCACCAGTGTTGATATCACTATCAAACCAAAGGCAGTAGCTGCTTATGCTGCAAGTACAAGTACTTCCAAAGCAGATTTAAAAGCTGTCCCTGGTGTAAAATTAAAAGAAAATCTTACAAAAGAAAATGAGGGTACGTATTCTACTTATAAGTCCACTTTATACTGGGCTGACGAACCGTATCTGTATAAACATCAAAATGATCCAACAAGTGTTGTTGATAAAAAATCCTGGTTACGTAAGAATCTTGGATTGATGGACGATTATATGTGGGGAGCCGCTATTTCTGAAAAATCAGGCCATACTTATAATGCGATCAAAAAAGCGGATAACACATATGATTTTAATCACAAGACGATCAAGGATGAAAGAAACGGATTTGATACCCATGCGGATTGGACATATTATATGAACTATCGTTTTGGTGTTGATAAGGATTTTGCTAAATACAAAGCTGGCACATCTTCTAAAACAGGAAGAGAACCAGATATTGACTGGACACAGCTTGCGGATAACTCAAGATCAGAAGTTTATGCATTAAACTGCTGTCATATCGGCAATGGTACTGTTATGAAACCTATCGGAACAGTTTCATACGATACAAAGAAGATTGATGGGGCACAGGTTCGTCAGAGTAAGACACGTTCTCCGATTCGTATCAGTGTTATGTTCGTAAGTGAAAAGGAGAATTATGTCATCTTTGGTATGGTTACTCCTCAAATGAACTCACAGGCCGGATTTGGTATGTATAAAGTAAAATTCTCCGAAGCTTCCGGTAAAATTTCTATCAATAAGAGTTCCGCAGACCCATCCGTTACAAACGGAAATAACCTGTATTCCTTAAAAGGTGCTGTTTACGGTATCTTTAAGACAAAAGCAGATGCAACAGCAAAGAAAAATGCTGTCGGCAGTATCACTCTTGATGCAAATGCAACAGGGTCTTTAAGTGGTCTTGAAAAGGGTACTTATTATGTACGCGAGACAAAGGCTCCATCGGGATATAAAGAGGATGCAACTGTTTATACAGCAAAGACTTCCAGTGGTGCGACTACGGTGGTAAATACAAAGGATAATGCAGAGACTTGTGACCTGCGGTTGAAGATTACGAAAAAACTGAGAAAAAATGAGCAAAATAAAGTAAATGCGACAACATTAAGAAATACTGAATTTACTCTTAGCTTTTATCCGGGTGGATATTATAATGCAAATGAGATAAAAACAAAACAGGCAACAAAAACATGGAACATCAAAAATGGTTCAACTAATGCTGCGGTAGATATTAAGGATAATGGAGATGGAACGGTAACCTTTATTTGTTCTATCAATAAGATTCCATTAGGAACATTAGGTCTTAAAGAAACAAAATCTGGAGCTGGTTTCTCAGCAGTACATTATGACGTGGTTAATCCGGCTGGAAAAATTCTTGCTAATGATGCTAATCCAACAGTAATCATGTATGCAAAAAAAGGACAGGCTGTGCAGGATGTGTACGGTTCGTCTACTTATATTGTAGGAGATTCTCTGCCAAGAGCTGATTTTGAGTTCGTGAAAAAGAATGATAAAGGTGCTGCATTGGCAAATATTCCATTTACGATTGAGAACCTGGATACCAAAGAGTCTTATACAATAACTGCAGGTAAAGATGGAAAATATTCTTCCGCAACCGATGATTCCTTATGGTTCCACAAGTCAGCTATTGGAGATTCTGAAGGTAAAACAGCTGGCTTAGGTAAACTTCCGGTAGGACATTACAAGCTGACAGAGAAACGTTGTGCGAATAATACAGGATATCAGTTAGCAACTTCCTCTTTTGAAGTGACGACAGAAGATAAGAAGATTACCTTTGAGTTAACTGACCCACCTGTAACAATCGGTACAAAAGCAATCGACAGTGCAACTGGCAGCAATTATGCAAAACAGCAGGATGCTTTATCTATCACAGATACGGTATCTTATGATGGATTAGCATTAGGCAAGACTTATGTTATAAAAGCCGTACTCATGAACAAAAAGACAGGAAAAGCCGTTACAGCAAACGGAAAGAATGTTACAGGCGAGACGAAATTTACGGTAGAAGAAAAAGGTACAGAAAAGAGCAGTATTGCGAATGATGATGCGCTCTGGAAAGATACACGCAAGGGAACGGTAGATGTGAAACTTTCTTCCTTCCCAACAAAAGATTTCAATGGAGAGGAACTTGTTGTCTTTGAAAAGGTATATCTCGTTGGGGATGATGGAAAAGAAGAAACTGTTCCAACAGCAACCCATGAGGATATCAACGATGAGGGTCAGACGATTCTTATTCCAGAAGTGAAGACTTCCGCAGTAGACCAGAAGACTGGTTCCAAAGACACTTCTTATGAAGTAGATGAGAAGACAGACCAGAACAGTGAAGGATACAAAAAGATCACAACTGTGATCGATACGGTATCCTACAAGAATCTGGAGCCTGGTAAAGAATACAAAGTAGTCGGCACACTGATGTCTAAAGAATCTGGAGAAAAAGTAAAGGATAAAGATGGAAAAGAGATCGTATCTGAAACAACCTTTACTCCAAAGGAAAAGGATGGAACAGTTGATGTGACATTTGTCTTTGATGTGACAGGACTTGAAAATACAACAACCGTTGTATTCGAAAATGTTTACCATAAAGACGAACTGTATGCCGCTCATGCGGATATCACAGATAAGAACCAGACATTCTTTACGCCGGGTGCAAAAACAACTGCAAAAGACAACGAGACTGGAAACCATACTTCTCCAGTTAAGAAGTCCGTAACGATTAAAGATACTGTTGTTTACACAAATCTCCAGAAAGGAAAGAAATACTCTGTAAAGGGTGTCCTGATGGATAAGGAGACTGGAAAACCATTTGTTGTTAAAAACGAGGATGGAACAGAATCCGAAGTGACAGCAGAGAGAGAGTTTGTTGCTGGACAGGATGATACAGAAGAAGTTGGAAAGGAATCTGTTTCTGACGAACGGGTAGATGGAGAGATTACATTAAGCTTTACCTTTGATGCATCTGCATTGGAAGGCAAAACTGTTGTAGCATACGAACATGTATATCGTGATGGCAAAGAGGTAGCAACCCATGCAGACATCAACGATGAAAATCAGAGCATTCACTGGCCATCTATTGGAACAACTGCAACCGACTTCGACGGAAAAGGTCATACGGTAAAAGTTGGTGAAGCTGTTGTTATCCGCGATACGGTAGCTTACAAAAACTTAGTGCCTGGCACAGAGTACAAGGTAAGCGGGGTATTGATGGATAAAGAAACAGGAAAACCATTCCTTGATGCCAAAGGTAACCAGATTACAGGAGAGACTACTTTCTCTCCAGAACAGGCAGATGGAAGTGTGGATGTCTTATTCACAGTAGATACTTCCTTACTTGCCGGAAAGAAATTTGTAGCCTTCGAAAAGCTGTATACAAATGAAGTAGAGATCACATCCCATGAGGATATCGAAGATGAGGGTCAGACAGTATATGTTCCTTCCATCAAGACAAAGGCAGCAGATGCCAAAACAAAGATCAATACTTCTTGTGAAGATAAAGAGATCACAATCATTGATACGGTAACCTATAAGAACCTCCATGTTGGAGAAACGTATCAGGTAAGCGGTGTGCTGATGGATAAATCTACAGGAAAACCATTCCTTGATGCCAAAGGCAAAGAGATCCGTTCAAAATCCGAATCCTTTACTCCAAAGGAAAGCGATGGCACTGTAGAAGTAACCTTTACTTTCCCTGCAACCGGCTTAGGTGGAAAGAGTACTGTTGTATTCGAAGACTTAAAGCAGGGAGATGTTACATTATGCAGCCATGCGGATATCGAGGATGAAGCACAGACGGTATATATCCCTAAGATCGGAACAAAAGCTACCGATGCCAAGACTGGAAAGCACAGTGTTAAAGCTGGCAAAGTTACAATCAATGATGTAGTGAAATACCAGAACCTTGAAAAAGGTAAGACTTATACATTAAAAGGAACATTAATGGATAAGAAGACTGGAAAAGCGATCAAAGTCAATGGCAAAGAAGTAACTGCCACTGCAAGTTTTGTAGCTGGCGGAGATGCTGTATCAAATGAAAAAGATACCGTGGTAGGTGATGTGGATAAGGATGCTGCAGAAGATGCTATCCAGAAGACAGAACGCGTCAGCGGGGAAGCAACGGTAACCTTTAAGTTTGATGCATCCGGTCTTGGTGGAAAGACCCTTGTTGCTTTCGAGCATCTGTATGAGGGGGAAGCTGAGATTGCAAACCACACAGATATCAAAGATAAGGCACAGAGCGTAGATATCATCAAAGTGAAAAAGCCTGTAAAAGGATCAAAACGTGGAAGTTATTCCCGTGGAAAGAAAGTCCAGACGGGTGACAACATGAAGATGTACATCTTTGCTGGTGTAGCAGTGATCCTCGTGATTGCCGGAGTTGCATTTCTTGTAAAAGGAAAGAAAAAAGAAGAAGAGTAATCTTCTGAAAATTGATCAGACAGCCATCGGGTGACCGGTGGCTGTTTTTGTAAAAGGAGTGAAGTAAGAATGCATTATGGTTTTTCTGAGGGATATAAACCTCATTTGAATGGCGATTATCCTATCTATACACAGACATCATTATCTGATAAAATAACAGAAAATACAAAAGAGAAAGGTAGAAGGGAACATATGAGTTTTGTAGGTTTGACGTTTTTTAAGGATCACATTATTGGTTATGGGGATACGAAAAGTTCTCGGTTTGTTGATGGAGCATTTCAAGATGATAAAAAGAGGCAAAGAGTTCTCAAGATATTTAAAACAAGAGATTATATTGTTTGTACATATGATATTAACTCATTTAAAACTGTTGGAGAAGATTCAAAAGAAATATTCATTGAAGACTGGTTAAAAGAAAATATGAATGAAGTGACTTATCCGGAAGATCTCTTTAAGAGGTTTCATGACTATCTGATGAAGCATGAAAATCTTTTGGCATTGAATGAGTATGTGCGTTTCTTTGCCGGATATATTGAGATGGGACAAAGGGTGTATGTGAAAGCTGCAATTAATAAAATGGAATTATCTATTAAAAGACAATATGTTGTAGAACCATTTCCTGTCTATGGAGGAGCAAATGAATATGTTGAATATTTTAATAAAAATCCAATGCTTCTTATGTCAAATGAGCAGGATATTAAAGAAAATATTAAGCAAGCAGTCAATAAATTTGATGAAGAATTGCCATACAATCCCGTGGGCGGAGATATTATAGTAAAGACTTGGAACCCACAAAAATAGAGAATGCATATTGCAAATAAGAAATGCATATGATATAATGCCAATAGGCAAAATGATAAGGTTAAATTCATTTATAACACAGCAAAAGCCCCAGAGTTG
>OLNS01002833.1_pt1 | contig 10792 bp, 6 predicted proteins | sample 1673031 | NCBI WGS metagenome assembly OLNS01 (sample SAMEA3136748, study PRJEB25190) | human gut metagenome | biome: human gut; feature: human-associated habitat; material: faeces | place: Austria | collected 2013
TCACAGAAATAACGCATGCAGATCAGCCTTCTTTCTTCTGTTCCCAATATATTTAGTAATTCTTCCAGAAAGATTTTGTCCAGTATTCTTTCCTGCCTGTTTTCCTTCTCCGGAAGCTTGTCCAAAAGCTGCAATTCCGTTCCTTCCCCCTGATGTATAGGACGATAGATTGATTCTACTTCTGTTGCTGCATCCGATGCCATGGCAATTTCCTCCGGTGTCATTCCCAGCTCTTCTGCCAGCAGTTTCTTATTCTTAATACGCTTTTCCAGTCCGGAAATATCTTTTGCATCATTTGATGCATTCTGTACTGCCGGTGCATTTTTCTTTGTAGAAGTTTCTGCAGAATTATCAAAGCTCACACCACCCATGGCCGCTGCCAGAGCCTTGCCCATAGCGGTATTGGTATTATGCACTCTTACGGTCTTACCTTTCTGCTCTTCCCGTTTCTTTGCTGTATTGGCTGCATTACTGCCGTTCTTCTGTCCGGAAGCCTGTGCCCCGCTCTTGCCGGAAGCTTTCTTAGCTGCCGCCTGTTTCTGGGCTTCCTTAATGTCCTCCATTGTCAGTCCCAGCTTCGCCATCAGCTGCTCCGCTGCTTCGTAGGATTCGGGATGAACGCTGGTGGCATCCAGAGGATTCTTACCATCCGGGATCCGTAAGAAACCGGCACACTGCTCATATGCCTTAGGTCCCAGCTTCGGCACCTTTAACAACTGCTTTCTGCTTACAAAACGCCCGTTATTTTCTCGGTAATCTACAATATTCTTCGCAATAGTCTTGTTAATGCCGGAGACATATTCCAGAAGGGATGCGGACGCAGTATTCAGATCCACACCGACCTTGTTTACACTGTCCTCCACCACGCCGCTTAAGGCATCGCTTAATTTCTTTTGGTTCATGTCGTGCTGATACTGGCCGACACCGATGGACTTGGGATCGATCTTCACCAGCTCTGCCAGGGGATCCTGTAATCTTCTGGCGATGGATGCAGCACTTCGCTGTCCCACGTCAAAATTGGGAAACTCTTCTGTCGCCAGCTTACTTGCGGAGTATACGGAAGCACCTGCCTCGTTGACGATCACATACTGTACCGGACGATCCAGTTCCTTCAACAGTTCTACGATTACCTGCTCGGACTCTCTGGAGGCTGTACCGTTTCCTACGGAAATTAAATCCACATTATATTTTTTGATCAGTTTCTTCAGTTCAGCTTTGGACTCCTCCACCTTATTCTGCGGTGCGGTAGGATAGATTACCTTCGTATCCAACACTTTTCCGGTAGCATCCACTACCGCCAGCTTACATCCGGTACGGAATGCCGGATCCCAGCCTAAGACCACTTTGCCTGCGATAGGAGGCTGCAGCAACAGCTGCTCTAAATTTTTACCGAAGACATTGATCGCTCCATCCTCTGCCTTTTCTGTCAGATCGTTACGGATCTCTCTTTCAATAGCGGGTGCTATTAAACGATCATAGCTGTCTTCCGCTGCGGCACAGATTACCGGTGTAGTATATTCATTTTCCTTCGTGATCAGCTTTTTCTCCAGATAACGCAGAATACGCTCTTCCGGTGCATTGACTTTTACAGTCAGTACTTTTTCTGCCTCTCCACGGTTCAATGCCAATACTCTGTGACCTGCGATCTTCTTCACAGGCTCTTCGAAATTGTAATACATCTCGTAGACACTCTGAGCCTTCTCATCCTTCGCCGTACCGGTCACAATGCCTTCCTCTACGGTGATATTGCGGATGTAAAGTCGATGATCCGCATCGTCGGAGATCATCTCGGCAATAATATCCTGTGCTCCTTGCAATGCTTCCTCCGGAGTCTTTACTTCTTTTTCTTCGGAAGCATACTTGGCCGCCTCGTTAAGCACCGGTTCTGTTGCCTCCTGGCGCAGAATATATTCTGCCAGAGGTTCCAGACCCTTCTCCTTTGCAATACTGGCACGGGTCTTTCTCTTGGGTCGATAGGGTCGGTACAGATCCTCTACCACTACCAGCGTCTGAGCTGCCAGAATCTTCTCCTTTAACTCATCAGTAAGTTTTCCCTGTTCCTCGATGCTCTTCAGCACCTGCTCCTTTTTATCTTCCAGACTTCTCAGATAGGTCAGTCTCTCATCGAGATTACGCAGCTGCTCGTCGTTCAGAGATCCGGTGACCTCCTTACGGTAACGGGAGATGAAAGGGATGGTATTTCCCTCATCGATCAGCTTCACCGCAGCTTCCACCTGCCATTTTTCTACCTGAAGTTCTTCTTTGATTTTCTGTATAATATCCATAGTTCCTCCTGATGGCCTGTTGCCATTTTGTTTTGCGCATGGGTATATTATACTGGAAATCGGAAGTTTTCTCAATCTTTTCATTCTTATTTCATTTGCTTATTACAGAAAAAGATGGTACAGTACTTAATATAAGCGCGGCAGACAAATTCACCATATGTCGCCCGGAAATGAGGCTTTCTATGGATTATAATCAGAATCAGAATAACGAAATGAATCAAAATATACCACAGATCGATCCAAAATACAGGGGTTTGTCGATCGCTTCTATGGTCTGCGGCATCTGTTCCCTGGTATTATGCTGCACGGGACTGCTGTCCATTCCCGCCGGTGCTCTGGGCATTCTCTTTGCATTGCTCACCCGGAAAAGAGGGCAACGCATGAACAATATGTGTGTTGCCGGGATCTGGCTGTCCTGTGTGGGACTGGCACTCGGTATCTTCATAACGGTCAGCAGCATTGTCACGGTATTCACAGATCCTTCTTATATGAATATGCTGGATCAGATGTACCAGCAGATGTACGGTGTCGATATGGAAGGATTCTGGCAGTCGTACCTGTAAGACATGCCGATATTTTCCGATGGATTCTGTGGTTACGAAATAATAAAAAGAAAAGAGGATTTCTATGACACAATATACATCCAGAGCCCAACTCAAAGAAAAAGCCAGAGAGCAGATGGCAGGGCATTACGGCAATGCCATCCTGCTGTCCATCTGCCGGAGTCTGATCGTATTTTCCCTCACCTTTGCCGTCAGCATGACCTTCACTATGATCCTTACCGTACGGACACTTATGGGGGGAAGCGCAGAGACATCTCTGGCGGAATATCTGCTTTTGACAGCCTGTACGACTTTATTGTCGATTTTCACCGGAGTATTTCAGACCGGCATCACATTATTTTATCTGAATACTGCCTGCAGCAGACCTGCTGTAACTGCCAATCTGTTCTACGGCTTCAAATACTTATTCAAAAAATCGCTCGGGATCTCCGCAGTACTGATCCTGCTGAATACGGCATGTACACTTCCGTTTGATATCTGCTATTTTCTCCTGCGGTCAGGGAAGGGCTTTGACGCCATAACCATGGCAATCCTGTGCATTGTGCTTATGGTCATCGGTATGTGTATCTATATTCCGTTATCCCTTGGTTTATCCCAGGCTTACTATTTACTGTTGGATTTTCCCCAGTATAGCGCTATGGAGCTGATGAAATTAAGCTTCCGTATTATGAAAGGACATAAATGGGAGCTGTTCTGCTTACAAATGAGTTTCCTGCCGCTGGGATTTCTGTGTTTGCTGAGCTTCGGTATCGGAACTCTGTGGCTGGTGCCATATATGAACATGACCCAGACCTTATATTTTCTGGATCTGATGCAGAACGAGCACAGGCATTTATTGTCTGTGCTATCACCGTGATGGTGTCCAGTACCATATCTTTCTGCGCATCATCCGTATAATTTCCGGTATACACATAAATTTTTCCATTTTTCAACTGATAGATCTGAATCTGGTCCGAAGCAATATTGTTACTTAAAAGTGCCTCACGGCCGCCCATGGCTTCTATCGTTTCCTCTGTCCACGCGCCGGTATCTACCATCATATCCAGTCCTTCCTGGGTCAGTGACATATTGTCCTCCAGATAGAACACCGGTGTACCTTCCATACTGCGCATTTCACTTTCCTTTATCACCATATAAGGAGCCTGTTCTTTTAAGCCATCCAACATTACCTGCAGAAGTTCCGGTTTCAACTGTGTGACCACGGTGTCATTCTCCGCCACCGAGATACTTGTGGAGCCGTCATCCGCTGTCCCTTTATAGAAGATCGTAAGCGGGTGATAATCCGTCGTCACCTGCTCCCACACTTCCCAGTCTTCTGCCGGATAGCTGAAACTGAACTTTCCATCACTTAAGCTCTCCAGTTCCATTCCCTGCAGATCTGCCAGCTCGATCACCGGATATTGGGAAGTCTGTACCCGATTCCGGACCAAAGGGATCACTTTTGCCGCCGTAACTATCACAGCCACAACGATCAGGGCAAGCACAATTCTGCTGCCCATGGACTCTCCTATCGCTTTTTTGCCCTGGTTTGTCTCTTTGTTTTCGTTTCTCATATGTAATTTTCTCCCTTATAAAAAATCACATTCCAGAAAGCTTTCACTCCTTCTGGAATGTGTCATTTACAAACTTGAATTTGTTAATTCTCTGTGTTCTTCTTATCTCCCTGCACGCTGATCCATTTCAGATAGCCATTGATGAAGATATCCAGTCCGCCGTCCAGTACTGCGTCCACATTACCGGTCTCCACATCGGTACGATGATCCTTGACCAGTGTGTAAGGCTGTAATACATAGGAGCGGATCTGGTTACCCCAGCCAATCTCCTTGACCTCACCGCGGATATCAGACAGCTTCTCGGCATTTGCTTCCTGCTTTAACAGATACAGCTTGGCTTTCAGCATCTGCATTGCCTTATCCTTGTTCTGGAACTGGCTTCGCTCATTCTGACATTGTACCACGGTTCCCGTAGGAATATGGGTGATACGAATGGCAGAGGAGGTCTTGTTGATATGCTGGCCACCGGCACCGCTGCTTCGGTAGGTGTCGATGCGCAGATCCTTCTCATCAATATCCACATCCAGATCGCCCTCGATATCCGGCATAACATCCAGCGATACAAAGGAAGTCTGACGTTTTCCCTGAGCATTGAAAGGGGAAATACGCACCAGACGGTGTACTCCCTTCTCGGATTTCAGGTAGCCGTAGGCATTCAGGCCGTTGACCTGAAAAGTCACTGACTTGATACCTGCTTCGTCACCATCCAGATAGTCCAGTACTTCGATGGCAAAGCCCTTGCGCTCCGCCCAGCGGGTATACATACGATACAGCATGCCGCACCAGTCACAGCTCTCGGTACCTCCGGCACCGGCATTGAGCTTTAAGATCGCATTGTTTTTGTCATATTCTCCGGATAATAATGTACCGATCCTGAGTTCGTCGAATTCCCTGATGAATTCATCCAGCTCCTCACGGATCTCAGGGATCAGAGACGCATCGTTTTCCTCATATCCCATATCGATCAAGGTCAGGATGTCATCGAACTGTGTCGAAAGCTTGTCGCACTCTCCCACAGTATCCTTCAGGTTCTTCAGTTCTTTCATTTTCTGATTGGAACGCTCCGGGTCATCCCAGAATCCGGGAGCCTCCATCTCACGTTCCATTTCTTCGATCCGCTTTGCCTTGTTAGCAAGGTCAAAGTGAATCCCTCACTTCCGCTAAAGGTGTTTCGTAGGACAGGATTTCTGTCTTCATCTGATCTAATTCAACCACTTAACGTCACCCACTTTCTTATTCTATTATTTTAATGATGCCAGGATCAAAAGGTCTAAGCCCACATGAGCTTGCTCATAGGTGGGTGAAAGACCTTGGGTAGGATTGTTCCGTGCTGCCGCACTATCTTCCGACTGTTGTCAGAAAGCATCACGCTTTCCGTCCGCAGCAGTTCTTGTATTTTTTACCGCTTCCGCAGGGGCAGGGATCGTTCGGGTACACCTTTGCATTTTCACGCTTTACAGGTCCCTTCGGCAAGGAATCATCCTTGTTCGTTCCGGTGATCTTCGCCTGCTGCTCACGCTCTACCTTCTGTTCGATCTTGATATGGAACAGAAGTCTCACAGTCTCTTCCCGGATGTTCTGAGTCATCTCATCGAACATCTCGTAACCGCTCATCTTGTACTCTACCAGAGGATCTCTCTGACCATATGCCTGTAAGCCCACGCCCTGACGCAGCTGCTCCATATCGTCGATATGATCCATCCACTTGCGGTCAATGACCTTCAGCAGAACCACACGCTCCAGCTCACGGATAGCTTCGGGTTCGGGGAACTCGGCTTCTTTTGCTTCGTACAGCTTCACAGCTTCTTCCTTTAACTGCTGCTTTAGGCTGTTCTTCTTGGGCTTCTTCACACGCTCCGGTGTCAGAGGCTGTAACGGGATCGTAGGAATGAGCAGGGTATTTAACTCATTGAAATCCCAGTCGGAGATATCTGCGTCGTCATTGATACAGATATCTACACAGTTCTCGGTAATATCGGTGATCATCTTGTAGATCACATCGCGCATGCTCTCGCCGTTCAGTACCCGCAGACGCTCCTCGTAGATGATCTCTCTCTGTTCACTCATGACACGGTCATACTCTAACAGATTCTTACGGATACCGTAGTTGTTGCTCTCGATCTTTTTCTGTGCGGATTCGATGGCATTCGTCAATGCCTTGTGCTCGATCTCCTGTCCTTCGGGAATACCCAGGGTATTGAACATGCTGATCAGGCGCTCGGAACCGAACAGTCTCATCAGATCGTCCTCCAGAGAGATGTAGAACTTGGACTCACCTGGATCTCCCTGACGTCCGGAACGACCACGCAGCTGATTATCAATACGTCTGGACTCATGACGCTCGGTACCGATGATCTTCAGTCCGCCGGCGGCTCTCGCTTCATCATCCAGCTTGATATCCGTACCACGGCCTGCCATGTTGGTAGCGATGGTTACCGCACCGTGTACACCGGCATCGGCTACGATCTCTGCTTCCAGTTCATGGAATTTTGCATTCAGTACCTTGTGCTGGATGCCGCGCTTGGTCAGCATTCTGCTCAGTTCCTCACTGGCTTCGATCGTGATCGTACCTACCAGTACAGGCTGTCCTGTGGCGTGTGCTTCCTCTACCGCATTCACGATAGCGTTCAGCTTCTCTCTCTTCGTCTTGTATACAGCATCCTGCAGATCCTTACGGATAACGGGACGGTTCGTAGGGATCACAACAACATCCATGCCGTAGATCTCACGGAACTCGGTCTCCTCAGTGAGAGCCGTACCGGTCATACCACACTTTTTATCGAATAAGTTAAAGAAATTCTGGAAGGTAATGGATGCCAGCGTCTTACTTTCTCTCTTCACCTTTACATGCTCTTTTGCTTCGATTGCCTGATGCAGACCGTCGGAATAACGGCGTCCCGGCATGATACGTCCGGTAAATTCATCGACGATCAGTACCTGGTCATCCTTTACCACGTAATCTTTATCACGGAACATCAGATTATGGGCACGCAATGCCAGGATGATATTGTGCTGGATCTCCAGGTTCTCGGGATCAGCGAAGTTATCAATGTGGAAGAATCTCTCAACCTTCTCCATACCTGCTGCGGTCAGGTTAATGATCTTATCCTTCTCGTTGACTACGAAGTCTCCGGTCTCTTCCTGTACCACACCCATAATGGCGTCCATCTTGGTCAGTTCCTGTACATCATCACCGCGCTTCATCTGACGTGCCAGCAGATCACACATTTCATATAAAGCGGTAGACTTGCCGCTCTGTCCGGAAATGATCAGAGGAGTTCTCGCTTCATCGATCAGTACAGAGTCCACCTCATCGATGATGGCATAATGCAATCCACGCAGAACCAGCTGTTCCTTGTAAATAACCATGTTATCACGCAGATAATCAAATCCCAGTTCGTTGTTGGTAACATAAGTGATATCACACTTGTAAGCTTCCTGTCTCTCCTCGGAGGTCATGCTGTTCAGTACCACGCCGACCTTCAGTCCCAGGAACTCATGTACCTGACCCATCCACTCCGCATCACGCTTTGCCAGATAGTCATTGACGGTAACAACATGGACACCCTTGCCTTCCAAAGCATTCAGATAAGCGGGAAGGGTAGACACCAAAGTCTTACCTTCACCGGTACGCATCTCTGCGATACGTCCCTGATGCAGGATGATACCACCGATCAGCTGTACTCTGTAGTGTTCCATGTTCAGAACACGCTTTGCAGCCTCTCTTACGGTTGCATAAGCCTCCGGAAGCAGATCGTCCAGAGTCTCTCCCTCGGTCAGACGCTTCTTGTACTCCTCGGTCTTACCCCGCAGTTCCTCATCGGAAAGTGCCTGCATTGTAGGGCGAAGTGCCTCGATCTTGTCCACCAGAGGTTCAATACGCTTCAGTTCTCTGGAACTGTGCGTGCCAAATATCTTCTCAATAACGCTCATTTTTTCCTCGTTTCCACACCCTTTTGACAATAAAATGTCCATGGGTCTTCGCATAATTCAAAGGTTATTGTAGCAGATTTTCCTCTATGTTTCAACCTTTCTGTGCCTGCAGAACCGTGAAAAGACTGTAAAAATTTTATGAACAGCTCTCTTCATCTATTCTGTCCCGGAAAATTGACAGTCCGGGGAAAAATTATTATAATTGAAATAAGTAGGATTTACGAAAGCACCTGATGATTTTCAGGTTACCGAAAGGCACAAGGATTACGGTCTATGAAGAGATTATCCATCACACAATTGATTCCCGGAATGATTGTTGCAGAAGATGTCTACAATCTGGATCATGAACTTCTGATTCCGAAGGGCACGGTTCTCACGGACAAGCTCATCACGAAGCTGGATCTGTACGGTATTCTCACAATCTTCGCCGAAGATGTACTCCCGGCAGCGGATCTTTCCGAAACGGAATCCTCCTACTATGAACGGATCAAAAGTTCTCCGGAATTTCATCTGTTTAAAGAAGATTTTGAGAATGAAGTCGAACTTTTCCGGGAAAATATGAATCTGGTCGTTCAGAAGAATACAGCCCTGGATGTGAAAACTCTGCTGAAAAGCACACTTTCCATTGTTTCGAATCATTCCGGCAGCATCAGTATTCTGGATATGCTTCAAAATATGCGGGAATACGATGATTCCACCTATACCCACAGTCTGAATGTGGCACTGATCTGTAATATTCTGGCGGGATGGCTGAAGCTTCCGAAAGAAGACGTGGAACTGGCTACTGCCTGCGGTCTGTTCCATGACATCGGCAAAATGCTGATTCCCTATTCCATCATCGCCAAGCCCGGCAAATTGTCCGAGGAAGAGTTTGCCACGGTAAAAAAACATCCTGCTCTGGGATATGAATTACTGCAGTCTCAGGATGTGGACGTGCATGTGAAAAATGCAGCTCTGATGCACCACGAACGTAGTGACGGCAGCGGTTACCCCTCGAAATTAAAAGGGAACCAGATCGATCCTTATGCACGGATGGTAGCCATTGCGGATGTCTACGATGCCATGACGGCAGCCCGCTGTTACAGAGGACCTTTGTGTCCGTTCTGTGTGATTGAAATGTTCGAAACGGAAGGCTTCCAGAAATACGATGTTTCCATTCTGCTTCCTTTCCTGGAAAACGTGGTAAATTCCTGCCTGCAAAACCGTTGTCTGTTGAACGATGGACGAAAAGTCACAATCATTTACATCAATAAGGAAAAATTGTCCCGCCCTGTAGTACAGTACGGCGAGGAATATATCAATCTGGCAGACCAGCCGGATCTGAAAATTGAAAAGCTGTTGTAAGTTATCATTTGAAAATTATTTTTTACGCACAATTTTGTACCTCACATTGTACTATCATACAAAGCACTAAAGCATATATTATGTGCCAGTGGCACATGTTTAGCACGGATCGAAGCAAAGCGGAGAAATGGGCTTGAAAATGCGGAGGTACGGAAAGGTATAGGTATTCTATTTATGTCAGACACAATTCATTTGTATGTAAATATGTCCGGAAATACAATTCCGGGCACTTCTTTTGCCACCATCGGAGAAGCATTGGCTTCCCTGCCGGATGTTCCTGCCTCAGAATCCGGAAAGCAGTTCCCGGCTCCCGTTTCAGAGCTGCCGCCGGTGATCCTGCATATCGGTAAAGGAATTTATCGGGAAAAGCTGGTAATCACCCGTCCGAATATTACTTTTGAGGGTACCGGCGGTGACGAGACGATCCTTGTCTATGGAGATGCTGCCTTCGATCTCATGCCGGAGGGGGATAAGCGAGGTACCTTCCGTACTGCTTCCGTCCGGATCGACACTCATGACTTTACCGCCAGAAACCTGACTTTCCAGAACGATTCCGGCTACGGCCACACCGTAGGGCAGGCACTGGCCGTCTATGTGGACGGTGACCGCAATGCCTTTTATAACTGCCGGTTCTTAGGCAGTCAGGATACGATCTTCGATGCCCCCCTGCCATTAAAAGAGGCTCAGCCCGGCGGATTCAAGGGTCCCGGAGAATTCAAGCCCCGGACCATAGGACGCCATTATTATGAAAATTGCTTTATCCAGGGTGATGTGGATTTCATCTTCGGCAGTGGAATTGCCTGGTTTGAGCATTGCACGATCTTCTCCAAGCTGCCCGGAGACCGGATTCCACCGGAAAGTCCGGAGTCTGAAGTAATCTACGGCTATGTGACTGCTGCCTCCACCCCGCAGGAAGAGCCCTACGGCTACGTGTTCCATGAATGCAAATTAGAGAGCGACTGCCCGCCCAATTCCATCTATCTGGGACGTCCCTGGAGAGAATGGGCAAAGACAGTGTTCCTGCACTGTGAACTGGGTGCACATATCCACCCCGCCGGCTGGCAGGACTGGAAAAAGCCCCACGACCACTTCTACTACGGAGAATACAACTCCT
>OLNS01002835.1_pt1 | contig 10789 bp, 8 predicted proteins | sample 1673031 | NCBI WGS metagenome assembly OLNS01 (sample SAMEA3136748, study PRJEB25190) | human gut metagenome | biome: human gut; feature: human-associated habitat; material: faeces | place: Austria | collected 2013
CATTTCAGAAAAAGTGTATAGGTTTATGATATTAAAAAATTCTTAAACTTCTTTTCATTTTTTTACATAAAATGATCAGATTAGATAAAAAATTAAGATTCCATCTTGAACGGATGATAAACGGAAGCAATCATTTCGGCTGCTTTGATTCCGTCCATAGCCGCAGAGGTAATCCCGCCTGCATAGCCTGCGCCTTCGCCGCAAGGATAGATCCCGCGGATTTCGCTCTGAAGGGATTGGTCTCTTATAAGTCGTACAGGCGAAGAAGTCCGGCTTTCTACTCCCGAGATGACGGCATCGCACCGCGCATATCCGGGAAGCTTGTGGTCAAAGATCTGAATTCCTTCTGTCAGCGACTCTGCAATGAATTCCGGAAAAATATTTCTGACGTTTGCAAGCTGATACATACCTTTTATATGCGGAGTGACTGTACCCAGCTGCACGGAAGGTCTGTTTTCACAGAAATCCCCAAATAACTGTACCGGAACTTTGCCGTTTCCCTCGAGATATGCCGCTTCTTCAAGCTTTCTCTGGAATTCGACACCAGCGAGCGGATGATCACTTCCAAAATCATCGGGTGAAACAGTAACAATCACTGCAGTATTGGCATTCTGGCTATCCCGGCGGCTGTAACTCATTCCGTTAACGGCAAGCCGGTGTTCTTCGGAAGAAGCATTTACGACATATCCGCCCGGACACATACAGAAGGTATATACGCCTCTTCCATTATCGAGGTTAGCGGTCAGTTTATACGGTGCTGCCGGAAGAAAGGAAGGATAATTCTTACCGTATTGATCCTGATTGATCATTTCCTGCGGATGCTCGATTCGTACACCAACAGCAAATGCCTTCGGCTGCATTGGAAGGCCATGCTGATATAACATGGAAAAAGTATCCCGTGCACTGTGACCAATGGCAAAAACTGCAAGATCTGTATCGAGCAGATATGTTTCCTTCTTTTGCGAATCGTAGATTTTAAGTTTGCGGAGAATCTTTTGACCGTTGTCGGAATGTGTCTGAATATCAGTGACTTGTGAGTGAAACCGTACTTCTCCACCATGAGCACAGATATATTTCCGCATTTCTTTTACAACTGCAGAGAGCACATCGGTACCGATATGAGGTTTGCTCTCGTAGGTGATGGATTCCGGAGCACCGTGTTCGGCAAAGATACGTAGTACTTCATGGTTGCGTCCGAATTTGTCTTTTACCAGAGTGTTCAGTTTTCCGTCAGAAAATGTTCCGGCGCCACCCTCACCGAACTGAACATTTGATGAAAGATTCAGCCGCCCGTTTTCCCAGAATGTTTCCACATCTTTTGTACGCTGATCTACATCGGCTCCGCGTTCCAGAAGAATTGGCTGATATCCGTGCGCAGCGAGCATATAACCACAGAACAGTCCGGCAGGACCTGTTCCGATAATGACCGGCCGGTGTGTCAGTTCCTTTGTCCCTTTTACTTCGAAATGGTAGCTGTCCGGCTTAACCTGGAACTGTATCTGACTATTTTTGACCGTTTTCTTAACTTTTGTTTCATCTCTTACCTGGACATCTACAGAATAGACATAGTAAAGAACAGGCTTTTTTCTGGCATCGATCGACTGTTTGCGGATTTGAAAGCCCTGAAGTTCCTCTTTTTTTATGCAAAGTGTTTTTAAAATCTTGTGTTCAAAATCGTCTGATGTATGTTCAATATTCAGTTTCATCTGGTTGATCCGAATCATATGTTTTTACTCCTTTACAGTTTGTTATCTATCTGATGATATATCGTTTGCAGCAGCAGTTCCGGCAAGATAACCGGTCGCCCAGGCCCATTGCAGATTGTACCCTCCGCAGATGCCGTCCACATCCAGCAATTCTCCGGCAAGATAAAGGTGCCGGACATAACGGGATTCCATAGTGTCGGGAGTGATTTCTTCTGTTGAGATTCCGCCGGCACAGACTTGTGCATTATCAAAACCATTAGTGGTATCAATTGTTACTACGTTATTCTTAACTACCTGAACAAGACTTTTTATCTGTGTATCCGACAGATCACCTGTCAGTGTATGCATCCGGATGCGTGCCTGTTCTAAAAATCTTGGGATCAGCTTCCGGTGAAAGATTCCAAGAAGATAATCTGCGCAGGTCATCTGCTCTCTTCCGTTTCTACGTTTCAGCAAGAACTCAAAAAATGCCTCTTCCGTAAAAGCGGGCAGGAAATCAATGTTCACTTTTGCATCCTGTTTTAAATACAGAGATTTGGCAATATAGCGGCTGATCTGGAAAACCGGTATTCCGGAAATGCCGTAAGCCGTAAGCTGTAATTCCCCGTGATCGGAAGCTGCCGGTTGTCCATGGCATACTGCAGTTACGACAGCATCCGTACGGACCCCTGCGGCTTTGGCAAACGGATGATTCTTTACTTTTAATTGAACCAGAGCAGGTACGACCGGAACCATCGTATGTCCGAGCTCCTTTGCAAGTGCATAACCACTTCCGTCGGATCCGAGCTTGGAATTCGCTTTCCCGCCGCAGGCAAGGATTACAGCATCTGCCTTTTGCTTTTGATGATCTGTCAGGACCGTAAAACCATGAGATGTTGGGCTAATACCCGTCACCGTCACATCAGTGGTTATTTTTACATGCAGACGATCCAGTTCTGATTTCAACAAATCAAGAACGGTGGAAGCCTGGTCGGAATAAGGATAGACGTAATTTCCTCTTGCCTTTGTCAGAAGCCCAAGAGATGTAAAAAACGCAATGGTGTCTTCATAGCCGAATTTATGTAATACTTCTTCTACAACGGAAAGATTGTCGCTGTGGAAATAAGAGGCGTTCATATCTTTGTTTGTCAGGTTGCATCTCCCGTTTCCGGTTGCAAGGATTTTTTTGCCTGCGCTGTCTTTCTTTTCGTATATCAGGATCTGTGCCTGCGGGTTCGTCCTTGCGGCTGCAATTGCCGCCACAAGACCGGAAGCACCGCCGCCAATGATTGCTATTTTCTTCATATCTATTCTTCCAAATATTGCAATGATTATATATATTGAGGGTTACAAAGTTACAATTCCGGCACGTACCAGATACTCTAATGACATCAGTATTCCAAGCTTGGCATGCGGCCAGGTGAGACCTCCCTGAAAATATACGGCATACGGCGGTTTGATTGGTCCGTCTGCGCTCAATTCGATGGATGATCCCTGAACGAAAGCACCTGCTGCCATGATAACGTCAGAATCATATCCCGGCATCGGCCATGGTTCCGGAGTTACATAGGAATCGACCGGTGCTGCTGCCTGAATTCCTTTGCAGAACTCAATGACGCCTTCCGGAATTCCAAATTCTACAGCCTGAATGATATCGTGTCTGCTTTCTGTGCTGTTTGGAATAACAGGGAACCCCAGTTTTTCATAAATATTAGCTGCAAAGATCGCACCTTTTAGTGCAGCTGCTGCCACTGTCGGGGCAAGGAATAATCCCTGGTAAAAATCTTTCATGATACCAAGAGATGCACCAACCTCTCTTCCGAGGCCCGGGGAAGTCAGTCGGTATCCGCATGCATCGATCAGATCTTCGCGACCCGCGATATACCCGCCGATCGGGGCAAGTCCCCCGCCGGGGTTCTTGATCAGTGAGCCGACTGTCATATCTGCACCGACATCACTTGGTTCGATCGTTTCGACAAACTCACCGTAACAGTTGTCCACCATACAGATCAGATCCGGTTTGAGCCGTTTGACAAATGCGATCAGCTCGCCGATCTGCCCAACCGAAAAGCTCGGTCGTGTCTGATAGCCTTTGGAGCGCTGGATTGCAACCATCTTTGTTTTCTCGTTGATTGCTTTTTCGATATTTTCGTAATCAAAGGTTCCGTCTTCCAGAAGATCTACCTGAGAGTAAGTAATGCCATATTCTGCAAGGGATCCATTTGACGGGCGGATACCGATGACTTCTTCCAGTGTATCATATGGTTTTCCGGCAGGTGCCAGAAGCTCATCACCCGGTCTTAGGTTTGCTGCAAGAGCCAGTGCCAGTGCATGTGTTCCGCAAGTGATCTGCGGACGTACCAGAGCGCTTTCGGTATGGAAAATAGACGCATATACTTTTTCGAGGGTATCTCTTCCCTGGTCATCATAACCATAACCGCTGGCATAGTTAAAACATCCTGCGCTGACGCGGTTATCCTGCATTGCTTTTACTACTTTTAACTGATTGTATTCGGCAATCTTATCAATTTTTTCAAAACGTTTTTTCAGGTCTTTTTCTATTGTATTTCCGAACGAAAGGACTGTTTCACGGATGCCCATTTCGCTATAAATTGTGTTGATCGGTGTCATAATCTATATTTATCCTTCTTTCTGATTTTTTATTTTGATTTGTCGTAAATATTTTGAGAAAATCACCGGATTTCCAGCAGCTTGAAACGCAGGGATTCACACATAGCATCAAATGTTGGATTAATGGATGGAATCTGTTTCAGAACCGTTTCTGCCTCGCGGTATCTTCCCATGTCATATAAAAGAGAAGCTTTATTAAGATCAAACATTGCCTGCTCGCCTTCGTACCGGATCATGGATTCCAGGCCGAGCAGTTCACGGTAAGCAAAAGCAGTGTCCTGATTACGTGAATATATTTCCATCAGTTCATTCATTTTTCTCAAAAATTTGGATTTTCCTCTTAACTTTTTCTTCAGCATATTTTTCCCTCCAGATGCGAGAGCATTGCCTTTAGGATCCTGTCTTCATCATAATCATACACTTCTTTCTGAATCCACGTCACCTGACGTTCGCGCCGGAACCAGGTGAGCTGCCGTTTGGCAAAATGTCTGGTGTCACGCTTGATGGTATAGACAGCTGTATCCAGATCATATTCCCCGTCAAGATATGCCAGGATTTCTTTATAACCGAGTCCCTGCATGGAAACCATCTCTTTCGTACAGCCAAGTTCTTTCAGGTGTTTTACTTCATCAACGAGTCCTTCTTCTATCATCTGGTCTACACGTCTGTCAATTCTTGCATACAGCTGCTCTCTTGGCGCATTCAGAACAAAATAGACGAATTCATACGGGGATTCTTTCCGACGTTCCTCTTCGTTGTGTTCTGACATTTTCTGCCCGGTCTGACGGTAATATTCCAGCGCACGGATCACTCGTTTCACATTATTGGCATGAATATCTTCTGCGGATTTCGGATCAACTTTTCGCAGCATATTATGCAGGTATGCTGCCCCCTTTTCCTTTACAAGATTTTCCAGCTCTGCCCGGTAAGTGTCATCCTGGGCGGTACCGGTGAAATCAATATCGTACAGTAATGCCTGGATATAGAATCCTGTTCCGCCGACAACGATTGGAATATGTCCGTTGGCATAAATCTGTTCCATTGCATTTTTAGCCATCTGTTGAAATCGGACGACATGGAATTCATCCCATGGTTTCAAATCATCTATCAGATAATGAGGAACACCCTGCATCTCTTCCGGGCGTATCTTGGCAGAACCAATATCCATGTATTCGTATACTTGCATGGAATCGGCAGAAATAATCTCCCCGCCAATCACTTTTGCTAGTCCGATCGAAGCTTTTGTCTTCCCGACGGCCGTAGGCCCTGTTAGTACTACTAGTGGTTTCTTCTTCATTTTATACGATCCTCTTGAATTTCTTTTCTAATTCTCTCTTTGTCATTGCGATAATGGTTGGTCTTCCATGCGGGCAATGATAGGGGTTGTCCAATGATAACAGTTCACCGATCAACGCATCAACTTCCTGCACGGATAATTTCATATTTCCTTTTACGGCAGCCTTGCATGACATCGAAGCAATCTTTTCATCAATGAGATCCGGAGACTGATTGCGGGCAATCTCATCCGAAAGGCTGTCCAGCATCTGGATCAGCAGTTCTTTTTTCGCAATACTGAACAGATTATCCGGAACAGCACGGACTGCATAAGAGTCCTGTCCGAACTCTTCAATCTCGAACCCTATCCTTGTAAACCGGTCCATGTAAGTGTTCAGCAATTCTGCTTCCCGCATACTTAAATTCAATACAATCGGCGGACTGATCATCTGGGAAGTAAATTCCCTGGTTTGCATAGATTTCAGAGTTTTTTCATACAGAACCCGTTCATGCGCTGCATGCTGATCGATAATATACAGACTGTTATCGTATTCTACCAGCCAGTAGGTTTCGAATACCTGACCGACTACTTTATATTTCTGCATAGCCTCTCTGGTAAGCAGATGATCTTCGAAAAGTTCCATTTGTTTTGGTGGTTCTGGCGCAGTTGTCTGTGTTGATATTTGCGGTCTGACGGCAGTATTCTGCATGTAAGGTGTTTTTTCTTCTGCAATAGTTTGTATCGTATTTACCGGCTGTTTTGTTACAGCCTCTTCTTTTTTCTTCTTTTCTTCATGCTCTGCTAGTACCCGTTCTTTCATTTTGGACATGAAGTATTCCAGATTATGTTCCGGAGCAGATCGGACGGCTGTCTTTGGTTCTGGAGTAGATTGGACGGCAGGCTTTGATTCCGGTGTAGACTGGACAGCAGGCTTTGGTTCCGGCATCTCTACATGCGGAATCAGTTCTTTTTCGTGAAGTCCCTGATCAACTGCCGAATAGATAGCGTTATAGACTTCCTGTTGATTGTTAAAGCGTAGTTCCATCTTCGTCGGATGTACATTGACATCTACATGTTCTCCGTCAATCTCTATATGCAGTACCACAAACGGATATTTGTGCTGCATGGTAAAATCCTTATATGCATCCTCGATGGCTCTGGAAATGATACTGTTTCTGGCATACCGGCCATTCACATAATAATTTTCAAAATTCCGGTTTCCTCTGGAGATGATTGGTTTTCCTAAAAATCCGGTGATTTTAAGTCCCGGTGTATCGTATTCTGCTTGCAGAAGATTTGAAGCAATTTCGCGTCCGTAAATGTGATAGATGACATCTTTCAACTTTCCGTTACCGGATGTATGTAATTTGGATTGTCCGTTATTAATAAACTGAAACGAAATGTGTGGATGAGAAAGTGCAAGTCGCGTCATCAGGTCTCCGACATGGCTCGCTTCGGTCATCGGTGTTTTCAAAAACTTCCTTCGGGCAGGTGTGTTATAAAACAACTGCCGTATGATAAAGGTTGTTCCATCCGGTGCACCGGTATCTTCCAGAGTTTCTTCTTTGCCGCCTGCAATACGGTATAACGTGCCAAATGTCTGATCTTTTGTTTTTGTGATCAGTTCTACCTGTGCAACTGCCGAGATACTGGAAAGTGCCTCTCCGCGGAATCCCAGTGAACCGATGTGAAGCAGATCATCGACAGAACGGATCTTACTCGTTGAGTGCCGCAAAAACGCAGAGCGTACATCTTCCCGGTCTATTCCGCAGCCATTGTCTGTAATACGCATGAACGAGATCCCGCCATCCTTAATCTCTACGACAACTGCTGTAGCACCGGCATCAATGGCATTTTCCACCAGCTCTTTTACAACAGAAGCCGGTCGTTCGATCACTTCTCCTGCTGCAATCTTATCAATTGTAATCGGGTCTAACACCTGAATTTTACTCATCGTTTACCACCTGTTTTTTAGTTTGTTCTGAAGTTGATATAATGTATTCAATGCATCGATCGGAGTCAGATTGGCAAGATCCAGTTCTTTGATCTCCTTGATGACATCATCATCTTTTACAGTATCAAAAAGTGACATCTGGGCAAGATCTACCTCATCAAAATGCTTTGCCTTTGGTTTGGATGCTTCCTGCCCCTGCACTTCAATCTCTTTGATCTTACCGGTTACATCTGCCTGTACCAGTTCTTCTACGATCTCTTTTGCCCTGTCTGTAACTGACTGCGGAACACCTGCAAGCCTTGCAACCTGGATTCCGTAACTTTTATCCGCACCGCCCTTGACAATCTTACGCAGGAAGATGATATCGTCACCTTTTTCCTTTACGGCAATACAGTAATTGTTAACATTTTCAATTTTTCCTTCCAGTTCAGTCAGCTCATGATAATGTGTTGCAAATAAAGTTTTTGCTCCTAACAATTTGCTGTTACTGATATATTCAATCACTGCCCAGGCAATACTCAAACCGTCAAAGGTACTGGTACCGCGACCAATCTCATCAAGGATCAGAAGGCTCTTATTCGTCGCATTTCGGAGAATATTGGCTACTTCTGTCATCTCCACCATGAAGGTACTCTGTCCGCTTGCAAGGTCATCTGAAGCACCTACACGGGTAAAGATACGGTCAACCACACCGATATTTGCCGAAGAAGCAGGGACAAACGAACCGATCTGTGCCATCAGGACAATCAGGGCTGTCTGTCTCATGTATGTTGATTTACCGGCCATATTCGGACCCGTAATAATGGAAATCCGTTCCTTTTTGTCATTCAGATATGTATCGTTACAGATGAACATGTCATTGGAGATCATCTTTTCGACTACCGGATGACGGCCGTCTTTGATATCAATGAGTCCTTTGTCATTCATCTTTGGTCTGACATAATTATTTTGTTCTGCAACCAGTGCAAGAGAGGCAAATGCGTCTAATTTTGCAATGGCTTTAGCCGTCTTCTGGATGCGGACAACTTCTTTTCCGATAGTATCTCTGACCTCGGAATAAAGCTGGTATTCAAGAGCATACAACTTATCTTCTGCACCAAGAATCGTATCTTCCAGCTCTTTTAATTCCGGTATGATATAGCGCTCTGCATTGGCAAGCGTCTGTTTTCTTGTGTAATAATCCGGCACCAGATTTTTGAATGAATTGGTAACTTCCAGATAATAGCCGAATACTTTGTTATATTTAATACGCAGGTTCTTGATACCGGTCTTTTCACGTTCTTCTGTTTCCAGCTTTGCCAGCCAGTCTTTCCCGTCAGATTTGGCGTTGCGGAGTTTGTCCACTTCTGCATTGTAACCGTCTTTGATAATGCCGCCTTCTTTCATGGCGATCGGCGGATCTTCTTTGATAGAATCACTGACCAGCTTGCACAGATCTCCGAGCGTATCCAGTTCTTCATTCAATTCCTTTAAAAGAGGTGTCTGCATATCATTCAAGATATATTTTATATGCGGAAGCATTGCAAGAGAACTTTGGAATGCGATCAGATCTCTTGGATTCGCAGACTGATATGTGATCCTGCACACAAGCCGTTCCAGATCATAGACCGGTGAAAGGTATTCACGGATCTCCTCTCTGGAAATTGCATTTTTCACTAATTCATCTACAGCATCCAGTCGTTTTTCAATAGCGCTCTTGTCAATCAACGGCTGTTCAATATATTTGCGCAGGGTTCTTGCACCCATGGCAGTCTTCGTCTTATCCAGCACCCACAGAAGGGAACCTCTTTTCTGTTTGTCACGCAGTGTTTCACACAGTTCCAGATTTCGTCTGGTTGAGCTGTCCAAAAGCATATATTTTCCGGAAGCATAGATTGTCAGGTGGGAAATGTGTGATAAATCTCGTTTTTGTGTCTCTACCAAATACTGCATGAGTGCACCGGCTGCAATTACACCGCAGTCATAATCGGTAAGTCCCAGTCCTTCAATCGTACCGGCATGGAAATGTTCTTTCAAAACACGTTCACAGACTGCATCGTCGAAATACCATGAATCCAGAGAATATACGGTAATTCCAAGCTTTTCTTTTAACAATTCAAAATCCATACCGCTCATATAAAAGGCTTCATTACAGATCAGCTCTGACGGCATGAACTTATAGATCTCGTCAAACAATTTCTCAGAATTTTCAATCTCGGTTACCATGTACTCGCCGGTTGATACATCGGCGACAGATACGCCGTAATGATCCGATGCGTAAGCGATACACATGATATAATTATTCTTTGTTTCATCCAGTGCCTGCGTGTCCAGGTTGGTTCCGGGAGTTACGATTCTTACAACATCCCTTTTTACAATTCCTTTTGCAGCAGCCGGATCTTCCAACTGTTCACAGATGGCCACTTTATAACCTTTGGATACCAGTCTGTTCAGATATCCGTCCACTGCGTGATACGGGACACCGCACATTGGTGCGCGTTCTTTCAGTCCGCAGTTCTTTCCGGTTAATGTAATCTCCAGTTCTTTGGATGCAGTCAACGCATCGTCAAAGAACATTTCATAAAAGTCTCCCAATCTATAAAAGAGGATGCAGTCCGGATATTCTTTTTTTGTCTGCATATATTGCTGCATCATTGGTGTTAATTCTGCCACTTTTTTACTCCTCTGATCATTTAAATTTTACATTTCATTATAGCATTTATATTTTGAATTTAAAAGGATAGATTTTTTCACAAACTGAGGCTTTTCTTCATCATACAGAAGATAAAGAATATTGGCGCTCAGATAGATTCCTGCTGCGCAGAGACATGTAAATAGCATGGTGTACGGCAGACATATCTGACCAAACAACTGAAATGGCATACAGCTGTAATCCCATACATGAAGCGCAAACCATTTATTTACGATAATACCTGTAATGAATTCTGCTGCTGTTACAAAGATGCTGCAGCGGAATACCTGCAGAAGAAAATCATCCTGCCAGTGTACCTGCTGTCCCTGATAGGAGAAAAACATCATACAGATCCCGCCCAGCACGAACATGGACCAGTGGGAAAAACCGCGGAAAAGAATTTCCAGCGTATAATAGATCCAGCCACCGATCCCCCACAAAAATAAATACTCACTGATTTTTTTCATACAAAAACGCCCTCACTATCTTGTTGATATTACATAGTTTGAGCGTTTTCATGGTTAATTATAATACATTTATTCTGCCAGTTCTCCCAGATAATAGAAACCTTT
>OLNS01002836.1_pt1 | contig 10789 bp, 4 predicted proteins | sample 1673031 | NCBI WGS metagenome assembly OLNS01 (sample SAMEA3136748, study PRJEB25190) | human gut metagenome | biome: human gut; feature: human-associated habitat; material: faeces | place: Austria | collected 2013
AAAGAGTTAAAAAAGAGGCCGAACGTGCAGCAAAACAGGCGGCGGAAGAGGCAGCCCGTATGCAGGAAGAGGCACTGCGTCATCCTGGCAAAAAAGCTCAGGTGAAAAGGCTGGTCAAAAAAGTTCTCCATTATCATACAGAGCCAGCAACTGTGATGGGAGTGGAGGCAACTCCTACCTGTATGGGAAGTGTTGATTTTTTCCATTATGAAAATGGTACTTTAAATGCCATTGGCTGGGCATTTGATCCTACATTTGCTTCCATGGGACAGCCAAGGATCGTATTTTATCAGGGAACACAGAAGCTTCAGGAAGCTTCCTGTACTACGATCTACCGTACGGATGTAGCCAATGCCATTGGAAAGCCGGAGGCGGAAAGTGCGGGATTTTCTTTCCTGGCAACGGTTCTTGCGCCGGCAGAGATTTCTGTTTTTCTGGAATACGGAACAGCAGCAGATACCGGAAGATTCCTCATTGGAAAGATTCCCGGAACCAGAGATCAGAAGGAACTTCTGGTATATGCCATTGAAGATCCGAAGAGTATCGGAAATCTCCGCCACTTCAAACAGCGTTATGTCCGCAGTGTGAGAAAAGATTATCCACAGGCTGTTTATCAGCAGAAGGTGGATGTGATCGTGCCTGTTTATAATGGTCTGGAGTATTTTGACGCCCTGTTTTCCGGAATTGAGAAGACAAAGGTTCCGTATCGCCTGATCATTGTAAATGACAAGAGCCCGGACTTGGAAGTAGGAAAATATCTGGAAAAATATGCCGCTGAGCATGACAATGTGGTACTTCTTAATAATGAGACCAATATGGGCTTCCTTCCGTCCGTAAACCGTGCGTTAAAGATGGCGGAAAATCACGTTGCCCTTGTAAATACAGATGTGGAGGTTCCGGAAGAATGGCTGGAGCGCCTGATGCTTCCCATCTTCGCAAAGGAAAAAATTGCGACCACCACACCGTTTACCACCTGTGGAACCATCTGCAGTTTCCCGGATTTCTGCCGGGATAACAAACTGTTTGAGGGAATGCCGCTGTGGGAGATCGATGACGAATTCCGTATGATCCGCCCGCAGTATCCGGCCATGCCTACCGGTGTGGGATTCTGCATGGGTATGAACCTGAAAGCAATCAGAGAAGTCGGACTTCTGGATGAGGAGAACTTCGGAAAAGGCTACGGAGAGGAAAATGACTGGTGTCAGCGTGCCATAGCAGCAGGTTATGAGAACGTACATGTAGATAACCTGTTTGTATATCACAAGCATGGTGGAAGCTTCCCGTCTGAGGAAAAGCAGAGACTCCTGAAAGAGCACAGTGAGGCGCTGCTCCGCAAGCATCCGGATTACAACAAGGATACTGCGGATTACTGCAGAAGAGACCCGCTTCGTCCAGTAAGACTCTACGTGGAAATGAAGCTTCTCAACAGGAAGCTGGATGTGCCTACCATTGTGGCCTTTGACCATGATCTTGGCGGCGGCGCAACGGCTTATCTTGTGGAGAAAAGACGTCTGGCTCTGCGGGAAGGATACCGTTTTGTGACCATCCGCTATAATATCGTAAGCAATCGTTTTTACTTTACGTATCAGTATAAGCAGTATGAGATGGAATTTTTTGCCAACGATCTGGAAACTGCTCTTGGAGAGCTGATGCGTGTGGATGAGATCTGGATCAACGAGCTTGTAACTTACCAGAATCTCTATGGAACCCTGGAGCGTATCCTGCGTCTTAAGAGAGAACAGGGTGCGAAGATCCTCATGCTTCTTCATGACTTCTTTGCTCTCTGTCCGGCAGTGAACCTGATCGATGCGAAGGGAAAATACTGCGGCGTTCCATCCTGCGATGTCTGCGACAAATGTGTTCCGGACAACCGCAGCAATGCATGCACAGAGTATGGAAGTGGAACTCTCTGGCGTACAAAATTCCGGGAATTCCTGTCAAACTGTGATGAGATCCGTGCGTTTTCCGATGATACGGCGAAGCTGTTCAAGCGTGCTTATCCGGATGTATACAATCTCCATGTGATCCCGCATGCACCACATTATCTTCCGGCAGTGAAGAAAACCAGAAAGACCACAGAGACCTTTAACATCGGTCTCATCGGTGTGCTCTGCTACAAAAAAGGCCTGGAAGTTGTGAAGGCGCTTGCAAAATATATCGAAGAGAATGATCTGAGTATCCGTCTGAGACTGATCGGTACTTCCGATGAAGAGATCGAAAGCCCGGTATTTTCCCAGACAGGAAGATATACAAGAGAGGAGATCCCAAGACTTACCCTGGAGCAGGATATTGATATGTTCCTGATCCCGTCTGTATGGCCGGAGACCTTCTCCTACACAACCTCCGAGATCATTTCCATGGGCTTCCCGGTAGCTGTGCTTCCGGTAGGCGCACCTGTGGAACGTGTAAAACGTTATGGGAAAGGTCTTGTTCTTAAGAATGAGCAGCCGGAGAATATTGTGGAAGAGATGATTTCTCTGTGGAAAACTCTCGGCGAAAGTGAGCTCCCTGTGGAAAAACGCAGGCTTCTTTTCGTAGGAGAGGAGATTTCCTTTGCTTCCAGATATCGTGTGGAGCATTTCCGGGAGCAGCTGATCCTTAAAGGCTATGCATCGAAGTTTATCCAGATAGACCAGGCAGAGCAGGAAAAGATCGAGGAATATACAGCGATCGTGATGTACCGCTGCAGCAAGCTGATGGAAGCAGAACTGCTTGCCAACCGGGCGAAAGCAGCCGGAATCCCTGTTTACTATGATGTGGATGACCTGGTATTTGATTACGAAAAAATTTCCGGACTGCATTTCCTTAAAGGCAGCGAATACAGCGATTTCCGTACAACCACAGACCGAATCCACGGATGTATGGAATTCTGCGACGGATATTTTACGTCCACGGAAACGCTGGCAGAGGAAATCCGGGAGGAATTTCCGGGAAAACCGGTGGTGATCAACCGAAACTGTATGAGTATGGAGATGGAGATCCTGTCTCACGAGGCTGTGGAGCAGACAGACAAGGCTAAAGACCGGATCTATATCGGATATTTAAGTGGTTCCAAAACGCATGATCAGGATTTTGCCCAGGTGGAGGCAGCACTTCTGGAGGTGATGGAGCGCCACCCGGAGGTTTACCTGAAGCTGGTGGGTGTATTGGATGAATCCGGAATGGAACCGGTGCAGAACCGCATCGAGAAGCTTCCGTTTATGGACTGGAGACAGCTGCCTGCCGTGATCGCAGGACTTGATATCAATCTGATGCCACTGGAGAACAGCCTGTTCCACTGGTGCAAATCCGAGAATAAGTGGACAGAGGCTGCCCTTGTAAAGGTTCCGAGTGTCATGAGCCGTAACTGTGAGATGGAATACGTGGTCGAAAACGGAAAAGATGGCTGGATGTGCACCACAAAAGAAGAGTGGGTCAATGCCCTGGAAGCTCTGGTTACTGATGAGAAGGCCAGAAAAGCCATGGGTGAGGCTGCACATCAGAAGGTTATGGAACATTACCTTACAGTAAATACCGGAAAGGATGCAATGGAGGAATTGTTATGCAGCGAGAGCTATACGAAGTAGAAAAAGACAGGTTTGACCTGAAGGACAGTTCCCTGTATCACCTTCAGGGAACCTGGCCGAAAGACCATAAGCCGGAAGCCGTTCTTGACGGGGAAAAACTTCCGGCTGCCATCAGTGCCCAGGAGCGTGTCAGCGCCCTGGAGCGCTTTAAAGATCTGGATCTGGTAAACGGAGAACGTGTGCAGATGGAAATAAAGCTTCCGGATCTGGAAGGCAAAAAGAAGCTTGTTGTCTATGCGGTAAAGGGCGGAAAACGTATCCAGTGGTTTGCTGTTTCCGCGGCGCAGCTTTACAGGAAGCAGGGAAAACCACAGTACTTTATCGAAAGTATTGAGGTGGAATCCGCAGAAAAAATCTGCCGTGTCCGTGGATGGGCAGCTTTTAACCGTCCCTTAACCATTCGTCTGGAAGACCGCAGCCGGAAGGAAATCCCCTGCGAGATCACCAGACTGAAACGTGTGGATGTACAGAATCAGTACCAGGAAACAGAAATCGATGAGAAGAGCGGTTTTTTCTTTGAATTCCATTATGACAATGTGAAGGAATTTTACATTGTATTTGAGGCCGGCAATGTGCGGACACTTCGTCTGGTGCATCTGCAGCCACAGAAGCGCCTTGCGGAGAAAGCTGCGGTATATTTCCGTAAGGGAAGCCGTTACATGAAGCTTCACGGGGCAGCAGCCCTTACCGGAAAGGTATTTGGAAAGGTGCTGGACCGTAAAAACCGTCCGGTGGATTATTCCAAATGGATCGTGAAGCATCTGCCGGACAAGGCAGAGCTTGCAGAAGAAAGAAAAACGAAATTTTCCAGGAATCCAAAATTCAGTATTGTGATCCCGCTTTACAAAACACCGGAAAAATATCTACAGCAGCTGGTAGATTCCATAGAAGCCCAGACCTACGGGAACTGGGAGCTTTGTCTTTCCGACGGAAGCGGAGCAGATTCTCCTCTTACCGATTATCTGAACAGGCTGGAAAAAAGTGATGACAGGATCCGTGTGATCCGCAACGACCAGGCACTTCAGATCGCAGAGAATACCAATGCGGCCATGAAAGCGGCAACAGGAGATTTTATCGTGTTTGCAGATCATGATGATGAGCTGACGCCGGACGCCTTGTTCCGGTGTGTGAAAGCGCTGAATGAGGATCCGGAGCTTAAGGTTCTGTATTCCGATGAAGATAAGATGTCCATGGACGGGCACAAATTCTTTCAGCCGCATTTCAAACCGGACTTCAATATTGATCTTTTGTGTACAGTAAACTACATCTGTCATCTTTTTGTCGTAAAAAAAGAGATCGTGGATCAGATCGGAATGCTGAAGAAAGAATTCGACGGCGCACAGGATTACGATTTTGTATTCCGCTGCGTGGAAGCTGCGGGAAGAGAGAAGATCCATCATATCCCGAGGATCCTTTATCACTGGAGATGCCATGAGGATTCCACAGCAGAGAATCCGGAAAGCAAGATGTACGCCTTTGACGCAGGCGCACGTGCCATTAAAGCTCATTATGACAGGATCGGTGTTCCGGTAGAGATCGAGAAGGGCGAGTATCTTGGTCTTTACCGCACGAAATTCCTCTGGGAGGAAAAACCGCTGATCTCCATTATCATCCCGAACAAAGATCACATCGATGATCTGAAGAGATGTATTGATTCCATCGAAGAAAAAGCGACTTACCGCAATTATGAGTATGTGATCGTGGAGAACAACAGTACGGAAGATGAGACATTCGCTTATTATAAAGAGCTGGAAGCCTCCAATCCGAAGGCTCATGTGGTGTACTGGGATGGCATTTTCAACTATTCCGCCATCAACAATTTCGGTGCTTCTCATGCCAAAGGTGAGTATCTGCTTCTTCTCAACAACGATACGGAGATCATCAGTCCGGACTGTCTGGAACAGCTTCTGGGATACTGTATGAGACCGGATGTGGGAGCTGTAGGAGCGCGGCTCTATTATGAGGATGATACCGTGCAGCATGCAGGAGTAGTCGTTGGCTTCGGCGGTATTGCGGGACACTGCTTTGTGCAGCAGAAGAGAGACGCTACCGGATACTGCCACAGGATCATCTGTGCCCAGGATTACAGCGCTGTAACCGCAGCCTGCATGATGGTGAAGCGTGAGGCCTTTGATAAGGTTCACGGATTAAGTGAGGAATTTCAGGTTGCCTTTAATGACATAGATTTCTGCCTTCGTCTGGGAAAAGCCGGATATCTGGTTGTATACAATCCTTATGCGGAGCTTTATCACTATGAATCCAAATCCAGAGGTCTTGAGGATACACCGGAGAAGGTGGCAAGATTTAACCGCGAGATCGCTTCCTTTGAGAAGCACTGGCCGGAGATCCTCCGTGATGGAGATCCTTACTATAATCCGAACCTTACACTGGAGAGCCAGGATTTTTCTTTGAAGCGGATATAGGAGGTTATATTTTGGAAAAGAAAAAAATCTGGAAGGATGAGAGAGTTCAGGCAGGGGTTCTTGTCCTGGCAGCATTTCTGCTCCTGACTGCATGGGCGTTTATGCAGCCCCTGGGGGCAGGCCCCGATGAAAAAATGCGCTACATGGTGGCACAGTATCTTCATGAGCATCCGGGAAAGCTGCCTCTTGGAGATGAGCCAACCATCCGTGATGCGACATGGGGGATTTCCTATGCCTATTATCCGATCCTTTCCTATATGGTATCTTCTGTATTTATGGGGATCGCAGGTCTGTTCCATGCTTCTGCAGACGGATTACTCCATGCGGCGAGAATGGCAGATGTGCTCTTTGTGACCGGAGCGGTATATTTTGTGGTGAAAGCATCCGGAAAGCTTTTTCCGAAAGAAGGAAGATGGCTGTTTGCCGCACTGGCAGGCTTTATGCCGCAGGCATTGTTTCTGGGAACTTATGTAAATACGGATTCCCTGGCACTTTTATCTATGGCGATGATCCTGTATTCCTGGTCCTGTTATCTGGAAGCGGGAGACTGGAGCTTCAGAAATTCGATCCTTCTGGCTGTTGGAATGGCAGTCTGTGCACTGTCCTACTATAATACCTACGGATGGATCTTATGCAGCTTCCTGTTTTTCTGCCTGACAGTCCTTCTGTGCAGGGAAGAACCGGTAAAACAGAGAATCGCTTTTCTGTTTCGAAGAGGAATCGTGATCGCGGCAGTAACCCTTGCTTTATGCGGCTGGTGGTTTATACGAAATGCCGTTCTCTATGACGGAGATCTTATCGGAAGAAAAGCCTGTGCACAGTGTGCGGAAAAATATGCGGCTGTTGATTACAGGCCGTCCAGATACCCCACACCGGAGAAGCTGAACTGGTCATGGAAGGATATCCTTCTGTATCAGGATCCGGGCTGGCAGCATAACTGGCTGTTGACAGTGCTGGTAAGTTTTATAGGAACCTTTGGCCTGATGCAGATCTATATGCCTTATAGTGTGAGCAAGGCATATTTCCTGTTCTTTGGAATGGGTGGGATCGGTATTTTAACCATGTTGGGAATGTTTTATCCGAAGAAACGTACTGTGGTAAAAGAACGAAAAGCAGCAGGAAGTGAAAAGCTGAAGATAAAAACAATAACCGTGTACGATAAATGGGACAGAAAAGGGATCTTTCATCTGCTGCTGATCCTTCTGATCCTGATCCCTGTGGGTCTGTTTATGTATTATGTATATTATAGTGACAACCAGGCACAGGGACGTTATATCATGCCGGCACTGTATCCGGCCATGTATTTTGTGACAGCCGGCTGGAATCGTCTGCTTGAGCGTTTTGTAAAAAAAGAAAATATCAGAATGTGGATATACCGGGTCCTGACAGCACTTCTGGTTGCTTCGCCGTTTTTATGCTATATCTTCCTGGTAGTTCCGTTTTATGGCTGACACCCAGATGGTGAGATGGCAGAAAAAAATCCCTTCTATGTATCCGGATATGACCGGTACATAGGAGGGATTTTTTAATTCTGAAGTATATCCGCCTGGGAACCAAGATCAGGAACGGATGATCCGGATCATGCGCCACAGCAGAAGGATAAGGAGCAGGATGCCCACACCGCCAATGGCAAAATACGGGATCTGGGATCTGGATTCGGAATAAGCTTTTGCAGAATCCATGTTTTCATCATTTTCCAGTACATCGGAGGAGCTTTCCTGGGAGGGATCCTCGACAACTGCAGTTCCCACATGAGTTCCGCCAAAGGAATAGGTGCGGAGAATCTGGCCATCGGATTCCGTATCTTCCGTAGTAAGATCATCCGAAGTTGCACCGGACGGAACCATTACGGTACCTCCGGACAGAATGTGGAAATCTTCTTCCGAAAGATCCAGAAGCTGGAAATTGGCAAAACCGTAGTCCATAAGAGTAACCGCTTCATTGGCTGTCTGTCCGGTCGCTCCGTTCATAACAACACAGATAAGAGTTGTGCTGTTTCGCTCTGCTGCTGTGACAAGAACGCTTCCGGAAGCTGTTGTTGTACTCTCACGGCCGCCGATACATCCGCTGTAATAAGCAGATGCAGTCTGGTTGGTCAGGGAAAAACTGCTGGTAAGGTTGCGGGCTCCTCCGGAAACATTGGTAGCAGGTATTGTATAAGAGGTCGCACTTGCGATATCACGGAAACCGTCAGTATTAATAGCTGCCTGCATGATCAGTGCAAGATCATGAGCAGTAGTATGCTGGTTATCATCCGGAAGACCGGTCGGATTGGTAAATACCGTGTTGGTACAGCCCAGTTCCTGTGCACGGGAGTTCATCTTCTCCACAAATGCTTCTACAGATCCTCCGATCTGTTCTGCAATCTGAAGAGCAACATCATTGGCAGATGCAAGCATGATCGCATACAGACATTGTTCTACGGTAAAAATCTCATCAATCTGTGCAGAGATATTGGCTCCTCCGTCGGTAACCCCGGATACACCGGTTGCAGTCATAGTGACCTGGTCGGAAAGCTGCGTATTTTCCAGTGCAAGGAGTGTGGTCATGACTTTGACAGTAGCTCCGGGATAAAGAACCTGATCCATGTTTTTGGCATAGAGTGTTGTGTTGGTGCTGTCTTCCATGATGACGGCAGCAGTGGATGTGATATCCGGACCCTGCGGCCATCCGGCTATATCGTTCGTTGAGATCGCGGAAGCGGCAACTGTATCGGTTGTTTCTTCGGCTGCAAGAACAGGTGTCTGAAGAAGCAGGGAACAGCATAGACCGAGTGCGATCAGACCGGAATGTATTTTTTTAAATTTCATAAATCTGTACTCCCATTTCATATGTGTTTAAACTGATTATGCTTTTTTGTAAGTAATTCTCGAAATCTATCATATCCCATTTCGGGTGGTAATTCAAGCAGAACAGCCGAGCTTTTTATGGCTGGATTTATGTTGCGGTTCTGCGCGACAGAAAAGCGATGCATCTGCCCGAAATCCATTTCAGAATGAACGCAAAAAATGCGATAAACACAAGCTCAACGGCAAAAAGAATGCTGACAGACCAGGAACCACGCAGATACGGTATGGAAGCCGGTGTAAGGATATATATGATAATGTGGTGCACGAGAAAAATCTCGTAGGAATATCTGCTTAATAAATCCAGTGATTTCAGCTCTTTTTTCTGAAGAATTGGTTCGAGGTATGAGATGGAAATGCAAAAAGCAACAGCGAGGATCTCCACTTTCAGTTCGTAATGTATTCCCAGCCTGAACGGGGAAACAAAGAAAAATATAACCAGAGGAACGGAAAGAAAGGCCCATTGAGGTCTGAATTTATGGTTTGTATAGCCAAGCAGCATACCTAAAACAAAATCATATCCCTTGATCAGCAGGTTCACATGCACCGGAGTATGAAATGGATAATAAAACAGTAAAAGCAGATAGATACATGTGGAGCCGATGAAAAAGAGACATGGATTCTTTTTCATCAGGAAGCGGAGCAGAGGAAAAAGCAAATATAATATGATCAGTGCGCCGAGAAACCATTCACCGATACCAAGGGAAAATGTATGGATTCCGTGCTGACTGATCCATTCATCCATTCCGAAGAATGTAAAAATGATTTTCCATGCGGATGTTTCCGGTGGGAAGAAGGACGTAAAAGAACCGGTCGTTCCTGCTTTATATATAAAATAGGAAATATAGGTTATGTAAAATGGAATCAGGATTCTTATAAATCTTTTTTTGTAGAAACGTCGAATATCAAAATTCTCCCCTGTGGAATATGCGAGCCCGGCACCGGATAAGATAAAAAACACAGCGACACCCAGCATGGCGATGTTCATATTATCGTTTTCATAAAAAGGCAGAACCTTATCTAATGGAAATAACCTGGAAAAGTAAAGCTGGGATATCATATGATAAAAAATAATAAAGCAAAATGAAATACATCTTAAAAGATCAAAATATCGAATTCTTTTCATAAAGAGCCTCCTCTCAGTGCAATGATAATAGAAAAGCGGTGGCAGCGCAAGCGAAATTGACTCCGCCCTTGCAAAAAACAGAGTGGAATGATAAAATAAATCCTATTATAAGAGAAACAGGCTGTTTTGCGCTGCGGATAAGCAGGGTGGAAGCAGCATCAGAGGATACAGACAGATTATGAGCAAAAACAAAGAAGTGACAGGACACATCCAGTGGAGCAGGATGTTGAAAAAGCTCAATCCGTATACGATCCGTAAGGGGTTGCGCTATTTTAAACATTATGGACCAAAAGAATTCTGGATTCGTCTTCATGAACGCTTTGAGCCGGAAGCAGTGCCGTATGGTCCGTGGTACGAGGCTTATATTCCGGATGATACAGAACTGGAAAAACAGAGAAAATACAAGTTTTCCTACAGCCCGCTGATCAGTGTGGCAGTTCCGGCATTTCGTACACCGGAAGTTTTTTTGCGCCAGATGATCGATTCGCTGCTGGCACAGACATACAGCAATTGGGAACTCTGCATTGCAAACGGAAGTCCGGAAGATAAAAAAATGCAGGCAGTGCTGGATCAATATACGAATAAGGACAGCAGGATCCATGTAAAAATACTGGATCAGAATCTGGGAATTGCAGGAAATACAAATGCAGCACTTGAGATGATACAGGGAGAGTATGCAGGAATTCTTGACCATGATGACCTGCTTGCACCAAATGCTCTTTATGAGATTGCACGTTATCTGGAAAATGATCCGGAGTCGGATGGTGTCTATACAGATGAAGACAAGGTAACTACCGAACTGGATGAGCATTTTCAGCCGCATTTGAA
>OLNS01002838.1_pt1 | contig 10778 bp, 5 predicted proteins | sample 1673031 | NCBI WGS metagenome assembly OLNS01 (sample SAMEA3136748, study PRJEB25190) | human gut metagenome | biome: human gut; feature: human-associated habitat; material: faeces | place: Austria | collected 2013
GCGAAACGGCCACAGACCATGCCTACGGCGGTGCGCAGATCCAGGTCCTGGAGGGCCTGGAGGCTGTGCGCAAGCGCCCCGGCATGTATATCGGTTCTACCGGCCCTTCCGGCCTGCATCACCTGGTCTACGAGATCGTCGATAACGCCATCGACGAAGCCTTGGCTGGGTACTGCACCCATATCGAAGTAACGATCAAACCCGGTAATATCATCGAAGTTTCCGATAACGGCCGCGGCATCCCCGTGGACATCCAGCCCAAGCTGGGCATCCCGGCCGTCACAGTCGTATATACCGTGCTGCACGCCGGCGGTAAGTTCGGCGGCGAGGATTCCGGCTACAAGGTGGCTGGCGGTCTGCACGGCGTCGGTGCGTCGGTCGTTAATGCACTGTCTGAGTGGCTAACCGTCCGTGTCCGCCGCGATGGTGCCGAGTATGAGCAGAGCTTCAAGCGCGGCAAACCCGATGGTGATCTGAAAAAGATTGGCGCGGCAGCCTCCACCGGTACTACGGTCACCTTCAAGCCGGACCCGGAAATGTTCCAGGAAACAACGCTGTATCGTTACGAAACGCTGCTCAAGCGCCTGCGGGAAGAAGCCTTCCTGAACGCCGGTGTCCGCATCACCCTGACAGATGAGCGTCCCGAGAGTGACCGCCCACAGGAGGAAAAGAGCGAAGGAAACGAGGTCCGCACCGAGACCATGTGCTACGAGGGCGGCATCCGTTCCTTCGTCAGCTACCTGTGCGAGCGCCGCGACCTCACCCCGCTGACCCCGCAGGTCATGTATATGAAGGGCGAGGGCCAGGGCGCCGTGGCCGAGGTGGCTTTGCAGTATTACGATAACAGCTATAATGAACTGCTGCTCAGTTTTGCCAATAACGTGCATACACCTGAGGGCGGCACCCACGAGGAAGGCTTTAAGCTGGCCCTGACCCGTGTGCTGAACGAGTACGGCCGCGCTAAAGGCATCCTGAAAGATAAGGACGAGAATCTTTCCGGCCCCGATGCCCGCGAGGGTATCATTGCCATCATCAGTGTCAAGCTGCAGGAGGCTCAGTTCGAGGGCCAGACCAAGGCCAAGCTGGGCAATACTTTCATCAAGGGCCTGGTCAGCAATGTGGTCTACAAGGCCCTGACCGAGTACTTTGAGGAAAACCCCGCCGTTGCCAAGGCAATTCTGGAAAAGGCCACCCAGGCAGCCCGTGCCCGTGCCGCCGCCAAAAAGGCCCGTGAACTGGTCCGCCGCAAGAGCGCGCTGGAATCCAACCGCATGCCCGGCAAGTTGGCCGACTGCCATGAAAAAGATCCCAGCAAGACCGAACTCTTCATTGTGGAGGGCGATTCTGCAGGCGGCTCGGCCAAGATGGGCCGAGACTCCAACATTCAGGCCATCCTGCCGCTTTGGGGCAAGATGCTGAACGTCGAAAAAGCCCGCGCCGACCGTATTTACGGCAACGATAAGCTGATGCCCGTGGTCACGGCTCTGGGCACCGGTATCGGCGATGAATTTGATATTTCCAAGGTGCGTTACCATAAAATCTTTATTATGGCCGATGCCGATGTTGACGGCTCCCATATCTGCACCCTGATGCTGACCTTCTTCTTCCGTTATATGCGGCCGCTGATCGACAACGGTTACGTCTACGTGGCTCAGCCGCCGCTGTTCAAGCTGCAGAAAGGCCAGACCGTCAAGTATGCCTATAATGACGATGAAATGAAGATTTTGAGCGCCGAAATGCCCGGCGCCAAGGTCAACCGCTACAAAGGCTTGGGCGAGATGAACCCCGACCAGCTGTGGGAGACCACCATGAACCCGGATAACCGCGTCATCGTGCAGATCAAGATCGAGGATGCCGAGCGTGCCGACGAAGCTTTCAGCATCCTGATGGGTGAGCAGGTCGAACCCCGCCGCCAGTTCATCGAGAAAAACGCCAAGTACGCGAATCTTGATGTGTAACCTACTTTCTTTGAAAAGAAAGTAGGCAAGAAAATTTTGATTTTCCCGCCGTAAAGTGGTTCTAGAGAGATAGATTAGATATTTAAGGTGATAGAATGGAAGAAAATATCATCATGGTGCCGGGGTCCGGCACCAAGGTCATTGTGCGCGATGTAAAACAGGAGATCGAGACGGCCTTTTTGGACTACTCGATGTCTGTTATCGTTGCGCGCGCATTGCCTGATGTGCGCGATGGCCTGAAACCCGTGCATCGCCGTATCCTGTACACGATGCACGAGCGCGGCAATGACCCGCAGCATCCCTACCGCAAATCCGCCGATACCGTTGGTGCTGTGCTGGGTTCCTACCATCCCCACGGCGACGCCTCTGTCTACGACGCTATGGTCCGTCTGGCCCAGGATTTCAGCCTGCGTTACCCGCTGGTCGATGGCCAAGGTAACTTCGGTTCTGTGGACGGTGACCCCCCGGCTGCTTACCGTTATACTGAGGCCCGCATGTCCAAAATGGCCTGCGAGATGCTGACGGATATTGACAAGGATACCATCGATTGGGACCCCAACTTTGATGAGACCAAAAAGGAACCCCACGTCCTGCCCAGCCGCTTTCCAAACCTGTTGGTCAACGGCAGCCAGGGCATCGCGGTCGGCATGGCTACCAATATTCCGCCCCATAACCTGCGCGAAATCGTCAACGGTATGGTCGCCCTCATCGATGACCCGGAGATCGACCTGGCGGGCCTGATGGAGTACGTCAAAGGCCCCGATTTCCCCACTGGCGGCATCATCATGGGCCGCTCCGGCATCCGTGCCGCTTACGCCACCGGCCGCGGAAAAATAACGCTGCGCGGCCGAGCCGAAATCATCGAAAAGAAAAACGGCCGCTACGAGATCCTCATCAACGAGATCCCGTACATGGTCAACAAGACCCGCCTGATTGAATCCATCGCGGACCTCGTGAAGGATAAGCGCATCGAGGGCATCAGCGACCTGAACGATGAATCTTCCAGCCGTACCGGCATGAAGATCGTCATCGAGATCAAGAAGGATGCCAACCCCCAGGTCGTGCTGAACCAGTTGTACCGTTACACCCAGCTGCAGGATACCGTTGGTGTCATTATGCTGGCGTTGGATGACGGCGTGCCCAAGATTATGAGCCTGAAAACCATGATGGAACGCTATATTGAGTTCCAAATGCAGGTCATCCGCCGCCGCACCGCCTTTGATTTGAAGAAGGCCAAGGAGCGCGAGCATATCCTGGAAGGTCTGCATAAGGCCGTCGACATCGTCGATGAAATCATTGCTACCATCCGCGCCTGCAAGGGCGGCTTTGCCGAGGCCCGTCAGGCTGTGATGGATAACTTCGGCTTTGACGAACTGCAGGCGGATGCCATCGTCAAGCTGCAGTTGGGCCGTCTGGCTGGCCTGGAAATCCTCAAGATCGAGCAGGAATTGGGTGAACTGCGCACCGCCATCGCCGATTATGAGGACATCCTTGCCAACGACGAGCACGTGAAGAACATCGTCAAAACCGACCTGACCACCCTGGCCGACAAGTACGGCGACGAGCGCCGCACCTCCATCGAGGCTGTCTCCGGCGAGGTCGACATCGAGGACCTGATCCCCGAGGAAACATGCGTCTTCACGCTGACCCACGAGGGTTATATCAAGCGCACCACGCTGGACACCTACCAGGCACAGAACCGCGGCGGCCGCGGCGTGCAGGGCATGACCCAAAAGGACGACGACTTTACTGAGGAACTTTTTGTCGGTTCTACGCATGATTATATGCTGTTCATGACCGACCAGGGCCGCGTCTACCGCCTGAAGGGTTACCAGGTACCAGAGGGCAGTCGCACTGCCAAGGGCACCCACATCGTCAACCTGCTGCAATTGCAGGAGGGCGAAAAAGTCACCCTGATGCTGCAGCAGGCCGCCGATGTGGACGAGGACAACACCTACGCCACGATGGTCACTAAGATGGGCCTTATTAAGCGCACGCCGCTGTCCCAGTTCCGTAATATTCGCAAAGCGGGTCTGATTGCCATTGCCCTGAACGAGGGAGACAGCCTGGTCTGGAGCCACCTGACCAAGGGCAACGATGAAATTATCGTTGCCACCCACGATGGTGCCGCCATCCACTTTACCGAGAGCGGCGCCCGCGCTATGGGCCGTACCGGCCACGGTGTGCGCGTCATCAAGCTGCGAGAGGGAGACTATGTCATTGGAGCCGGTGTATGCCGCCCAGGTGCCAGCGTGCTGACCATTACCGAAGAAGGCAAGGGACGCCGCAGCCGCATTGATGATTACCGCATCACCAACCGAGGTGGTTTGGGTATCCGTAACTACAACAACGGCGGCGTGGCCGGCATCAAGATCGTGGACGATACAGACGACCTGATTTTGATCAGCCAGAATGGAATCCTCATCCGCATCCATGCAGCTGACATCAACACTCAGAGCCGTTACGGCAGTGGTGTGCGTGTCATGCGCCTGGCTGAGGGTGACAAGGTAGCCGTTGTAGCCCGTGTGGACCGCGACAACGAGGCCGAGACCGTCCAAATCGACAACGAGGGCGAAACCGACCCGACCCCCGAGGAACTGGCCGCCATCGAAGCCGAAGAACTCGCCCAGGAAGCCGCCGAGGAGAGCGCACCGAGCGACGAGGAATAAACGAGGGTTATGTTACTTTCTTTGAAAAGAAAGTAACCAAAGAAACTTTCAATAGAATCACAAAAAAGGACGATGCAGAGGTGAAATCTGCATCGTCTTTTTTATATTTCTGTAAAAGTTTGCAACCCATTCACGTGATATATGATTAAAGTTTCTTTGCCTACTTTTTTTTCCAAAGAAAGTAGGTTAGTCGTGGCGGATGGCCTCCAGGGCACTGATTTTTACGGCTTTGTTGGCAGGCAGGATGCCGGAGACAAGGCCAATCAAAGTCGCAAACACCAGGGCACCCAGCATCAGCCAGGGTGGGATGATGGAGATGGTCGAACTGGATGCCCCATACCCGCCCATGATGCCGGACAGGTCTACGTACTGGCCAAAGGACGCCATGATCGTGGTCAGGTTGTTCAAAATGAAACTGACCAGCAGGCTGATAAGCACGCCCAGCACGCCGCCAATAAATCCAATGCAGGAACTTTCCATCAGGAACATTGTGCGGATGTTATTGATCTCACAGCCAAGGACCTTCATAACGCCAATTTCCCGGGTGCGTTCGTAAATCGCCATCGTCATGGTATTGATGATGTTGATGGCCGCCACCAGCAGAGAAACAGCTGCTACACCGCCAAAAATCATCTGGCTGCGGAAGACTTGCTTCTGCATGTCCTCCCGCTGCTGGTTCGAGGACCAGGTGTTCTGAAAGCCCAGGTCATGGATGGCTTCTTCCACGTCGCCCACATTTTTCAGGTCGTCGACCTTGACGTAAACCTGATCGTAGGAAGAATTGGTGTCCTTGATCTTGGCCATCTTGTTGTAGGCATCCTCGATCACTTTCAGGTTCTGCATGCTCATGATAATGCCGCTTTGGGTCCACCAACCCTTGGAGGCATCCTGCTGCAGCTTGCCCACCACTTCCAATTCCCAGGTCTGGGTCTTGGGGTTGATGTCGTCGCCGTTGGTGATGGTCAAGGTCATTTTGTCCTTGTCGACGTCCACAAATGGCGGCAACTCGTTGCCGTTGGCATCGGTCTGGCCCTGCCAGCGGTAACGCTTGGGGCTGTTATTGCTGCGGCGGCTGTCGTAAAAATTGTAGCCGGTGTACTCACAGACCAGGACCGGGATTTTTTTGGATTGCGCATTGATGACGGTCGTGTCCAGCCACCGGCCGGATTCCAGTGCAAAGCCCATCGGCTCCAGAGCCACAGGATCCAGCGCTGTAATGTTGCCAATGTCCGATACATACCGGCCATTGCGCCCGGCTGAGACCGTGCCCTGCAAATTGTAAGGGTTGGTAAACGGGGTGGCCGCCAGCACGTTGTTCAGCTCACGGATCTGCGTCAGCGCGGCATCGTCCAGCTTGATTGCTTTGCCGTCACTGCCGACAGAAATGCCGCCACCGTAAATTTCGATCTGGGTCAGGTCGCCCCAACTCTGGATCATCTCGTCGTTGGCCTGGTTCTGGGCAATTCCCAGGGAAATCATCAGCACAACCATGCAGGTGCCAATCACGACACCCACCAGCGTCAGCGCGGTACGGCCTTTGCGGCGTAAAAGATTTCGCGCCGAAAGACTGATCTCATCAGATATCTTCATCGCTGTCCTCATCCAAAGCAGCCAGGGCCTTGGCCTTCTTGCGTTTGCGCAGCACTACGACCACGATAACAGCCACCACAACGCCCACACAGACTACGATCAGAACCCAGCCCCAAACCGGCATGCCGGTCTGCTGGGGTTCGTCCATATTGGAATCGGAATCCGGCATGTAATCATCGTAGTTCATTTCTTCCGCTGTAGCGGTAAAATTTTTGCTGATGGTGCGCGGGTTGCCGCTGGCATCCTCGTAGTTCAGGGTAATAACGCCGGAGATGTTGCCGGCGGCGTCGGGGGTAATGTCAAAGTCGACGCTGCCCTCGGTGCCGGCATTCAGGTTGCCCAGGTACTGGTAGTTTTCGCCGCCCAGGTTGGTGCCAGTCAGGCGGGCTTCCAGGTTGCCGATGGCGTTTTTGCCTTTGTTGACGTAGCTCAGGGTCACGCTGCCGGTATCGCCCACCATGATGGATTCGGAGCTTAACTGCAGCTGGCCTACTTCAAAGCGGTCGGGCTGGCTGATAGGCACCGAGATAGCGGTGGTGGAGCTGACTGCCTTGCCGGAGATAGCGCCGGTGCCGGTCATGTTTACGGTAATATCGGCCACTGTGCCGGTAAAACCGGCGGCAGGCAGCACCGAGAAGGTGATATTCTGCATCGACTTGGCCGCCATGCTGCCCACATAGTTGGACAGGCTGCCGCCGCCCAGCGAGATATTCTCCGGCAGGGTCAGCGAGACGATGACGTCGTTCAGTGCCTCGTTGCCGTCGGTGGCGTACAGGCCCAGCGAGAGGGTAAAGGCGGTGCCCGCCGTTACGGCGTCACCATAATTGGAGGTGCGGACGATGAGGTTCGGTGTGGTAGCCTGGTCTTTGTCCACGCACTGGCCCAGCGTTACGCTGAACTGCTGCAGCGGCTTGCTGGTATCCAGATAGCTGAGGTTGATGGGCAGGGTATTGCCGCCGCCGTTGTAGATGACATCGCGGAACAACAGCACATAACTGTAATAATTGTACTGGGGGTCCTTGCGGGTCTGGTCAGGGTCGTCGTTGCTTTCAAACAGCTGACCAATTTCGCCGGTGCCGGTGTAAGTAAAGATGGAAGAATTGATGCGGGCCACAATGTCTTCGGCCTTTACGGCATACCGGGCCGAGGAATGGTCCACCACCTGCAGCACGATGTTGACCTGATCGCCCACGTTTAGCGTGGTGATCTCGCCGCCTGCGGGGGTGGTCACGGTGTAGCCAGTGACATAAACGCCCTGGTTGTCTGTGGTCACGGTCGAAGTATCGCCGCCGTTGTTGATGCCGGAATCAGGGTTACTGTCGTCCGCCCAGACAGACAGGCAGAGCGCTGCCGCCAGCGTAAGTACCATCAACAGAGAAAATAAGCGTTTCAAGGTAAAACCTCCATATATCAGTTACTTTTTTCTTTTGCCGCGTCGCCTCCGATGGACATATCGCCCTGCAGGTCGGCAAACAGTCCTTCGCGGTTGCGGGTTTTGGTGGCCTCGTCCTGCACCACGTTGGAGCAGACTTTACCGTCCAAAATGGTCACGACCCGGTCCGCACATTCGGCCAGTTCCGGCTCGTGGGTGACCATGACGAAAGTGACTTGCTGGTTCTTGGTCAGCTCCAACATGCGGTACAATACCTGCTTACTGGTTTTGGAGTCCAGGTTGCCGGTAGGTTCATCAGCAAAAATGACCTTGGGATTGCTGACAAAGGCACGGGCGATGCCCACACGCTGCTGCTGGCCGCCGCTCATCTCAGTGGGCAGGTGGTTAGCGCGACCAAGCAGGCCCATGCTTTTCAGTTCCTTGCGGGCCAGCTTTAGGCGGGTCTTTTTGTCGATACCCTTAAACATTAACGGTAATGCGACATTTTCTGCGGCGGTCATCGTGGGCAGCAGGTTGTAGCTCTGGAAGATGAACCCCAGATGCTGCTGCCGGAACTGCGCCAATTCAGTTTCGTTCATGGCGCTGATCTCGTGTTTGCCAATGAAAACTTTGCCGCGGGTGGGCTTTTCCAACCCGGCCAGCTGGTTCAGCAGGGTAGACTTACCGCTGCCGGATTGGCCGACGATGCAGCAAAATTCGCCTTTTTCGATCGCAAGGTCTACGTCATTCAGCGCTACAACGCGCTCTTTTCCAACAGCGTAGACTTTGCGCAGTTTTTCGGTTCGTATGATGGGTGCCAAAGATTCGCCCCCTTTTCGTAAGATGTGTCTATTTTACCATAAAACGTAAAAAATAGGAAGATAGCGAGATGTAAAAATTTGAAATATGGACCCGTTTCTTATATAATAATAGGAAAAAGAGGGGAGAGTGTTACTGTGGAGACTATCATCCGTCCTATTGCTCATATAAAAAGTGACTTTACCGATAAATTTGGCATCCCGCGGCAAAGCGGCCTGGTGCCGGAGCTGACAGCCCGCATCGTGTTTGAACCGGAATATCACGACCCCAACGCGCTGGTGGGGTTGGAAGGCTACAGCCATCTGTGGCTGATCTGGCAGTTCTCGACGGTGGCGGCCGAGTATGCCGCAGGCAAAAGCTGGCGGCCCACCGTGCGCCCGCCCCGGCTGGGTGGAAACGCCCGGCGCGGTGTGTTTGCCACCCGCAGCCCTTACCGGCCCAATGCGCTGGGTCTTTCCTGCGTGGAGCTGTCGGGCATCGAGAACGGCGACATTCTGGTAAAAGGGGCCGACCTTTTGGATGGCACGCCGATCTTTGACATCAAGCCCTACCTGCCTTACGTGGATGCCCACCCCGAAGCCCGCGGCGGCTTTACCGAGCAGACGGCTGCTTACGCGCTGGAAGTACAGTGCCCGCAGCCACTTTTGGACAAACTGCCGGAAAATAAGCGGGCCGCTTTGTTAGGTGTGCTGAAAAACGATCCACGCCCGGCCTACCAGCATGACCCGGACCGTGTATATGCCATGGATTTTGGCGGTTACCGGGTGCAGTTTCAGGTCGGTGAGTCTATGTTAACTGTCATTGACATTCAAAAATAAGCATACTTACGATTGATAAAAATATAACAGTCCAGAAAATGTCCCTGCAAAAAGGGTGAAAAAACTGCCATTTGGTGAAAATGGTCAAAATGTACACATCGGACAAAAAAATCTGTGCAATATTCTAAATAAAACCCCTTTACGAATGGGGGCGTTTTTTGGTACAATAAAGCTATGCAAAAGCGTTTATCTATCAGTGCGCCCGGAGCAAACTACAGGCCGCCAGACAGATAAACGTGGGCCCGTGCGGCATGACACCCGCGCGGAAATGCAATACACTCTAATGAAAACGGAGGAAGAAAAATGCCCAGAGCAAAACAGTCTATGGACGGCAATACCGCTGCGGCGCATGTAGCTTATGCATTCACCGATGTGGCTGCCATCTACCCCATCACCCCCTCCAGCCCCATGGCCGACACCGTTGACCAGTGGAGCGCTGCAGGCCTGAAGAACATCTTCGGCAACCAGGTCAAGGTTGTTGAGATGGAGTCCGAGGCCGGTGCTGCCGGTGCCGTGCACGGTTCTCTCGGTACTGGTGCTATCACCACCACCTTCACCGCCTCTCAGGGCCTGCTGCTGATGATCCCCAACATGTACAAGATCGCAGCCGAGCAGCTGCCCTGCGTCTTCGACGTGTCTGCCCGTACCGTTGCTACCCAGTCCCTGAACATCTTCGGTGACCACAGCGACGTTATGGCTGTTCGTCAGACCGGCTTCGCTATGCTGGCTGAGAGCAACCCGCAGGAAGTTATGGACCTGTCTCCCGTGGCTCATCTGTCTGCCATCGAGGGTCACGTTCCCTTCGTGAACTTCTTCGACGGTTTCCGTACTTCTCACGAGATCCAGAAGATTGAGAAGTGGGACTACGCCGATCTGAAGGAAATGTGCAACATGGAGGCTGTCGAGGAGTTCCGTGCTAAGGCCCTGAACCCCGAACACCCCAAGATGCGCGGTTCTCACGAGAACGGCGACGTCTTCTTCCAGCATCGTGAGGCCTGCAACCCCGCTTACGAGGCTCTGCCTGCCGTTGTTGAGAAGTACATGGCCAAGATCAACGAGAAGCTGGGCACCAACTACGACCTGTTCAACTACTACGGCGCCGAGGATGCTGACCGCGTCATCATCGCCATGGGCTCCATCTGCGACGTTGCAGAGGAAGTTGTTGACTACCTGACCGCTAAAGGCGAGAAGGTTGGCCTGGTTCTGGTCCGCCTGTATCGTCCCTGGGTTTCTTCCGCTCTGCTGAAGGTCCTGCCCAAGACGGTCAAGAAGATCGCTGTTCTGGACCGCACCAAGGAGCCCGGCTCCCTGGGCGAGCCCCTGTACCTGGATGTTGCCACCACCCTGCGTGAGGCTGGCATGAACGATGTCGTTCTGACCGGCGGCCGCTACGGCCTGGGCTCCAAGGACACCCCGCCGTCCTCTGTCTTCGCTATCTACACCGAGCTGGAGAAGGACGCTCCGAAGCCCCGCTTCACCATCGGTATTACCGACGATGTGACCAACCTCAGCCTGCCTGAGGTCAAGCCCGCTCCCATCACCTCCGCCCCCG
>OLNS01002846.1_pt1 | contig 10756 bp, 7 predicted proteins | sample 1673031 | NCBI WGS metagenome assembly OLNS01 (sample SAMEA3136748, study PRJEB25190) | human gut metagenome | biome: human gut; feature: human-associated habitat; material: faeces | place: Austria | collected 2013
GACAGCAGCCGAGATGAATGCGGCAGACAGATTTTCCTTTGTGATCGTGGAAGAACAGAATCTGCTGAATGGAGACCTGGAAGATCTGACAATCGAAGGGACGGCAGATCTTATAAGAAAATTAAAGAAAATGCCGAAGGCGATTCTTTTGTTTACAGTCTGTATTCATCATTTTATCGGATGTGATCTGGAAAGAATTTACAGAGAATTGGAAGAACAATTCCCGGAAATCACATTTCTGAGATGCTATATGGATCCAATCATGCAGAAGCACGGACCGACACCGGATCAGAAACTCAGAAAAGCAATGTATGAGTCATTGGATTCAGAACCTGATAAAATGGATACAAAACAGATTTCTATTTTGGGAAGTGACTTTGCCTTAGATCAAAGTAGTGATCTGAAAGAATTGTTACCAAAAGCAGGTTATACAGTTAGGGAATTGCAGAGCTGCAGAACATGGGAAGAGTATAAAGAATTGGGAAATGCAGGAACATTTCTCTGTTGTTATCCATCTGGAAAATATGGGATAGAACTTTTGGCAAAACGACTGGACAGAACATTTCTTTATCTCCCACTGAGTTTTGATTATGAAGAAATCAAGAAGGAAGAAGAGATTTTGTGGAATACTTTAAAACCTGAAGACAATCAGGAACTGTTACCATGGATAGAAAAGAAAATTTCACTCTGTGAGGCGGCATTAGAACACACGAGGCAAGTGATCGGAAACACACCGATTGCAATCGACTATACATTCCATCCGCGTCCGCTTGGATTGGCGAAACTGTTACTGACACATGGGTTCAACGTAGAGACGGTGTATCTGGACAGTATAAGTCCAGAAGAAAAAGAAGCTTTTGCGTGGCTGAAAGAGAAGAAACCGGAGTTGGAACTTCGTTCAACAGTCCATGCGAAAATGCGTCTGCTACATGAGGAGCATGCAACGGATAAGATTCTGGCAATCGGCCAGAAGGCAGCATGGTTTACAGGAAGCCGATATTTTGTAAATCTTGTTCAGGGAGCAGGGTTACAGGGGTTTGACGGAATCCGCAGGACTGCCGAACTAATGGAAGAAGCATTTTCAGAAGAAAAAGATCCAAAAACGCTTATTGTAAAAAAAGGATGGGGGTGTACAAGCTGTATATGAGACAGGCATATCGAATTATACCGATTTATACCTCAGATGTATCCGGAGTCTGTTCTGCACTATATGAATTAGGTGGGATGGTTGTTATACATGATCCTTCCGGTTGTAATTCCACTTATAACACGCATGATGAAATCAGGTGGTACAATCAGGACAGTCTGATCTTTATTTCCGGATTAACAGAGATTGATGCAGTGATGGGGAATGATGAAAAATTCTTATCTGATATCAAAGAAGCGGCAGGTGAATTACATCCGAAATTTATTGCTCTTGTAAGTTCACCGATTCCATTTATGAATGGAACAGATTTTCCGGCTTTGGCGAAAGTGCTTGAGACAGAGACGGGGATTCCGGCCTTCGCAGTGCCAACGAATGGAATGCATGATTATGTGTATGGTGCAGGAAAGGCACTGGAGGAAATTGCGAGAAGATTTGTTCCGGAGCAAATGGAAGACAGAAATGGTTCAGAACGTACAGTAAATCTGCTTGGAGCAACACCTCTCGATTTTGGTCCGATTTCAAAAGTAGAAGAACTAAAAAAGAATCTTGAGCAGTATGAGTGGAAGGTGATTTCCACATGGGCGATGGAAGATTCTTTGGAAGATCTGGCACAGGCAGGAAAAGCGGAGATGAATCTTGTGATATCCTCTGTCGGGCTTAGGGCAGCGAAGATGCTGAAAGAAAAATATGGAACGCCTTATGTGATTGGAACACCTTATAAAGAATATGCGGAGAGAATCAGTGAAGCTTTGGAAAAACGCATCCAGATTCCCGCTATAGAAGATCGGAGAAGAGAGAATTTACAAGGAACTGGTAACTCTGAAAAAATAATTACGTTGATCGGAGAACCGGTTACAATTGGATCTCTTGCTGCAATTATCGAAAGAAGATACCATTATAAAACAAGGATACTCTGTCCCTTAGAGAATGCAGAAGGATTGCTGGGAGAGCATGATCTGAAGATATGCGGTGAAGAAGAGATGGAAAACGCCCTGAAAAACGCTCAAATCGTAGTAGCAGATCCATTGTATCGCCCAATCTGCCCGGTTGAGTGCGAGTTTTATGAGAGAGCGCACATAGCATTTTCAGGGAGAATGTTTCTAAAAAATAAATAAGTAGGGATGACAGATTGATACTGTCACCCCGTCTTTTTCAGATACCACTTTTCTATCAGACCGATTATCGCATACAACAGCACTGCAATGATACATAGAATGCAGATACTCATCAGAAGCCAGTCAAGTTTAAATACCTGGCTGGAATAGATGATCAGGTATCCAAGTCCGCTTCTTGCGGCTAGAAATTCACCGATGATAACTCCGACAAGACAAAGTCCAATATTGACTTTCATATTACTGATGATTGCCGGAATGGAACCAGGAAGAACCACCTTGGTCAGCGCATGCCTGCGTTTTCCATGTAGTGTGTAGATCAGACGAATTTTTTCCTGGTCGATCGTAGAAAAACTGGTGTAGAGGTTCAGGATACTTCCGAAAATTGCAACGGACATTCCGGCAACAACAATGGTTGTGGTATTGGCACCCAGCCAGACAATAAGTAAGGGCGCCAGGGCAGATTTTGGCAGGCTATTCAGGACAACCATGTAAGGGTCAAGAATTTCGGAGAGTCCATGGAAACACCAGAGGAGGATTGCAATCAGAATGCTGGTAAGTGTGACCAGAAGAAAGCTGACAAGTGTCTCATACAGGGTGATTCCAATATGGTGAAAGACAGAACCATCCTCTGTCATTTTCAGAAAACAGATTACGATACGGGAAGGGCTGCTGAAGATAAAGGAATCAACAACTCCGGTATCGGCACAGATTTCCCATTGTAACAGGAATAAGAAAAGAATCAGAATCCGCAGAAAGACGACCATCCGTCGGTGTCTGCGGATTTTTTTGAGAAAACGAAGATGCTCAGTTGTCATGGTTTAGCTCCTTCCAGATTTGATTAAAGTAGTGTTTGAATTCAGGTGCATTCCGCCGATTTAAAGGTGTGTCTTGTTCTAATTTAAAGAAAATCGGAATTTCGCAACGGACGTTGGCAGGACGGCTGGTGAGGACAATGACCCGGTCGGAAAGGCTGATTGCTTCCGATAGATCATGAGTGACAAGAAGTGCGGTCTTTCCACTCTGTCGGATAATCTGACCGATGTCGTCGCTTACGGTCAGCCTGGTCTGATAATCCAAAGCGGAAAAGGGCTCATCAAGCAGTAAGAGTTGCGGATCAGGCAGCAGAGTCCGAATCAGGGCGGCACGCTGGCGCATTCCTCCGGAAAGCTGGGAGGGACGTGCAGAAGCAAATTGTCTTAAACCATATTGTTCGAGAAGCTCATACGCACGTTTTTTGGTTGCAGTATTCAGTGTGCCGCAGATTTCCGGACCGAGGGTGACATTCCGGTAAATACTGCGCCAGTCCAGTAAATGATCGTGTTGGAGCATATAGCCAATCAGGGGGGAATTTTCCTTGAGAGGGATACCATTTAACAGGATTTCTCCTGCATCTGGCTTCATCAATCCACAGATCAGGGAGAGAAGTGTAGATTTGCCGCATCCGGAAGGACCGACAACTGCTGTGAAGGTTCCGGGTTGCACGGAAAAGGAAAGATCAGATAAAGCCCTTGTTTCTGCGTCCAATGTGTGATAAGAATAATATATGTTATGAAGTTCCAGAAGAGAATTCATTGAAGACTCCATTTCAGTAGTAGTTAATGTTATGATATGTAAAAATAATCCTGAGAGTGAATCAATGAACATGTCAGGCGTTTTAGAAAAAAGGAATGATTGATCTGGAACAAAGATACAGGAGAATGATGAAAATGAACTTACAGAAAATAAACTATCAGAAAGAACTGGAGAAGCTTCTGACAAGACTGGAAAAGGAAGAAAAAGTACCAACTCTTTTACTACATAGTTGCTGCGCACCGTGCAGTAGTTATGTATTAGAGTATTTATCACAGTATTTTAAAATCACTGTCTTCTATTATAATCCAAATATTTATCCGGAAAGTGAATACACAAAGCGCATCCTGGAACAACAGAAATTGATTGAAGAGATGCATTTCCGGTATCCGGTATCATTTTTAGCCGGTAAATATGACCGCGACCGGTTCTATGAGATGGCAAAAGGACTGGAAGAAGTGAAAGAGGGCGGTTCCAGATGCATGGGATGCTATGAACTTCGTCTGAAGGAATCCGCAGAAATTGCAGTAGCTGGAGGATTCGACTATTTTACAACAACACTTAGTATAAGTCCGATGAAGAATGCGCAGAAGTTGAATGAAATCGGACAACGTGTCGGTGAAGAATATGGTGTACAGTATCTGCTTTCTGATTTCAAGAAGAAGAATGGATATAAGAGATCCATCGAATTGTCTGGAATCTATGGTCTTTACCGTCAGGATTATTGTGGATGCGAGTTCTCCTATAAAGCACGTCAGGCAGAAAAATGTGTGTGAAATGACGGAAGAAGTGATTAAAATAGCAGAAAATAAGAAAAAATCTACAGAATTCGTCGAAATCAGGTATATTTTGCAAGTTTGTAGTAGACATTTGACACTTTAGTGTGATAAACTAATGGGCAAATACGATATAATAGAAAAGGGGAAAGACAGATGGCACAGTTATGGGGCGGTCGTTTTACAAAAGAGACAGATCAGCTGGTTTATAATTTTAACGCATCCATCTCTTTCGACAAGAGATTCTATGAGCAGGATATCCGCGGAAGTATTGCACATGTGACAATGCTTGCAAAGCAGGGAATTCTGACTGAGGATGAGAAGAAGCAGATCATTGACGGACTGAACGGGATCCGTGAGGATGTGGAAAACGGAACACTTGAGATTACAGATAAATATGAAGATATTCACAGCTTTGTTGAGGCAAACCTGATCGACCGGATCGGGGATGCAGGAAAGAAGCTGCATACAGGAAGAAGCAGAAACGACCAGGTTGCACTGGATATGAGACTTTATACAAGAGATGAGATTATTGAGCTTGACGTACTCTTGAAAGAGATTCTGGAAGTTCTTCTGAAACTGATGAAAGAGAATGTCGAAACTTACATGCCGGGATTTACACATCTTCAGAAAGCACAGCCGATCACTCTTGCACATCATATGGGAGCTTATTTCGAGATGTTCAAGCGTGACAGATTCAGAATGAAAGACATTTATAAGAGAATGAATTACTGTCCGTTGGGAGCCGGAGCGCTTGCCGGAACAACTTATCCGCTTGACAGAGAGTACACAGCAGAGCTTCTGGATTTTGCAGGACCGACACTGAACAGTATGGATTCTGTATCTGACAGAGATTATCTGATCGAGCTTTTGTCAGCAATGTCAACTGTGATGATGCATCTGAGCAGATTCTCGGAGGAAGTGATCATCTGGAATTCCAACGAATATCAGTTTGTGGATATTGATGACGCTTACAGTACAGGAAGCAGTATCATGCCACAGAAAAAGAACCCGGATATTGCAGAGCTTGTCCGTGGTAAGACAGGAAGAGTTTACGGAGCATTGACCTCTCTTCTGACAACGATGAAGGGAATTCCGCTTGCTTATAACAAAGACATGCAGGAAGACAAAGAACTCGTATTTGACGCAATTGATACAACAAAAGGATGTCTGGCGCTCTTTACAGGAATGCTTAAGACAATGAAGTTTAACGATGCACGCATGGAAGAGAGTGCGAAGCATGGATTTACCAATGCGACAGATGCAGCAGATTATCTGGTGAATCATGGAGTTCCGTTCCGCGATGCACATGGAATCGTTGGACAACTCGTACTGTACTGCATTGAGCATAAGAAAGCACTGGATGATATGACAATGGAAGAATTCAAAGCCATCTCACCGGTGTTTGAAGAAGATATTTATGATGCGATCAGCATGGAGACCTGCGTTAATAAGAGAAATACGATCGGTGCACCTGGACCGGAAGCTATGAAAAGGGTGATCGCGCTTCACGAAGCGTATCTGGAAGAGTGCTAATCGTTATAGGGAAAATGAGCATTGCTGGTCACAGGTTCTGGAAACAGTAACATGAGCGTTAATAAGTAGACATAGTTTTTCAATTGTCAGGGTTGAAAAATGTCGGAAAATGCGTTATGATATACAAATCGCGCGTACAAATGTGCGCATTAAAAAGACAAAACAGGAAATGAGGACATAAAAATGGATCAGAAATTAAGAGTAGGTATTCTTGGTGCAACAGGAATGGTAGGACAGAGATTTATCGCTCTGCTGGAAAATCATCCGTGGTTTGAGGTAGTAACACTTGCTGCAAGCCCGCGTTCCGCAGGAAAGACATATGAAGAAGCAGTCGGAGACCGCTGGAAAATGGACACTCCGATGCCGGAAGCAGTCAAGAAGATCGTTGTACATAATGTCAACGAAGTAGAAGAAGTTGCAAAGACAGTTGACTTTGTATTCAGTGCAGTTGATATGTCAAAAGATGAGATTCGTGCGATCGAGGAAGCATACGCAAAGACAGAGACACCGGTTGTATCTAATAATAGTGCCCACAGATGGACACCGGATGTACCGATGGTAATCCCGGAAGTAAACCCGGAACATTTTGCAGTCATCGAAGACCAGAAAAAGCGTCTTGGAACTACAAGAGGATTTATCGCAGTAAAACCAAACTGTTCGATCCAGAGCTATGCGCCTTGCCTTGCAGCATGGAAAGAATTCGGGCCGAAAGAACTGGTTGTTACAACCTACCAGGCAATTTCAGGTGCAGGAAAGACCTTTAAAGACTGGCCGGAAATGGTAGAAAATATCATTCCATTCATTGGTGGAGAAGAAGAAAAGAGCGAGCAGGAACCGCTTCGTGTTCTCGGCAGAGTTGAAAATGGACAGATCGTAAAAGCAGATTCTCCGAAGATCACATGCCAGTGTGTACGTGTACCGGTTCTTAACGGACATACCGCTGCCGTATTTATCAATTTTGAAAAGAAACCAACCAAAGAGCAGCTGATCGAAAAACTGGAAAGTTTCAAAGGCTTCCCGCAGGAAGCAGAGCTTCCGAGTGCACCGAAGCAGTTCATCCGCTATATGACAGAAGACAACCGTCCGCAGGTGAAACTGGATGTAGATTATGAGAACGGAATGGGAATTTCTATCGGACGACTCAGAGAAGATTCCCTTTACGATTATAAATTTATCGGACTTTCCCACAATACAGTCCGCGGTGCGGCAGGAGGAGCTGTTCTCTGTGCTGAGACACTGACTGCAAAAGGCTTTATCACAAAGAAATAGCTTTTGCAGGAAAGTTTAAAAGAAGTTAACTTTTCTTTCTTCTGATTCAGTGGTAGAATGAAATTATACCAGTGTAAAGGAAGAGTGAAGGTGGGCTAATATGAAAAAAGAAATGCAGAACTATACACAGAACAGAGAACTGTCCTGGCTGAAGTTCAATCAGAGGGTACTGGAGGAAGCAAAGGATTCTTCAGTACCCCTTCTTGAAAGAATGAAGTTTGTATCCATTTTTACAAGCAACCTGGATGAATTTTTTATGATCCGCGTAGGAAGCCTGTATGATATGTCGCTTACGGATAACAGCACGATCGACAGCCGTTCGGGGATGAATCCGAAAGAGCAGCTGGATGCAATCTTTGCGGCTGTAGCACCATTGTATAAAGAGCGGGACAAGACTTACTCGGAGATCAAGAAGCTGCTGAATCCATACGGTGTCTGTGGACTATCGATAAAAGAGCTGGAGCAGCAGGAAAAGAAGTATGTGAAAAAGTACTTCAAAGACCAGATCCTACCGATCCTGTCTCCACAGATCGTGGATGCCAATCATCCATTCCCACATCTGCTCAATAAGGAACTGTATGTGATCGCAAGTCTGAAGCAGAATGGAACTTCCATGATTGGAATCGTACCGGTTCCACAGTTTGTGTCAGATATTTTATATCTTCCGGGCCATGATATCCGTTATATTCGTATGGAAAAGGTGATCATGGAATATCTGGATGTGGTGTTCGACAAATACGAGGTATCGAACAAGAATTATATCTGTGTGACAAGGAATGCAGATGTGTCGCCGGACGATGAGGCACTGGAGATCAATGATGATTTCCGCCTGCTGATGCAGGAAACCCTTCACAAGCGCCGCAGAATGGCAGTGGTCCGCATGGAGACAGCGGAGCCGCTGGATAAGGAACTGGAAAAGTATTTCTGTGACAAATTTAAGATCACACCGGCACAGATCTACCGGACCAAGATGCCGATGAAGCTGGATTATATTTTTTCGATTATGGATAAGGTTCCGGCATCGCTGAAACGTTCTCTGATCGACGAACCGTTTACTCCGCAGCCGTCCCGCTATCTGACGGATGGAAAAGTGATTCCGCAGGTAAAGAAAAAAGATATACTTCTTTCTTATCCGTATGAGAGTATGGATCCGTTTCTGCGTATGATCAAGGAAGCGGCTTATGATCCGACCGTTCTTACGATCAGGATCACAATCTACCGTCTGGCAAAGAAGGCACGGCTGGTAGAGTACTTATGTGCGGCGGCCGAGAACGGCAAAGAGGTTACGGTTTTGATCGAGTTGAGAGCCAGATTCGATGAGCAGAACAATATTGACTGGTCCGAACGTCTGGAAGAAGCAGGATGCCGTGTGATTTACGGATTTGAAGGTTATAAGGTGCATTCCAAGATCTGTCTGATCACTTACCGGAACCGCAACAATATCGAATACATTACGCAGGTGGGAACCGGAAACTACAATGAAAAGACAGCGACGATGTATACGGATGTGTCGCTGATCACAGCGGATAAGGGAATCGGAGAGGATGCAGCCGTCTTCTTCAAGAATATGTCTATTGGCAATCTCAATGGAAGCTATCAGCACATTATTGTTTCACCGACCAGTCTGAAACCAAAGGTGCTTTCACTGATGGACGAGGAGATCAAAAAGGGAACGAACGGACGGATCATCATGAAGATGAATTCTGTGACGGATGTAGATTTTATTCAGAAGGTTTCCGAGGCATCAAATGCAGGGGTGAGGGTGGATCTGATCGTCCGTGGGATCTGCTGTATTCTTCCTGGAGTCAAAGGGTACACAGAGAATCTCCGTGTGACCAGTATTGTCGGACGTTATCTTGAGCATCCGCGTATTTTCCTTTTTGGAACCGGAGCGGATCAGAAAATCTATATCGGTTCCGCAGATATGATGACGCGTAATACGGAAAAACGCGTGGAAGTGGCATGTCCGGTTTACGATGAAACTATCAGGAAACAGCTGACACATATGCTGAAGATCATGCTTGCGGACAATGTAAAAGCGCGAGAATTAAAGAGTGACGGCAAATACTACATGAAAGAAAAAGGAACTTCAAAAGTCAATTCCCAGGAATATTTTATGCGTGAAGCAATCACCGTCAGACATCCGGAAGGACGGACAAAACAAAGCTTCGTTGATAAAATCCGGAAGATTTTTCGAAGAAAATAATTTGTTTTATGTTCTGAATATGATATGATAAAAAAGTGGAGCTGGTATCAGCTTCACTTTTTAAACGCTGTGAGAGTTGCTATAGCGTGAAAATACAGGAGTACAAAATTATTATATGGGTAAATCGGTATATATTGCAGAAAAGCCGAGTGTGGCACAGGAATTTGCCAAGGCACTGCATTTGAATTTGAAAAGAAAAGACGGATATCTGGAATCAGATGAGGCGATCGTAACATGGTGTGTTGGTCACCTTGTCACGATGAGTTATCCGGAAGTATATGATGAAAAGTATAAGAGATGGTCTTTGCAGACACTGCCATTCATTCCGCAGGAATTTCTCTATGAGGTGATACCGGGAGTAAAGAAGCAGTTTGAGATCGTAAAAGGAATACTGACCAGGAAGGACGTAGACCGGATTTATGTCTGTACCGACTCGGGAAGAGAAGGGGAATACATTTACCGTCTGGTGGAACAGATGGCAGGCGTAAAAGGGAAAGAACGCCGGCGTGTGTGGATCGATTCCCAGACGGAGGAAGAGATCCTCAGAGGAATCCGTGAGGCGAAGGATCTGTCAGAATACGATAATCTGTCAGCTTCGGCTTATCTCCGTGCGAAGGAAGATTATCTGATGGGAATCAACTTTTCCAGACTTCTGACACTCAAATATGGAAACAGCATTTCAAATTATCTTGGGAATAAATACACGGTTGTATCTGTCGGACGTGTGATGACCTGTGTCCTTGGAATGGTCGTAAGGCGGGAACGGGAGATCCGTGAATTTGTTAAAACGCCGTTCTATCGTGTGATCGAATCGGTAAATGTAGACGGACATACTTTTACCGGTGAGTGGCGTGCAGTGAAAGGTTCGGCTTATTTTGAGTCTCCAAAGCTCTACAAAGAGAATGGATTTTCGCATAAAGAAGATGCAAAAGAGCTGATAGAGAAGCTGAGCGATCCAAAACCGGTGCAGGCTGTGATCGAAAAGCTGGAACGCAAAAAAGAAAACAAAAATCCGCCGCTGCTTTATAACCTGGCGGAACTTCAAAATGACTGCTCGAAGCGTTACAAAATCAGCCCGGACGAGACCTTAAAGATTGTCCAGGAACTCTACGAGAAAAAGCTGGTCACTTATCCGAGA
>OLNS01002851.1_pt1 | contig 10728 bp, 10 predicted proteins | sample 1673031 | NCBI WGS metagenome assembly OLNS01 (sample SAMEA3136748, study PRJEB25190) | human gut metagenome | biome: human gut; feature: human-associated habitat; material: faeces | place: Austria | collected 2013
GCTGCCGCACCTCGCTCGCCGTATCGGCACTTAGAATTATGCGGTATTGCCTTAAGATATGTCCATTATACGTCCCCTGCAAAATTTTGGCAAGAGGGGTTGACTTTAGCGATTTAAAGCGTTATACTGTCATCATTCGATAAAAAACACGAACGCCGGCGACGATTGCGCCAGGAATCCAAAAGTTTAAATGGGAGACACATTATGATCATCGTATTAAAACAGCACGCCCCGGCCGAGCAGGTCGACTCCTTCTGCCACGAGCTGGAGGATATGGGCTACCAGATCAACGATTCCGTGGGCAGCGATACCCACATCCTGGGCCTGATCGGCGACACCAAGTCTCTGGCCGAAAGCTGGGTGCTGGCCAACCCGGTGGTGGAGACCTGCCGCCGCGTGACCGAGCCGTACAAGAAAGCCAACCGCAAGTTCCACCCGGACGACACCATCGTGGACGTGGGCGGGCACAAGATCGGCGGCGGGTACTTTGCCGTGATGTCCGGTCCCTGCAGCGTGGAAAGCAAGGAGCAGATCACCTATGTAGCCCAGCGCGTACAGGCCGCGGGTGCCAGCATCCTGCGCGGCGGCGCGTTCAAGCCCCGCACCAGCCCGTACAGCTTTCAGGGTTTGCGTGCCGAGGGCCTGGAGCTTTTGCAGGAGGCCCGCGCTGTGACCGGCCAGCCCATCGTGACCGAGCTGATGAACAACGAACACATCCACCTGTTTGAGGATGCCCACGTGGACATGATCCAGATCGGCGCACGCAATATGCAGAACTTTGAGCTGCTGAAAGCCGTGGGCCGCCTGAAGACCCCTGTGCTGCTGAAGCGCGGCCTGTCCTCCACCCTGGAGGAGCTGGTGATGAGCGCCGAGTACATCATGGCCGAGGGCAACCCTAACGTGGTGCTGTGCGAGCGCGGCATCCGCACCTTTGAGACCAGCATGCGCAACACGCTGGACATTTCCGCCGTGCCGATGCTGAAAAAGATGACCCATCTGCCTGTGGTCATCGACCCCAGCCACGCTGCCGGCATCGCCTTTATGGTGCCCGCGCTGGCCCAGGCTGCCGTGGCCGTGGGCGCGGACGGCCTGATGATCGAGACGCACAACAACCCGGCCAAGGCCAAGAGCGACGGCGCCCAGAGCCTGACGCCCGACCAGTTCGACGCCCTGATGAAGGTCATCAAGCCGGAGCTGGAATTCTTTGGAAAGAAGTTGAACTGATTATAGGTAAAAAGGCTCCCTCTGCGAGGGAGCTGGCTGCGCGAAGCGCAGACTGAGGGAGAGACAAGCAAATTAACTACTACCAAATCTCAGGCTCTCTCCCCCACCCGCTTCGCGGGAGCCCCCTCCCAGAGGGGGCCATCCAGGAGGTGTCCCAGCGAGTGGGATGCCAGCTTATTTATAAAGTATATAAGGTCAGCAGCAGGGTCGGGAAAAGCTCTGCTGCTTTTTTGCTGCCGATAGGGGTGCCGCAGCGCATGGATTTTGCGGCAGTCAAAGAACTACTTCCGGGTATTTCCACCCGGTATATATACTGCGGAACTCCGGAAGTACCCTGGTGTTTCCAACTACTTCCGGAGTTATGGAAGTACTTATAATTAACATATCTATGTAATTTATATAAGTACTTCCGTAGTTCCGCAGTTTTGATAAAGGGGTGGCTGTTTTTGCCAGAAACCACCGTCGCAAAAAAGATGCGCCCCGCCGGGCGTGGCGAAGCGCATGCTTATTGGCTTTATTGGCCCGGTTCGTCTTTGGCGGGCTTGGTGCTTTGGGGCGTGCTGATGCCGGTCTCCCGGGCCGTTTGGATCGCCGAGGCGGCAGCCTCTTTGGCGGTCTGGGCCGCAGACTGCGCGGCATTGGCAGCCGTTTCTTTTGCCGTCTGGGCGGCGGCGGCAGCTGTACCCACGGCGGTCTGCGCGGTCTCCTTAGCGGTCTGGGCCATCTCTTTGGCCGCGGTCCTGGCGGCAACGGCCAGCTCGTTCAGGCGGCGGACGCCGGCGCGGGTGGAGGCCAGCGTCTCGGCGTAGGTAAGGCTCTTCATATCCGGGAAGGCCCGCAGCAAGCGGCGGGTGCCTATCTTATCCACGCTGATGTCACGCAGCTTGGCGCGCATTTCGTTGGCACGCAGCAGCATTTCCAGCTTCAACTCGGCGGCGTTCTCGCGGCCTTCCAGCTTGGCCAGGGCCAGCTGCAGCTTTTGCTCGTCCAAAATGGTATCGGCGGTCATGGCGCTGACGCCCAGCACGGTGGTCAGCTTGTCGCTGGTCACACGCAGGCGGGCGCGCACCTCGTCGATCTCCTTCAGCTTTTTGTTCAGGCCGGTGGCGGCGGCTGCGGAGACGATGAGGTCGACCACAAACAGCGCCAGCACGGCGGCTTCGGCAGGCACCAGCACCTTCATGGGCAGCGGGCTGCTGGCCTTGGCCAGCGCCGGGTGCACCACCTTGACCATGATGACACTGCCCAGGCCCCACAGCAGCGAGAACTGCGGGCAGATGTAGCCGCCGATGTTGAACTTCATGTTGGAGTAGTCCCACCAACGGATGTGGTAAATTTTGAACAGCGTCCAGCCGCCCACCAGCTCGATGGCGGTGGTGAGCACCATGCCCACAAAGAACACCGCCACGGTGCTGACGCTTTTCCCCTCGCCGGAGGGGGCCAGCGCGGCCACCGTCCAGTTCAGCACCACCATGCCGCAGCCGTAAATGGGGCAGATGGGGCCGCAGAGGAACCCGCGGTTGACGAGCCGCCGCTCCTTGATGGCGGCGTAGACGACCTCGACGCCCCAGCCGATACAGCCGTAGAGGAAGAACCAATACAGCGTTTGTACGACAAATGAAAGGATTTCTGTCTGGGTCATTCGGCGTCCTCCTGCGGGGCGGGTGCTTCGGCGGCTTCCTCCTCTTCCTCGGCTTCCAGCTCTTTGGCCAGGGTCTTGGGCTCCACCCAGGTCACGGTGCTGTCGGGGCCTTTGCGGGCGATCAGCGCCTTGATGGGAATGCCCATCTCGGTAAACATACCCTCGTGTTCGGTGCGCAGGTTCCAATCCGGCTCGTTGGCGTGCAGGTCAAAGGTCTGCCAGGTGATCTCAAAGCCTGCCGCCGGGAAGTAATGCAAACTGTCCCGGAACAGGTCATCGTCGTCGGTCTTGAACCAGATCTCCGCGCCCTCATCCATCAGCTGGCGGTATTGCAGCAATTGGCGGGGATGGGTCAGGCGGTGCTTGTTGCTGCCCGCGTTTTTGCTCCACGGATTGCAGAAGTTGATGTAGATGCGGTCCACCCGGTCGGCAGGGGTGAAGGCATTGCCCAGGCGCTCGATGTCGATGCTGGCGATCTTGACGTTATCAGGGGTCATGCCGCGCTCGGCATAGGCGGCCTCGACCTTGCGCTTGGCCAGGATCAGCACCTTGTCGGTGATGTCGATGCCCAGGTAGTTGATGTCCGGGTGCCGGGGGGCCAGCTGCGCCAGGAAACCGCCCTTGCCACAGCCCAGCTCCAGGTGCCAGGGCTGGTCGGGGCGGGCGTAGGTCTCGTGCCAGTGGCCGCCGTGGGTCAGCGGCTCGTGCACATGGAAGTCGCAGGCCAGCAGTTCGGGGCGGGCGTAGGGTTTAAAACGCATTCTCATGGGAGTGTCTCCTGTCATAATAATGTAGAAAGTTTCTCGCGGACGACATCGGGCGTAAGGCCGGGCTGAGCCAGGCTGCCCTGGCAGAAGGCAGGCTTACCGCCGCCCCGGCCTGCAAAGGCTTCGTTCAGTGCCCTGCCCAGGGCGCGGGCGTCGGTACCATCGGGGGCGGCCAGCGCGTAGGATAGGCCCTGCCCGCCGGGGGCGAGGGCGCAGGCGACCTGATTTGTGCCCGCGCAGACCGCCATGGCAATGCGGCGCAGGCCGTCGCCGTCGGCTCCCTCGGCCCACAGCACGGCGGGCCGGTCGGGCGCTGCAGCCTGCACGTAGGCATCCGCCAGGGCGTTTTGCAGCGCGGCAATGCGCTGCTTTAGGACAGCTTCGCCGTTCTGGCGGTTCTCCACCGACGGGGTCAGGCTGCCCGCGGGGGCAGAGAGCACGCGCCCCGCGGCCTCGGCGTCGGCACAGATGGCGGCCACGGCGTCATAGGCGCGCTGCCCGCAGGCCACAGCCAGCCGCATGCCGGTCTTGTAGTGCTGGGCAGAGATGATTTTGATCAGCCCCACCTCGCCGGTGCGGGCCAGATGGGTGCCGCAGCAGGCGCAGCAGTCGCCGCCGGCTTCCACCAGCCGCACGGGGCCGTCCAGCTCCTTTTTGCTGCGGTACTCGGTGGCGGCCAGGGTGGCGGTGTCGGGGATGTAGCAGTTCACGGGGGTGTCGGCCCGCACGGCGGCGTTGGCTTCGGCTTCGGCCCGGGCCAGCTGGGCGGCGGAAAGCGGGATGCTGGTGTCCATCCGCACGTAGGGGGTGCCGATGTGGAAGCCCACATTCTCGGCCCCGAACAGGCGGTGGAGGGTACCGCTGAGGATATGCTCGCCGGTGTGCTGCTGCATGGCATCCAGGCGGCGGGGCCAATCGATGCGGCCGGTCACAGCGGTGCCCGGCTCCAGCGGAGCGTCCGTGGTATGGGTGATGGTGGCGCCGTCGGTATGCACGTCGGTCACCTTCGCGGTGCCCAGCGTGCCCAGGTCACAGGGCTGGCCGCCGCCCTCAGGGAAGAAGGCAGTCCTGTCCAGCACGACCGCATAGCCGCCCTTGGCCGGGGTGCAGGAGAGCACAGCTGCAGCAAATTCCTGCACATAAGCGTCTGTTTCGTATAACTTTTGCGTCACAGAAAGGAGACTCCTTTCAAAAAAATCAGATTTTTCTTATTATAACACAAAACAGGTGTGGAAAAAACCTTTCATTTCCTATATAATAAGAAATATATGGGCTGAAATTTAGGAGGGCTCGCCCTCTACAAGTAGGTCACTTCCCTGTTGTGCCCATCATTTCCTACCAGGAGAACTTCAAACCTATGCAAAAACAAATCATCCCGGCGGCGCTGGCGTTATCGGCGCTGCTGCTTACCGCCTGCGCGGCGGCCCCGGTGGAAAGCGTTGCCACGGTGGAGACGGCCCCCGAGCCTGCTCCTCAGGTGCTTACCGCCTATGCCGCTGACGGGCTGGCCCCCGCCCTGCAGGCTTATGCCGATGCCCAGGGCGTGGCCCTGAACTGGACGGACGATGCCAGCACCGCCAGCCTGCTGGCGCTGGACCACCAGCCGGACGGCACCACCCTGGATGTGACCAGCGATCCCCTGCTGGCCGCAGCCGCCGCCCGCGCCAATATCACCGGGAGTGCCGCCTCCCTGCCCGCAGGCCGCAGCCTGTACGGTTACTGGGTCAGCGGCAGTCTGCTGAACAGCCTGCTGGGTGATGGCGCTGCCGAAGCCCTGCAGAATGCCAGCTGGGACGAGTGGAGCGACTTTGTGGAGACCCTGCAGGACTGGCTGGCCGAGCCGAAAGCCGCCACAGTCACCTTAAACGGCGCCGACCGCACCCTGCCGGAGGCCCGGCCCGAAGCCCTGACCGCCACCGGCGTATTTGCCCCGCCGCTGGACCGCACCAGCGGCTACACTGTGGCCGTGCTGGCGGCGGACGGCCAGTATACGGCCGACGCCCTGACCGGCCCGCTGAACGGCATCTACAGCGCCGTCTCGCTGGAATGGGACGCCATGGCCGACAGCGCCGAGGGCGGGTTGTTCCGCCGGGCCAGGCTGACCGACCTGCTGGCCGCCTACGGGGCCGATGCCTGCCAGGATTTGGTTTTGATCCCCTTCAAAACCAACCTGGAAGACAGCGATCTGACCACCGAGGAGTACAACCTCACCGGCCTGCTGGACTACCCCATCCTGGCCAATGCGGGCTGCTTCGCCCTTCAGGACACCGGCGATGCCGCCGCACTGAAATCCGCCGAGAGCGCCGTGCTCTGGCTGTACTCTAGCGGCGATGGCGAAAAAGCCCTGACCAACACGCTGGGCGTCATCACCCCGTGGAACACCGCGTCCGACACCACCACGCTGGGCGCGATGCAGGTGGAGCAGGTCAACACCGCCATCCTGCCGGGCATCGACCTGCCCACGGCGGCAGCGGCCCAGGCCCTTACGGCCAACGAGGAGGCCCTGCAGGGCGGCACACGCGGCAAGGCCGAGCGCACTGCCTTTACCCAGGCCGCTTTGGCAGCCCTGGGTGCAGAATAAAGAGTACATTAAAAATACTAGCGAAAGAGAAGAAGGATAGCAAATGGGTTTTGCACGTTGCAGCGGTATTCTTATGCCGCTTTCCAGCCTGCCGGGCGGTTATGGCATCGGCAGCATGGGCGCACCCGCCCGTAAGTTTGTGGATTTCCTGGCTGCCGCCGGGCAGACGATCTGGCAGATCCTGCCGGTCGGCCCCACCGGTTATGCCGACAGTCCCTACCAGAGCTGCTCCGCCTTTGCGGGCAACCCCTACTTTATTGATCTGGATCAGCTGGTCAAGGACGGCCTGCTGACCCGCCGGGATTTTGCCAAGATCCACTGGGGCGGCGACGCGGCCCACATCGACTACGGCACCCTGTACGAGAAGCGCTTCGACGTGCTGCGCAAGGCCTACGCCAACTTTTTAAAGCAGCGCCCCGTGCCCGGCTACGACACCCCCTACCCCGATGACTGGTACCGCTTCCAGTTTTTGAGCTGCGAGTGGCTGCCCGACTACTGCCTGTACATGGCTATCAAGCGGGACAACGGCATGGTGGATTGGCAGCAGTGGCCCGAGGCCCTGCGCCTGCGCGACCCCGCCGCCCTGGCTGCTTTTAAAGAGGAACACGCCGAGGAGGTCGGCTTCTGGGCGTTTGTCCAGTACGAGTTCGACCGCCAGTGGCGCGCCCTGCACGCCTATGCCAAGAGCAAAGGCGTATCCATCATGGGTGATATTCCCATCTACGTTGCCGCCGACTCCGCCGATGCCTGGGCGGGCCGCGAACTGTTTGAGACCGACGCCGACGGCAAGCCCCGCCGCGTGGCAGGCTGCCCGCCGGACTACTTTGCCGCCGACGGCCAGCTGTGGGGCAACCCCCTGTATGATTGGGACTACCACCGCCGCACCGGCTACGCATGGTGGATCCGCCGCATCCGCCACGCCCTGTTCATCTACGACATCCTGCGCATCGACCACTTCCGCGGCTTCGACACCTACTGGGCTATCCCGGCTGGGGAAAGCACCGCCCGCAACGGCCGCTGGGAGAACGGCCCCGGCATGGACCTGTTCCGCACCCTGCACAACGCCCTGGGCGAGCTGCCCATCGTGGCCGAGGATCTGGGCGAGATGTTTGACTCGGTCCGCCAGCTGCTGGCCGACAGCGGTTTCCCCGGCATGAAGGTGCTGCAGTTTGCCTTTACCGGCGAGGACAGCGTCGACCTGCCCCACAACTACCCCCGCAACTGCGTGGCCTACCCCGGCACCCACGATAACAATACGCTGGCCGGCTGGTTTGGCGAGGAGCTGACCCCCGAATACCGCCAGCAGGCCCGTGAATACTTTGCCCTGAACAAGGCCGAAGGCGAACTGCGCGGCATGCTGCGCGGCGTGATGGCCAGCACCGCCGCCCTGGCCATCATCCCGATGGCCGACTGGCTGGAGGAGCCGTCTGCCTCCCGCATGAACACCCCCGGCGTGGCCCAGGGCAACTGGCAGTGGCGCGTGGATGAGAAGAAGCTCACCCCCGCCCTGGCCAGGGAGATCAAGGCCATGACCGTGCGGTACTTCCGCGCACCGGCTACCCGGAAATAATCGCATAACAGCCCCGCATGGTCCCCGCGTATCCAGCCAGGGACCGTGCGGGGTGTTTTCTATAACGCAGCATCTGCTTTTTTTGTGAACCTAAACAATGTTTTGCGCTGTGGTGCGCAAATTCTTTGTGCAAGGCAGAACTATCCAGCAATCGTATTTTGTGATACAATAGTTTGGTACTTGAAAGTTATTTTCCTAATAGGGATCTTTTGTTTTAAAAATGAGGAACTGACATGAAATTTGAGTATACCCTCGCTGAACTGTCCACCGCGATCACCGCGCTGGAGCAGGTCTACGGCAAGGTCAGTGTACTGGACCCCTACCTGGGCACCGTGCTGGACCCCGCCACCCTGCAGCCCACCGATAAAGCCGAGGAACTGACCGCGCTGGATGAGACCGGCCGCGGCGTGCAGCTGGCCCAGGCCGATGACGGCCCGGAGCTGGTGCTGTACCAGGGCATCCAGGCGGACGCCCGCCCCTGCGTGTTGGCTTTCCACTGCTGCATGCCCCACAATCTGCAATCCTCTGCCGGGGCCGAGAATTCCTTTAACCGCGTGCTGGCCCAGATGCAGGAGGAGCTGCGCCGCGATTACCTGACCGGCGTGTACAATGCCCGCTATCTGGACACCGAGTACCGCCGCTACGCCGAGCCCCAGGCCCAGGCCGGCAAGCCCGTGGGCGTGGTGATGGCCCGCGTGAACGAGTATTGGAGCCTGCGCCAGAACGAGTCCGCCAATGCGGCCGACTGCTGCCTGAACATGGCCGCCGGTATCCTGCAGCTGTCTGTCGGCACCGACGACAAGGCCGCCGTGCTGGCCCGTTTGGAAGACGGCCTGTTCGCCGTGGTAACGGTGGGTACCCCCGCCGCCCAGGTGGCCCGCAAACTGCAGGACGCGCTGGACAACTCCCGCCGGGAGTTCAGCATCAGCCTGTCTCGCCGCGGCAGCTTTACCGTGCAGCTGGCCAGCGCCGAATGGGGCGAGACCCCGGCCTGGGACATGATGTTCTCTCTGGCCCAGCAGCGCCTGTGATCTTTGCATAAAAACATCCCCCTTGTGTACATACTATGGTTGACCGACCACCACGTACACAAGGGGGATTTTGTTATGCAAACTGATAATGAAAAAATGCTCCAGGAGATCGTGCAGAACACCGAGATGGGCAAAAACACGTTGGACGAGCTGATGGGCCTGACCCACGACCAGCGGTTGAAAGACGAGATGATGCGCCAGAAGCGGGAGTATCGGCGCATCAACCAGGCGGCCCACACCGCACTGGATGCCATCGGGGCCGAGGCCCAGGGCCAGAGCGCTGCCGCCCGCATGAGCGTGAGCATGGGCATCCGCACCCGCACCATGATGGACAAGTCCACCCGCAACCTGGCCACCATGCTGGCCGAAGGCAGCGGCCAGGGCGTGCTGGACTGCAAACGGGCCGAAAAAGACTATCCCTCCGCCAGCCCCGGTGCGAGGAAGCTTTGCCAGGAACTGGGCGAATTCCAATCGTCGGCCGAGGAGACCTGGCGGGAGTTTGTTTGAAGTTTGTTTGGATCATGTGCTGCCACCCCGGCCCTGCCCACCCTGCGGCAGGGCCTTTTTATTACGACATCCTGCCATTATAAAAGGGCGTCACCGCATAGTGGTGACGCCCGCAAGGCAGACCCTTAAAATAAAATCAAGAATTCAAACAAACAGCTCAATCACAAACACCAAAACGCAGCAAAGAACCGAAACCGGAAACAGCCCTGCTCCCAGCCAGGCGGCCACAATGCCCGCCGCCAGGGCCACTGCGCCGGAGATCGGCGTCTGGGTGGCGTGGATGATGGCCGGGAAGGTCATGACCGCCAGCGTCACGTAGGGCACGTAATACAAAAACGACTGGATGAACCGGTTGCGGATCGGCTTGCGGATCAGCGTCAAAGGCAGGATGCGGATGGTGTAGCTGACTAAGGCCATCACGGCAATGTAGATATAATTATTCATCGCTGCCGCCCTCCTCTGCCAGCTGGTCCTTCACCGGGAACAGCACCGCCGCAGCTGCCGAAATGACCACCGTCAGCAGGATCGTGCGGGTACCGTCAGACATGGCTGAAATCCCCGGCAGATAATTACAGGCAAGGCTCAGCGCGAAACTCAGCGCCACCAGCCCGGCAATGATGTGGTTCTTCCGCGCCGGTGGGATGATGATCGCCAAAAACATGCCGTACAGCGCCACGCTCAGCGCGCTGACCACCCGCAGCGGCAGTGCATTGCCCGCCATAATGCCCAGCGCCGTACCCACAGCCCATCCGGGCGCTGCCAGCAAAATCGCGCCGTAGGTGTAATAGGGGTTTAAATGGCCGGGCCGGGCGATGGTGATGCCGAACAGCTCGTCCGTTACGTCATACCCAATGACCAGCCGGTGCCAGAACGGCGTACCCGGCGCAAACCGCTGGGCCAGGGCACAGCTCATCAGCAGGTAGCGTGCGTTGGCGATCAGCGTGATGACCGCCACCTCCCAGTAAGTGGCCTTGGCCGCAATCAGCGTAAAGGCGGCGTACTCCCCTGCCGACGCGTTGTTCAGCAGGCTGGCCCAAAAGCCCTGCATCGGGGTAAAGCCCGCGTGCCGCGCGGCAATGCCCAGCGAGAACGCCACCGCGAAATATCCCAGTGCAATGGGGAACCCGTCCCGCATGCCGTCACAAAACACCCTGCGGCTGAACGCCCAGGGCTTGTTCTTTTCCTGTTCCATTTTTCAGTTTCCTTTTGCTGTTATTTCACACCGTCATCCATTATAGTACACCCCACCGCAAAAAGAAAGCACCCCGCCACATAAAAGCCGCCAAAATGCTTGACGCACCCCGCCGCCGGTATTATAATAAGAGAGCTGGGTTCGCCCCGGCATACACACCGAGGTGTTGCGCAGTTGGTAGCGCGCGTGGTTTGGGACCACGAGGCCGCAGGTT
>OLNS01002852.1_pt1 | contig 10727 bp, 12 predicted proteins | sample 1673031 | NCBI WGS metagenome assembly OLNS01 (sample SAMEA3136748, study PRJEB25190) | human gut metagenome | biome: human gut; feature: human-associated habitat; material: faeces | place: Austria | collected 2013
TCTTTTACCCAATTTTCATTGACCATTTGACTAACACCCATCGCAACAATCAAAACATCCGCTTGTGAAGCAATCTGCTCAATATTTGGTGTTTTCGAATGTACAATTGTAACTGTCGCATTGCGATTTTGAAGCAATAACGCGACGGGTTTTCCAACTAAATTACTTCTTCCACAAACAACAGCACGTTTTCCCGATAAATCTTTATATCCAATCGAATCTAACATAGCCATCACCCCTTGTGGAGTACATGGAATAAAGCCTGGACGATTTGTCAATAAACACCCGGCATTCATGGGGTGTAAACCATCCACATCTTTTTGTGGATCAATCAATTCTAATGCGGCCGTTTCATCTAAATGTTCTGGCAATGGCATTTGGACTAAAATACCATCCACTTCCGGATCTAGATTTAGCTCCATAATCACATTACTCAATTCTTCTTGTGATACATTTTCATCTAAGCGAATCGTTTTTTGAAGCATTCCTATTGAAGAACAAGCCTTTTCTTTACCACGAACATAAGACATACTTGCCGGATTATTTCCTACAAGAACTACACTTAATAAAGGTAATCTTTTTTTTTGGGCACGAATGTCATCAATCTTTTGTTTCATTGAAGACTTAATACTTTCTGCCAATATATTTCCATATATAATTTCCATTAAAACAACTCCTTCGAATCCAATACAATTGTAACTGGACCATCATTCAACAATTCAATCTTCATATCGGCTCCAAAAATCCCCTTTTCTACATACATACCTTGATCTTGTAACTTCTGATTAAATTGATCATATAATACTGTAGCTAAATCTGGCTTTCCTGCATTGGTAAAACTTGGACGATTTCCCTTCTTACAATCGGCATATAAAGTAAATTGTGAAATAGATAGAATACTACCATTTACATCTTGAATCGATTTATTCATCTTCCCATTTTCATCTTCAAAAATACGTAAAAATAAAATTTTATGAATCATTTTATCAATGATTTCTTCTGTATCCTCATTATTAAAACCTACAAAAATACAATAGCCATGATCAATTTGTCCTGTCACTTGCCCTTCAACTGTGCATTTTGCGTTTTTTGCCCTTTGAATTACAACTCTCATCCTTTTTTCTCCAATATACAAACACTTAAACTCACTATGCCCTCTTCATTTCCTACAAAGCCTAGCTTTTCTCCACGCGTAGCCTTGATGGAAATATCTTCCATATCACAATGTAAAACAGCTGCAATATTTTTTCGCATAGCCATAATGTGTGGTGCCATTTTAGGTCTTTCTGCCAAGATTGTCGCATCCACATTTCCAATCTGGTAACCCATTTCATTCATCATTTCATAGATATGAGCCAATAAATCTAAACTATTCGCTCCTTTATATTTAGGATCCGTATCCGGAAAATGCTTTCCTAAATCCCCTAAAGCAAGTGCGCCTAGAATACTTTCACCAACCGCATGTACTAAAACATCGGCATCTGAATGTCCTAACAAACCTTTTGAGTGTTCGATTTCTACACCGCCTAGAATGAGTTTTCTACCCTCTTGAAGTTGATGAATATCTACAGCTTGTCCAATACGTATATTATGCATAAATCACCTTAGAAGTTCTTTCAGCGCGCTTTGAAAGTTCTCCATCTCTATAGCCTAAAATACAATGTCCAATACCTTCATAAGATTCTGGTAAGCCCCATTTTTTCTTTAATTCTTTACCAAAATCCGTTTCAAAAACCTCTTTAGCACGATGGATCCAACATGAATCGACACCTAAGGCATTGGCTGCATTCATTAGATTTCCCATAGCTAAGGCTCCATCATATAAATATGTCGGTGCATTTGAATCCGCAAATACAATGATCATACTTTTAGCTCCATAAAAAGGATCTGACAATGAATTCATAACTTCTGCATTCATTTTAGATAACGCTTTAACTAACTCTTCATCTTCTACAACCACAAAAGCATAGATTTGACGATTCATGCCGCTAGGCGCAAATTGACCTGCATATACAATTTTTTCAATTAAGTCATGACTGACCTTTTTATCATTATATTTTCTAACACTTCTTCTTTCTAGAAGATTTTTATATGCTTCATTCATATATAATAGCCTCCAAAACTACCTCATATTATACAATACAACGACATTAAAAAAAAGCCTGGCAAATTGCCAAGCTTAAAAATTCAATTATCTTACTACACGAATATATTGTGGATTACCCATACCACTTTGGTATGCACTAGCTATTACAGTTTTACCGTTGTAGTTTCCGTGTACAGCTTGTCCATTTCCAATATAGACAGCGATGTGGTCAACACCACGTCCACCATTGTTGTAGTAAATCAAGTCACCAGCTTGAGGACTATCTGTATAATATCCATATACACCTTGATATTGATCAGGCCATAATTGATATGCATCACTTACACCCGCATTTGCTAATGCTTGTTGTACAACTTGTGTACACCATAATCCATCCGTTACACCGACTAATTCTTGAGCTGATGAAGAAATACGATCACCTAAGCTAGAAGCTGTTTGTTCTGGTGCAGGGGTTACAGTTTCTTCTGGAGCTGGAGTCTGTTCTGGAGCTGCAGGAGCTTCTGGAGCAGGTGTTGGATTTTGCTCTGGTGTTTGTTCTGGAGCTGCAGGAGCAGGTGTTGTATTCTGTTCTGGAGCTTGTGTTGTTGTATCAACACTAGGTGTTTCTACTGGAGCTGCAGGAGCTTCTGGAGCAGGTGTTGGATCCTGTTCTGGAGTCTGAGTTGTTGTGTCAACACTAGGTGTTTCTACTGGAGCTGCAGGAGCTTCTGGAGTTTCAGTAGTATCAGTTGTGTCTGTTGTTGTATCTGTAGTTGTTTCTGTTGTATCTGTTGTATCTGTTTTAACTTCTTCAGTTTGAACAGGTGCTTCATCTACAACTGCTTTTTCTTCCGTTTCTTGTTTTACAGCTTCTTGACTAGCTGTTGTTACTGTTTCTTTCACTTCCCCCGTAATGTTACTAGAAACACTTGCTGTAGTAGCATTTTCTGTTTTTGAAGAGTTTACTGTACCATCTTCTGAGAAATAGTAAGATTTTCCTTCAATTTCTTGCCATCCTTTAGCTACAGTTTTATCTTCATTTACGTAACGATCGCCATGCCATCCTGGTTCTTCCTTAGCTGCAACCACTGTTGCGACAACAGGGAAAGCAGATGCTACACAAAGAATTGCTGCGACTTTTTTACCACTATTTTCTACAAAGTTCATTTTATTCTACCCCCTATTTAAAATAGTTCATGATTAGTTTATCACGAAACCACCTCACAAACAACCCTAAAATTTATTTTTGGTTAGAAACAGCTAAAAATAAAAGGCCTCAAAGAGGCCTATATAATCATCAATTATTTTGTTTTTTCAATGATTTCTGTGAAGCTATCTTCTTTCAAGCTAGCACCACCAATTAATGCACCATCGATATCTGGTTGAGCCATATATTCAACGATATTGTTAGGTTTAACACTTCCACCATATTGAATACGTACTTTTTCAGCAGCTTCTTCACCATACATAACCTTAACTTGGTCACGTACGATCTTACAGCAGTTTTCAGCAATTTCAACTGAAGCAGATTTTCCAGTTCCGATAGCCCAGATTGGTTCGTAAGCAATTACCATTTCACCAACACATTTTGGACATAAGTCAGCTAATGAACCAGCTAATTCTTCACGAATTACTTTTTCTGAGTTTCCAGCATCGTAATCAGCTTCTGTTTCACCAACACATAAGATTGGAGTGATTCCAGCTTTGATTAAACGTTTCGCTTTTTTGTTAACTGTTTCATCTGTATCACCGAACATTTCACGACGTTCTGAGTGACCGATAATGCAATATTTAACTCCCATTTCTTCTAACATAGGAACACTAACTTCACCAGTGAAAGCTCCACTATCTTCAAAGTGGCAGTTTTCAGCAGCTACAACTAAGTTTTTAGCGTGATCCAATGCAGTTCTTAAATCAGTAAATGGACATCCAATTCCATAAGTAGCATTTTCGCTAGCAGCAACACCATCAACAGCTTCGAAGAAAGCTTTTGTTTCGGCGTTGTTTTTATTCATTTTCCAGTTTCCAACGATAATAGGTTTTCTCATTTTAAGTACATCTCCTTATTACTTTTCGCTGATAATAGCGATACCAGGTAATGTTTTACCTTCCATATATTCCAAACTAGCTCCACCACCAGTTGAAACGTGAGAGAATTTGTCTGCATATCCTAATTGTTTTGCAGCAGCAGCAGAATCTCCACCACCGATTACTGTAATAGCTTCTGGTAATTCAGAGATAGCTTTACATACTTCTTCAGTACCTTTAGCAAATTTAGGCATTTCGAATACACCCATAGGTCCATTCCATACTACAGTTTTAGCACCAGCTAAAGTTTTTCTGAACAATTCAACAGATTTAGGACCAATATCTAATCCCATCCATCCATCAGGAATTTGTCCAGCATCAGCAACACTAGTGTTAGCATCTTCACTGAATGCATCAGCGATTACGTTATCTACAGGAAGAACTAATTTGTCTCCAGCTTTTTCTAAATATTCTTTTGCTAAATCCAATTTGTCATCTTCAACTAATGAAGTACCAATTGAACCACCAACAGCTTTAGAGAATGTATAAGCCATTCCACCACCGATGATAACTTTATCAGCTTTTTTCAATAAGTTGTCAACAACATCGATCTTACTAGATACTTTAGATCCACCAATGATAGCTACAAATGGATGAGCTGGTTCATCAACAGCTTTTCCTAACATTGTAACTTCTTTTTCTACTAAGAATCCTAATCCATTTTCTTTAATATTTGTAGGGATACCTACAGTAGAAGCGTGAGCACGGTGAACAGATCCGAATGCATCTTCAACGAACACTTCACCTAAGCTAGCCCAATATGCACCTAATTCAGGATCGTTTTTGCTTTCGCCTTTTTCGTAACGAGTATTTTGCATTAATACGATTTCACCATCAGCTAATGCATTTACAGCGTTTTCTAATTCTTCACCACGAGTTACTGGGCAGAAAGTTACTTTTACATCTGGTAACAATTCTTGTAAACGTACAGCTACGCATTCCAAGTTGTTTTTAGCTTTGTCTTCTTCAGTCTTAACTTTTCCTAAGTGAGACATCAAAATAACCTTAGCTTTGTTTTCTACTAAATATTTAATTGTAGGTAAAGCCATTACGATACGGTTATCATCAGTGATAACACCATCTTTTCTTGGCACGTTAAAATCACAACGTACGATGACCTTTTTTCCAGCTACATCAAGGTCTTTAACAGTTCTCTTTGTCATGTATATTCCTCCTACTGTCATTTTTTTGCACATCCATTATAACACTACATAAATTGATTGACTAGTTTTTCACAAGCAAAATCTTTCACAAAAAGCGCTTACATCACTTACTTGTGGTAATTACGACCATTATTGATCATAAAACCCCGATAAATCTGCTCCAACATCAAGACACGCGTCATTAAATGTGTAAAAGTTAGATTCGATAATTTCCAACGATAATTCGCTCTAGAAACTAATTTTTCACTTGGTCCTAGACTTCCCGCAATCACAAAAACAATATTTGAATGCTTCATTTGCCAAGTATCCAAATTTTTCGCAAACGTCTCAGAATCAATCATCTTGCCATGAAGATCAAGTAAGACCACAAAATCCTGGTCTGATAATTTTTCTAGAACACGATTTCCCTCTTTTTCTTTCACCAATAAAACCTCAGCTTCTCTAGAAACATGCTCATTTGCTTCATCCTTGACTTCGATTTCACTAAACTTACAAAAAGCCGACAAGCGCTTCATATATTCTTTTTCTAAAGACTGTAACGCCTTATCTTTATTCTTTCCAATCGCAATTAATTTAATCACAATATCCCTCCTTCATTATTCTCTTGAATATCTTTCACAAAATAATCATACCGATCCAAAAACAATTTCATTGTTTGATAGCTAGAAGTTGATTTATAATCCACTTCTTCTACCTTACCATCATCAAACGATAAGATTTGAGCATTGGGAAATCCCAATAATATAGGTGAGTGTGTCGCAATGATAAATTGACAATTCTGTTTCACACATTCCTCAATCAAATAGAGTAAGGCCAATTGATTCTGACAAGATAAAGCTGCTTCCGGTTCATCTAGAAAGTATAATCCATTTTTATTTGTTTGTTTCATCAATACAGAAAAGAAACTTTGACCATGCGATTGATCATGATATCTTTCAGAAAAAACACCACTATATTCCATTTCCTTTGTCGCGACATTATAGAAGCTTTCTGCACGCAAGAAATACATCCAATCCGGTTTTCTATTACGCCACAAACGCATATGCTTATGCAAATTCGAATACGAATCATACGTAGAAAAATCATAATTTCTTGTTCCACCTTCTGGATTCAATCCATTTTTAATCGCAAGAGCCTCCAATAAGGTCGATTTACCGCTTCCATTTTCTCCACAAAAGAAAGTCACTGGCTTATTAAACATGAATTGATCGATACTTCGAATACTTTGAATATCGGCCACATAATCATCAATTTCATCCCACAAGATGTCAAATCCATTAATAAACATATATATCACCTAAGAAAAATAGTACTCTAATCGAGTACTAAATTCCATGATGATTCACATAATATACATAGATACATAATCCAATCAAAAGAAATCCTAATATCCAATTAAACATTTCTCTTTACGATTCCATAATAGACTTTTGAAGTTAATACATAAATCACAATGTAGACTAGGGCAAAAACCGCAAAACACATAGCTGTAGTTCGAACATAAAGCCAAGCATCACTCACAAACAACAAATGAAGTAGCTTTTCAATCATTGGATACGCAAAACTTATATGAATACCCGCTACAAGTAAAGGCATAAAGAATACGGTCAACACCTGTGAATGAATGGCCTTCTTTACATCACTTTGTTCAAGACCTACTTTTTGCATAATCTCAAAACGATCCTTATCTTCATAGCCTTCAGTGATTTGTTTGTAGTACATAATTAGAATGGTTGCCATAATAAATAAGAAGCTTAAGAAGATTCCAATAAATAAGATACCTGCATATAATTCAATCAAGCGTTGTTTCTGATCCGATTTATTCATCCAAATAAAATCATTTATATTCTCATTCTGGCCTAACTTTTTAATAACTTCACGCTCATTCGCATCACAATCAAATGAATAACTCGCAAATATTGTACTCGCGTTGTCGCCATACACATTTGTCTGATCTTCTTGCATCCTCTCTAAAGTCTTTTCTGAATCCACAATAATATAATAATGTTCTGTCACATTGGGATTGCTCTCATCCATCTTCAAGTGGTCCAATTGTTTCTTCACAACATATTCTTTTCCAAATAAAGATAAAGTCTTTTCTTTGATTGTCTCTACGTTGGAATACACATAGATTTCATTTGGCTTTAAAGACCCCTTAATATTTTCATAATCCTGAATATCCTTTAGTGGAAGGCAATAAAATTCTTGAATCTCATTTACGGCATTCATCCCCTCATTACGATAATCCGTAATCAAAGTTCCATTCTTTAAATATCCAGCATAGCTCAATTCTTTATACGCAAGAAGATTCTTTGGAACAATGCCCATACGAATCAATTCTTCATTCATTTCATCAAAATCAATATTGGCAGCTTCCCCATATCCATTTCCCATTACACTTCTAGGGTATTGCGAATCCACAATTTCATCAATACCTGACCACATACTGAGTGTTGTAGACAACATCACTAAAACCATTGTTGAAAGAATACAAATATTGGCTAGTCCTACGGCATTTTGTTTCATACGATACATCATGCCAGAAATACTAATAAAGTGATTCGTCTTATAATAATAATTCCTGTTTTTCTTCATTAATTTTAAGAAAGTGATCGAAATCGATGTAAATAATAAATAGGTTCCAATAATGACAAGTACTACAGCCACAAAAAAGACGTAGAGTGCGCTTAAAGGATTTTTAGTCGTAATTGATAAATAGTATCCAATGCCTAGACAAAGAATACCAATAATAGAAAGAACCCATTTGGCCTTAGGCTCTTTTTCGCCCATATGATCGGAATGAAGCAATTCAATTGGACTTGAAATATGAATACGAATCATAGAATAGAAATAGATCAATACATAAATCAATCCAATCACAAGAACGCATTGTCTCATGCCAAAAAAAGAAAAGTAGAAGCCGAGTACAATATCTGCACCAATCATTTTTGCGATGATTAAAAACATCGCTTTATCCAATAAAACACCTAATCCAATCCCTAAAATTAATGAAACAAGTAGAGTTATTAATGTCTCATAAAACAAGACGCGAGCTAAGTGTTTCTTTTCCATTCCTAATATAGAAAATAACGCAAACTCTTTTTGTCTTCTTTTAATCAAGAAACTATGTGTATAGAACAAGAAGATAAACGCAAAGATTTCAATAATCACAATGCCAAAACCTAATAACTGCTTTATAGATGTTCCTCCTACAATTTCATCTAAATGCGGATTAGTTGCCAAAGAAACGACCATATACAACATCATTGTCGTTAAGACACTCGTTAATATATAAGGAATGATGGTACGCGCATTCTTCTTCAAATTATCTACAGCTAAATTTAAATAGAAAGCTCTACTCATGATGCACACCACCTGTAGCTAGTAATGTCAACGTATCACTAATACATTGGTACATCTGATCTAAATTTTTATTTCCCTTATAAATTTCATGGAAGATTTTTCCATCCTTAATAAATAGAACGCGAGAAGCATGGCTTGCCGCCTTTGTCGAATGGGTTACCATTACGATTGTCTGTTGATTTTCATTGATCGTTCCAAACAAATGTAAAAGTTCCTCTGTACTTTTTGAATCCAAAGCTCCCGTTGGCTCATCCGCCAAAATTAGATCTGGATTTGTGATGATGGCACGAGCAACAGCTACACGTTGCTTTTGTCCACCACTAATTTCATATGGAAACTTATCTAAAATACCCTCAATCCCTAATTGTTTGGCGATTGGAGTCAATCTTTCTTTCATTTCTGGATATTTTTTCTTGCTTAAAACCAAAGGCAAGAAAATATTATCGCGATTATTAAAATTATCTAATAAATTAAAGTCTTGAAATACAAAACCTAAGTGTTCTCTTCGAAAGTTCGCAATTTCTTTTTCTGAAATATGCGTAATATCCTTACCATGTAATAAGACTTGTCCACTTGTTGGTTTATCTAAAGCCGCCAAGATATTTAATAAGGTTGTCTTACCCGAACCAGACTCCCCCATAATAGCTACATATTCGCCTTTATTCACACTAAAATTAACGTTGGTCAATGCCTGTACTTGATTCTGTGTAAATCTTGTTGTATATACTTTTTTCAAATTTTTTACTTCCAATAATGCCATATTCATTACCTCCATGTACACCAAAATTCTACAAAGAATCCAAAAATGTAGCCATCGATTCAGCTAACACTATTCTTACAAGATTGTAAGATTACTCAATTCTTCCTTCAAAATGCGTAAGATCCAATATCACTCGAGTACCTTTACCAACATTTGATTCAATTCTGATTTTATGATTTAACATATCCAAAATATTTTTACATAAATATAGACCTAGACCACTAGCTGTTTTATCACTACGCCCATTCATACCTGTATATCCTTTTTCAAACACACGATTTAAATCACTTGCACTAATTCCTATCCCATTATCTTCAATAACTAAGATATGTTTTGATTTCATATATATAGATATCAAACCATTTTCATTGGTATATTTAAGACTATTTGAAAGGATTTGTTCCAACACAAACACAAGCCACTTTTCATCACTCAAAATAACATCCCCGGTTTCTTTAAAACTCAACTAAATGTGTTTACGAATAAATTCTGTAGAAAAGCGACGAATCGATTGTCGAATTAAATCATCCAATTCTAATTCTTTAAATAAGAAATCGGTATGCGTACTATGTAAGCGTAAATAGGCTAAAACCATGTCTGTATATTGATCCATACGTAAGAGTTGCAACTTAATTTCACTACGACTTAAGTTCTCATCTTCAAGTAGTAATTTCATAGCGGCAATAGGAAGTTTGGCCTGATGCACCCACATCGTAAAATAATCTTCTAAATCATGCATTTTATTTTCCGAAGAAATAACATACTCATCATGATCGTCTTTCATAGCCACTAAGATTTTATGATAGTCTTCTCCCATCAATGAAGAATCTTGAAGATCGCAAGACAAAGAAACATTACTATTGGATTGAAGTGTTACTAGTGTTTGGTGTTTCTTATAATATTTGTAGTAATCAAATAAGAAACAAACCACCAACAAAACACATAAAATCATAAAGGCATATGTAAAAGCTTCAAGTTCTAGATTATAGAGTTTAAATACACATAAACAGATCAAAACACTTACAACATAAATCATTATAAAAAACAATCGATCTTTTAAATAATGGCCAAATAATTTCATATCTTATATCCCAACCCTTTTTTTGTTTGAATAAAATCCACAATGCCAATACTCTCTAACTTTTTACGCAAACGATTCACATTCACACTTAATGCATTTTCATCCACATAAAAATCTGTCTTCCACAAATATTGAATATATAAAACTGGATAGGGATAAATCAACCTTTAAAAGTCATAGGGATTT
>OLNS01002854.1_pt1 | contig 10726 bp, 9 predicted proteins | sample 1673031 | NCBI WGS metagenome assembly OLNS01 (sample SAMEA3136748, study PRJEB25190) | human gut metagenome | biome: human gut; feature: human-associated habitat; material: faeces | place: Austria | collected 2013
TCATCATGGAGAACATGCCCTTCTTCATCTCGCCGCCGTACCAGGTGTTGATGATGACCTGCTCATGGCTGGTGATGTTAAAGGCAACGCAGGTCTCGCTGTTCAGGCCCAGTTCCTTATAGTTCTCGACCTTAGCCTTGGAGGCATTGTAAACAACGAAATCAGGCTCGAAGTTCTCCAGCTCCTCAGCAGAGGGCTTGATGAACATGTTGGTAACAAAGTGTGCCTGCCAGGCCACTTCCACGATGAAGCGGATAGCCATGCGGGTATCCTTGTTGGCGCCGCAGAAAGCATCAACAACAAACAGGCGCTTGTTGCACAGCTCTTTCTTGGCGATATCCTTAACGGTAGCCCAAGTGGACTCGCTCATGGGATGGTTATCGTTCTTGTACTCGTCGCTGGTCCACCAGACAGTGTCCTTGGAGTTCTCGTCCATGACGATGTACTTATCCTTGGGGGAGCGGCCGGTGTAAACGCCGGTCATAACATTGACAGCGCCCAGCTCGCTGACATGGCCCTTTTCGTAACCAGTCAGCTCAGGCTTGGTCTCCTCCTCGAACAGCATTTCGTAAGAGGGGTTGTGCACGATCTCAGTCGTGCCGGTAATGCCATACTTGGTCAAATCCAACTTTGCCATGATGCAGATACCTCTTTCTCTATCAGTCTGTTTTGGGCTGTGATCCAAGTGGTGCGCACACCACTTTTCGCGGTATGAGGAGCCCAGCCCGCTACTTCCTCACCTTAGTTCTTATTATACAGATTTCCGCCGCAAAAGCAATAAAAAATTCGTTAAATTTTTAGTACACTTCAGCATTTGTTGCCGAAAGTGGGCAATTTCTGGCCAGAATCGCATATTTTGTGAACAAACATTGCATGGGTTGTAAACATTAGCACTCTATGCTTGACAGTGCTAATTTCTGTGCTATACTGAGGGTGTTCGAAGGGAAAAGAACCCCCAAGAACAAAAAAGAAAAACCAGAATCGCAAAAGTCCACCGCTTATATAATAAGCGGCCGATGAGAATTGGAGGAATGACTTATGATGATGGTTCCGTATATGTTCAATGATGATTTAATGGATGACCTGTTTAACGATAATTGGGAGCGCGACTTCGACCGCGCTATGCACAGCATGCAGCCCCGCCACATGTTTGGCAAACGCAGCGCCAATGTGATGAAGACCGATGTGCGCGAGACGAAGGATGGCTACGATGTCTTTGTTGATCTGCCCGGCTTCAAGAAAGAGGATGTCAAGCTGGACCTGCAGAACGGCTACCTGACCATCACCGCCAACCGCAGTGAGGATCTGGACGAGAAGGACAACGAGGGCCGCTACATCCGCCAGGAGCGCTGCACCGGCAGCTGTGCCCGCAGCTTCTATGTAGGCGAGAACCTGAAGCCCACCGATGTTGCCGCCAAGTTCGAGAACGGCATCCTGGAGCTGAAGCTGCCCAAGGCTGACAAGCAGATCCCCGAAAAGCCCACCACGCTGATCGAGATCCAGTAACAGTTCCTTCGTCAGCGGACCTGACCTGATATAAAGTGCGCCGCAGAGTGGAAACGCTCTGCGGCGCACTTTTTTTGTTTTGACTTTTCCGCGTCCACACCGTATAGGGAAAACCACTATGAATAATAAAAGCGCAGACCTTTGAGCTTTTTTTATTGTTATTATGCCTTCGGGAACGTCACCTTGATGGTGGTGCCGCTGCCGACCTGGCTTTGCAGGTCGATGCGGGCGTGGTGCAGCAGGGCGATATGCTTGACGATGGCCAGCCCCAGGCCGGTGCCGCCGGTGGCCTTGCTGCGGCTTTTATCCACGCGGTAGAACCGCTCAAACACGCGGGCCTGGCTGTCCTGGGGGATGCCGATGCCGTTATCCTCTACCTGCAGCCAGGGGCCGTCGGGGCCGGTGCCGCAGCGCAGCTCCACATGGCCGCCGGGCTGGTTGTAGCGGATGGCATTGTCGCACAGGTTGGTGGCCAGCTCAGCCAGCAGGTCCTTGCTGCCCTGCACGGTGGCGGGCTGGGCGCTGTATTGCAGCGTCACGTAGGCCTTGCGGGCGTTGACCGTCATGTTCTGGGCAGTCTCCTTGAGAAGCGCGGCCAGGTCCACCGGCGCCATCTCCGCCGGTTTTTCCCGGCTTTGGCTGGCTTGGGTGCTGTCCAGCTCGCTCAGCTGCAAAATATCGCTGACCAGCGCGATCATGCGCTGCGCCTCTTTATGGATGCGCGCCGCAAAGGTGGGCACATCGTCGGGCTTGGCCATGCCGGTCTCGATCAGCTCGGCGTAGCCGGAAATGCTGGTCAGCGGAGTCTTCAGCTCGTGGCTGACGTTGGCGGTAAACTCCCGGCGCATCGTCTCGTTATCCTCCCGCAGTTTACGGTCGGTCTGGATGGTGCGCGCGAGGGGAATCAGTTCTTCATAGGGAACGTCCGCCTCGATGGTATCCAGGCTTTCAGCCAGATGGTTGATGGGCTGCACCAGGCGGCGGGTCAGCCACCAGGCCAGCACCGCCGTGGCCAGCAGGATGACCACCACCGCACCGCAGAGCAGCGGCAGGGTGTCGGCGCTCAGGCCCCAGATATTGGCCACGTCCTCGCCCACACGCAGCACTTGGGTGCCTTCCGGGGTGACGATGCGGCGGGCGTAGTAGTGGGTCTCCTCCTGCATGGTCTGGCTTTCGCGGGTCGCGCTGGCGCTGCCGTCGGCCATAGCCGCGATGAACTCTGGGCGGTCGGCATGGCTGGGCAGGTCGGGGGCATCCACGGCGTAGACCTTGCCGTCCTTGTCATAGACCACGCCCGCGGCGGCCTCGCTGTCATACAGCACAGTGCCGCCGCCATCAATTAAGCTAAAGCGCAGGGAGGTGTCACTCTCGGGCAGCAGGTTGGCCAAGGTCACGGCATCATGGGTGGGCTGGGCTTTGTATCCGGCGGCCACGCTGTCGCAGATCTGGCTCAGGTACTTATCCACCCGCACGGTGTAGCTGCGCTGGAACAGCACGGTGGCGATTGCCAGCGTAACCATCATGCACAGCAGGCCCACGATGACCAGCCCGCGGCGGTAGCGGCGGGTCATGCTCAGGGGGCGCTTTTCTTTTTGCTGTTCGTCACTCATCGGTGCCCTCCGTGCTCAGCTTGTAGCCCACCTTGCGCACGGTGCGGATGGCCTCGCCCGCAGCGCCCAGCTTTTGGCGCAGGGTGCGCACGTGCATATCGATGGTGCGGGATTCCAGCAGGTCATCGGTGTCCCAGACTTTTTTCATGATGCGCTCGCGGGCCAACACCTGATCGGGATGCTCCAAAAACAGATGCAGCAGCGCGTATTCCTTAAAGGTGAGCTCCACAGGCACGCCGTCGGCCTTGACGGTGCGGGCTACATCGTCGATGACGATGCCGCCAAACTGCAGCGTCTTGGGCGCAGGGGCCGGGGCGGCTGCCGCGGCGCGGCGCAGCACGGCCTTGACCCGGGAAATAAACTCCATAATGCCGAAGGGCTTGCAGAGGTAATCGTCCGCGCCGTGGTCCAGCCCCTTGACGACGTCGATCTCGCTGGTTTTGGCGGTGACCATGATGACCGGCAGTGTCTGGGTGGCAGGGTCGTCCCGCAGCTTGGACAAGATCTGGTAGCCGTCCTCATCGGGCAGCATCACGTCCAGGATGACCAGTTCCGGCTGGGCCTGGTGCATGGCGGCCCAAAAGCTGGCGGCGTCCTCACAGCCGGCGGCCTCGTAGCCGTTGGTTTGCAGGGCATACTGTTCCAGTTCGCGGATGCTGGCGTCATCCTCCACAATGTAGATCATATAAGTTCCCCTCTCTTACAAAAACAGGGGCCGGGCCATGCGCCCAGCCCCTTTCGGTTATGCGTCTTCTTCCGCGTTGCCGGGGACCGAAACAGGCTGCATCTCGGCGTAAGTCTCCGGCGGGAAGGTATAGCGGCCGCGGTATTTCTCGTACCGCTGCTCAAATTTCACGCTGCCGCCATGCTTGACGGAAGCCAGGTACTCGTGGGTATCGAACTTATCGGCGGCGACCTCGATCATTGCAACAGCGATGTTGGAACAGTGGTCAGCGATACGCTCGTAGTTGGTCAGCAGATCATCCAGCACAAAGCCGTACTCGATGGTGCATACACCAGCCTGCAGGCGGGCAATATGGCGGGTCTTGACCTCGCGCACCAGACCGTCCACGACCTGCTCCAGCGGCTCGATCTTGCCGGCGGCGTAGACATCGCCCTTCTGGAAGGCATCGACGGTGCGGTTGACGATGTCCTGCACGGCGGCTTCCAGCACGCCCAGGTCGCCCAGGGCTTCCTCGCTGAACTGGATGGATTTATCGCGGATCTCCTCGGCCGTCTTGATCAGGTTGACGGCATGGTCCGAGACGCGCTCGAAATCGCCGATGGTGTGCAGCAGGGTGTTGATCGTGCGGTTATCTTCGGTGGAGAGATGCTTGGCACTGAGCTTGACCAGGTAAGTGCCAAGCACATCCTCGTAATGGTCGACGGCGTCCTCTTTGCGCTCGACCTCGTCGGCGATGGCATCGTTCCACTTATGAGTGGTAGACATGGCCTGCAGCAGCGAGGTGCGGCAGATCTCGGCCATATCGCCGCCGGTGAGCATGGCGCGGGCGACAGCCACAGACGGAGTTGCCAGCAGACGATCGTCCAGCAGGGAGTTCTCCTGCTTTTTGTCGGCGGGGGAGTCGGGCACGGTCATGATGGCCAGCTTTTCCAGCAGGCGGTTGAAGGGCAGCAGGATGGCGGTGGTGACTATGTTAAAAATGGTATGCACCATGGCGATGCCGAAGGTATTGGCCGTCGCATTAAAGAAGCTGAAACGGATCAGCGCATGCAGGCCGTAGAAGCCGCACAGGAAGATAATGGTGCCGATGACGTTGAAATAGAGATGGACGAAGGCAGTGCGCTTGGCGTTTTTGTTCGCACCGGCCGAGGAGATCAGCGCTGTAACGGTGGTGCCGATGTTCTGGCCCATGATGATGGGCACGGCGGCGGAGTAGGTGACAGCACCCGTGCTGGTCAGCGCCTGCAGGATGCCCACCGCCGCCGAGGACGACTGCAGCACGGCAGTCAGCACGGCGCCGGCAATGACGCCCAGCACCGGGTTGCTGAAGCTGAGGAAGAGATTCATGAACCAGGGCTCATCGGCCAGGGGAGACATGGCGTTGGACATAGTGTTCATGCCGGCCATCAGAATGGCGAAACCCAGCAGGATCTTGCCTACGCCGCGCTTGCGGTCCTTACCGATCATATACAGCCAGATGCCGATGAAGCCCAGGATCGGGCTCCAGGCATTGGGGTTGAGCATTTTAGTGATAAAGCTCTCGCCCTCGAGGCCCGACAAAGACAGCAGCCAGCCGGTAACAGTGGTACCAATGTTGGCACCCATGATAACGCCGATGGCCTGGTGCAGTTCCATCAGACCGGAGTTGACGAAGCCGACCGCCATAACGGTGGTAGCGCCGCTGGACTGAATAACGGCGGTGACCGCCACGCCCAGCAGCAGCGCCCGGATGGGGCTGGAAGTCATGGTGGAGAGGATGCCCTGCAATTTGCTGCCGGCGGTCTGCTCCAGCGCCTTGCCCATCAGGTCCATGCCATACAGGAACATAGCGATGCCGCCCATCAGGGTGAATACATTAAAAATGGTCATCGGATTACACGTCCATTCTCTTTTTAGGCAGCGCCGCCGTTCCCCGCGCCCAAAACGCAGGCCTATGCGGTGCTGCTTTTATTTCTCTATACCGTTGTATATTATAGCTGGTTTCGGGGGCATTTCACCAGCAGAGATGCGTAAAGGTTTTGTAAAGTTTGTGTAAAATGCCGTTTCTGCGTACATTTTGTCGTCTGTTACCTTATATAAACTGTACAGCCGCTGGGATATGACCCAAAATTTTACCAATTTTACAGCTTTTTTGCAAAACAGCTGCCTGCTTTTCACAAGCTTTACGGGGATTGTACCTGACTATGGTCGAAACCGTCCCGGCGGCGCAGTACAATAGCCTTGTACCCGGGAAAACCCAGTACCGGCCTGTGTGCCGCAATGCAATGCCTCTTTGGGCAAAGGAGAAGTACATCTATGAAACGCAAATCTGTTGCTGCTGTTGTTACCGCCGCTGCTATGATGATGAGCCTTGCCGCCTGCGGCAGCTCCGCCGCCGATTCCACCCCCGCTGCTTCTGAGAGCACCGCCTCTTCCGAGGCTGCTTCCGGCGAGGCCGCCCCGGCCGAGAGCGAAGCCGCTGCTGACTTCGACACCGACCAGGACATCACCGTCATCTCCCGTGAGGACGGTTCCGGCACCCGCGGTGCTTTTATCGAGCTGACCGGCGTGGAGGAAAAGAACGCCGACGGCCAGAAGGTCGACAACACCACCGAGGCCGCTGCCATCCAGTCCAGCACCAACGGCGTCATGACCGCTGTCGCCAACGATGAGACCGCCATCGGCTATATCAGCCTTGGCTCCCTGAACGATTCCGTCAAGGCCGTCAAGGTCAGCGGCATCGAGGCTTCTGCCGAGACCGTCAAGGACGGCAGCTACACCCTGGCCCGTCCCTTCAACATCGTGACCAACGGCGAAGCCACCGACCCCGTGGCCGTTGACTTCATCGCCTACTGCCTGAGCAAGGACGGCCAGGCTCTGGCCACCGAGGAAGGCTACGTTGGCAGCGAGGGCGAGGATTACACCTCCGCCCAGCCGGAAGGAAAGATCACCGTTGGCGGTTCCTCCTCCGTCTCTCCGCTGATGGAAAAGCTGATCGAAGCTTACAAGACCGTGAACCCCAACGCCGAGCTGGAACTGCTGACCTCTGATTCCACCACTGGTGTTTCCGGCGCGCTGGATGGCAGCTACACCATCGGCATGGCCAGCCGCGAGCTGAAAGATTCCGAGACAGAGGGCGGCGCCGTTTCCACCGTCCTGGCCCAGGATGGCATCGCCGTCGTCGTCAACCCCGCCAATTCTGTTGAGGATCTGACCGTTGACCAGATCAAGGGCATCTACACCGGCGAGCTGACCGTCTGGAGCGATTTGCAGTAATTTGAATAGGCTCCCCTTTTGAGGGTGTTGCTCAGGCTTTCAAAACGTGCTCTGCAGGGGTGAACAGTGTTCGCCCGTGGCCGTTTGCCTTGTGAGCGGCCTTTCCCGGAACGGGTTGCAACGCCAAGTTGGAGGGCGAACAATGTTCGCCCCAACAACCTCTATCCGGCAACGGTACCGATCTTCGGCAAGCCAGCTCCCCTCAAGGGGAGCCTTTATGTGATAAAAGGAGTGTATAGGGAAATGAAGACCGCTCATCTGCGGGAAGGCATTATGCAGGCCGTTTTTACTGCCTGCGCCTGCATCTCGATCTTAGCCGTCGTGCTGATCTGCGTGTTCCTGTTTGCTAACGGCCTGCCCACCATCGGCAAGATTGGCCCGCTGAAGTTCCTGCTGGGCACCACCTGGAAGCCCGGCAACGACATCTACGGCATCCTGCCCATGATCTTAGGCTCGCTGTACGTCACCGCCGGGGCCATCATTGTGGGTGTGCCCGTCGGTCTGCTCACGGCCATCTACCTGTCCCGGTTTTCCACGCCCTCCATCAAGCGGGTGATGCTGCCTGCTGTGCAGCTGCTGGCCGGCATTCCCTCGGTCGTGTACGGCTTCTTCGGCATGATCGTGCTGGTGCCCGCCGTGCAGGCCATGGTCAAGAGCGACTTTTTCAAAACAGTGCTGCACATCAAGGGCGGCAAGGGTATGAGCCTGTTCACCGCCAGCGTGCTGCTGGGCATCATGATTTTGCCCACCATCATCACCGTCAGCAAGACCAGCTTGGACGCCGTGCCCGAAAGCTACTACGAGGGCAGCCTGGCCCTGGGCGCTACCCATGAGCGCAGCGTGTTCTACGCCGTGCTGCCCGCCGCCAAGTCCGGCGTGCTGTCCGCCGTCATCCTGGGCATTGGCCGCGCCATCGGAGAGACGATGGCCGTCGTGATGGTCGCGGGCAACCAGACCTGGATGCCCAAGGGACTGTTCCAGGGCCTGCGCACGATGACCTCCAACATCGTCATCGAGATGGGCTACTCCACCGACCTGCACCGCGAAGCACTGATCGCCACCGGCGTTGTGCTGTTCGTCTTCATTCTCCTGATCAACCTCTGCTTCAGCGTTTTGAAAGGAGGCAAGGACCATGCCTGATACCATTGCCAACAACGGCACTGCTGTGCCGGACATGAGCCGTGCCGCCGCCAAAGCCATCTACCCCAACGGGGGCCGCAACCGCACCGCCGCACGCGTGCAGGCCGCCCTGCTGCGCGGCCTGGTGGGGCTGGCTGCTGCCCTGACCGCCGCTGTGCTGCTGTTCCTCATCGGATACATCCTGGTCAACGGCATCCCCAACCTCAAACCCTCCCTCTTCGCCTGGGAATATAACAGCGAGAATGTTTCGCTGATGCCCGCCCTCATCAATACGCTGCTGATGACCGCCTTCTCGCTGGTCATTGCTACGCCGCTGGGCATCTTTGCCGCCATCTGGCTGGTGGAGTACGCCCACCGCGGCAGCAAGCTGGTGCGTCTGGTCCGCCTGACCACCGAGACCCTGCAGGGCATCCCGTCCATCGTGTACGGCCTGTTCGGCATGCTGTTCTTCGTCACCCAGCTGCACTGGGGCTACTCGCTGATCGCCGGTGCCTTCACGCTGGCCATTATGGTGCTGCCCGTCATCATGCGCACCACCGAGGAAGCGCTCATCGCCGTGCCGGATTCTTACCGCGAGGGCAGCTTCGGCCTGGGTGCGGGCAAGCTGCGCACCGTGTTTACCATCGTACTGCCCAGCGCCATGCCTGGCATCCTGTCCGGCGTTATCCTGGCCACGGGCCGCATCGTGGGTGAGACCGCTGCGCTGATCTACACCGCCAGCTCGATGCCCCAGATCCCCAAGAGCATCTTCAGCTCTACCCGCACGCTGGCCGTGCATATGTACCTGCTCTCCAACGAGGGCCTGTACATCAACGAGACCTACGGCACCGCCGTGGTGCTGCTGGTACTGGTGCTGGCCATCAACTGCCTGTCCGGCTTTATCGCCGGCAAGCTGGCGAAGAAGTAACACTGCGCTGCTTGTAGGGGTGCACAGTGTGCGCCCGAGGGCCGATGCGAGCATCGGCCCCTACACAACGGCATCGCGGTCATCACGAGGAGGATACCTGTGAATAAATTTGAAGTCTCCAACATGGACTTATACTACGGCAGCTTTCATGCGCTGAAAAATATCAACATCAATATGCCGGAGCGGGAGATCACCGCCTTCATCGGCCCTTCCGGCTGCGGCAAGTCTACCTTTTTAAAAAGCCTGAACCGTATGAACGACCTGGTCGAGGGCTGCCGCATCTCCGGCAACATCAAACTGGACGGCGTGGACATCTATAAAGATAAGATGGACGTCAACGTCCTGCGTAAGCGGGTGGGCATGGTGTTCCAGAAGCCCAACCCCTTCCCCATGTCCATCTACGATAATATCGCCTACGGCCCCCGCACCCATGGTGTGCGCAGCAAGGCCCGGCTGGATGAGATTGTGGAAAAATCCCTGCGGGACGCCGCCATCTGGGACGAAGTCAAGGACCGCCTGAACAAGAGCGCCCTGGGCATGTCCGGCGGCCAGCAGCAGCGCCTTTGCATCGCCCGCGCCCTGGCTGTGGAGCCGGAAGTGCTGCTGATGGATGAACCCACCAGCGCCCTGGACCCTATCTCCACCTCCAAGGTCGAGGAACTGGCGACGGAGCTGAAAGAAAAGTACACCATCGTCATGGTCACCCACAACATGCAGCAGGCCGCGCGTATCAGCGATAAGACGGCGTTTTTCCTGCTGGGTGAGCTGGTCGAGATGGGCCCCACCGAGCGCGTATTCGCCACGCCCGTGGACAAGCGCACCGAGGATTACATCTCGGGACGTTTCGGTTGATACAGGGAGGATGAGCCAAATGGGAACCAGTTTACGCAAAATGTATGATGCCGAACTGATGGCATTGGATACGATGCTGGCCCGCATGGGCCACGCCGCGGGCGGCGCCATTGAAAGCGCCATGACAGCCCTGCGCACCGGCGATGCCGAGCTGGCCCGCAGCGTTATTGCCCGGGACAGCGAGATCGACGCCGCCGAGCATGAGATCGAGCACCGCTGCTTAACGCTTTTCCTGCGGCAGCAGCCGGTGGCGGGCGACCTGCGCAAAGTTTCTACCGCATTGAAGATGGTCACCGACATTGAGCGCATCGCCGACCAGGCCAGCGACATTGCCGAGATCGCCCTGCATCTCCACGCCGAGGGCGCTGCCGCCGTGGGCGTAATGGATGATTTGTATAAAATGGGTGACGTGGCGCTGAACATGGTCAAGACCGCCATCGGCGCCTACGTGCAGGTGGATCTTTCCACCGCCGCCCAGGTCATTGCCCGGGACGATGACTGCGACACGATGTTTTCCAAGATCAGCCGCGAGATCGCCCAGTACATCGCCGCCCACCCCGACGACGCCGAGACCGCGCTGGACCTGTTCATGATCGCCAAGTATCTGGAGCGCCTGGGCGACCATGCCGTCAACGTGGCCGAGTGGGTCGAGTTCCTGAAGACCGGTGTCCACAAGTCCCGCAAGATCGTCTGACGCGGGCCAATCTTACCATTCCCTTAGGCAACACCGCACAATTCCCGCCTAACGGCTTAAGCACCGCTCCGGCGGCT
>OLNS01002855.1_pt1 | contig 10724 bp, 7 predicted proteins | sample 1673031 | NCBI WGS metagenome assembly OLNS01 (sample SAMEA3136748, study PRJEB25190) | human gut metagenome | biome: human gut; feature: human-associated habitat; material: faeces | place: Austria | collected 2013
GCTCACAGCTCACAGCTCACAGCTCACAGCTCACAGCTCACAGCTCACAGCTCACGCTGATTATGTAATCGGACGTGTTTTTTGTCAACCCCTAAAACAGGCTTTTTCGCGTTTTTGTGAGGAAGCCTTTTATGCTCCCTACGAAAGTGGGGTGGCATAGTGAAACGTATTGAAATAATACAAACTATTGGAAAAGAATACCTAACTTCAAACATTGAAAATGATGAGTTTAGTTACCAGAAAGCTCTGAAAGAAGTCGGAAAAAATATAGCGGATTTTCAAAAAGAGCACTACAAACGAAAATACAAAGACTTAGATATTCGCTTTGAAAATGGTGGTCTGACAGTATTAGTAGAAACAAAAGCATCTTATAATGAAAAAGATTTCGAGCAGTTAGAAGCCTATGTAAGTTATGAAAAACAACTTACAAATAATAGAATAGTTGCTATACTTGCGAATACTAAAAACGATGATTTTCTAATCTGGACAGATGATAGTGGAATCATCAGTTCAAACAATGCCAATAAAAATGAGTATACCATACAGAATTTAGAGTATTATTTCGACTTGTTTTTCGGAACAAAAAATAATCGTCTGAAATTAGTTCAAAACACTTACTCATTAAATGAACTGCTACATAAATATGGAATAAACGAAAAAATTCGTAGTCAATTTGTAGGTACTTGTCTATTATCTTTAAAATATAGTCTTACTTTTGAAGGGTTGGAAACAAAACAGATAATTTCAGGAATTGAAATTATCTTAACCAACTTGTTAGAAAAGGACTTAAACAAAGCCACAAAATTAACTATCTTAAAAAATAATGTACTTGATTCACAAGATGTAAGGGAGCTTCCCAAAGAAGATTTTTCCATAATTTTGAGAAAAATCAAGAAGGATATATTACCATATATTAACGACAAAAATACAGCAGGACAAGATTTGCTAAACCTTTTCTTTACTACATTCAATAAGTATGTTGGTAAAGCAGATAAAAATCAGGCTTTTACTCCTGACCATATAGTACATTTCATGTGTAAGGTTGCAGGAATAAATAGAAATTCTGTAGTTTTAGACCCTTGTTGTGGTAGCGGAGCATTTTTAGTAAGAGCATTAACTGAAGCACTCGATGATTGTGATACAGAAGAAGAACGAAAGAATGTCAAGAAGCACCAGATATATGGTATAGAATTTGAAGATACTGCTTTTGGTTTATCAACAACCAATATGCTAATTCATGGCGATGGAAATTCAAATATTGTCAAAGGTAGTTGTTTTAATGAGGATAATTATGTTGATAAAGGTGTAAATGTTGTGTTAATGAATCCTCCTTATAACGCTCAAAGAAAACATTGTAAAAAAGAGTATGTTGCTGAATGGTCTTCCAAAACAAACACCGACCCTTCTAAGGGGTTTCACTTTGTTTACGAAATAGCTGAAAAAGTCAAAACTGGAAAACTTGTTGTATTATTACCTATGCAATGTGCTATTGGTAGCTCGAAAGAGAAGGAAATCATACGCTATAAAAAAGAAATGATGAAAAAGCACACGCTTGAAGCAGTGTTTTCACTACCTCCTGATGTATTTCATCCAGGGGCTAACGCTTCAGCTTGTTGTATGGTATTTAATCTAGGTGTACGACATTCAAAAGCTAATGTCAAAGAAACATTTTTTGGTTACTACAAAGATGATGGATTCATGAAAAAGAAAAACCTAGGACGAGTTGAAAAAACTGACCCATCTGGTAAAGGTGTATGGAAAGAAATAGAAAAAGAATGGTTAGAATTATTTTGGAATAGAACCAGTAAAATTGGAAAATCTATCGTAAAACAAGTTAATGAAACTGATGAATGGCTGGCAGAAGCATATATGGAAACTGATTATTCTGATACTCATAGTTTAGAATTCCAGAAGTCTATAAATGAATATCGAGCATACTCATTACGACACCAAGACCAAGCATTGAAAACAAATGGTACTGAATTAGACACTTCCGATTGGAAGTATTTTAAGTTGGCAGGAAAAGGAGGGATATTTGAATTAGAAAGTTGTAAGTGTAAAAATGCCACAGAATTACTTGAAGAAGGCTCAGATGTAGAATATATAGGGGCAAAAAAATCAGACGGTGGATTTATGGAATGGGTTAAAAACGTTCCAGAACTAACAACCAGAGGAAATTGTATTGTTTTCATTTGTGACGGGCAAGGTTCAGTTGGTTATACTAATTATATAGACCATGATTTCATCGGCTCTACTACACTCTCTGTTGGAAGAAATACTAATCTAAACAGATATAACGCTATGTTTATTGTAACTATTTTAGATAAAGAAAGATACAGATATTCATTCGGAAGAAAGTACAAGACAAACTTAACTAAAACAATGATTAGATTACCAGCTAAAAAAAATCCCAATGGGAAATATGAACCCGATTGGGACTTTATGGAAAAATATATCAAAACACTACCTCATGGCAAAAATCTATAATCAAATAAAGACGATTTCCGAAAGGAAGTCGTCTTTTTGGTATTGTTGAAAATACTACATATTGTGGTTGGTGTAAACTGGTATATAGTTCCCTAAAATTATAAAAATAGGACGGCACTATTCTCATTTCAAAAAAGTAACCACTTTAGTTCTGAAATGAGAAACCTTACAGTAAGTATCTTAATAATCAGTTCTTTTCCTTATTGGTTTCTCAATATCCACTCTTACCTCAAGGAATATGCCCAGTCTATTTTGCCCGCAAAAAAAAGCCATCCAAAGATGACTTTTTTTATGTTTAAATGGCGTTTTTATCTTTTCCAAGTGAACGTTGAACGGCTTTGACAATCTCAACGAGAACAACAATCAAAAGCGAACCAATCATAACAGCTAACCATTGTGTCAAGCTTAAATGAGACACATGGAAGAGTTTGTTAAATCCAGGGACAATGATGGTCGCCATCAAGAGAACAAAGGCAACTGGAATCGACCAGTTAAAGGTCTTGTTCTTGAAGAGTCCCACTTTAAAGATGGATTGGTAGACCGATTTGACGTTAAAGGCATGGAGCAATTGGATCAAACCAAGAGTTGCAAATGCCATGGTCAAAGCGTCTGCATGGATTTCTGCACGAGTCGCATGTTCTGGAGAGAGTAAGGCCCAGCCATAAACACCAAGAACGAGCATGGTTTGGAAGACACCTTGATAAAGAATGGCTCCAAAGACCCCACCGTCAAAGAAGTTAGATTTACGTCCACGAGGTTTGTGGGTCATAACACCTGGCTCAGCTGGTTCCACACCAAGAGCGATGGCTGGAAGAGTATCGGTTACCAAGTTGATCCAGAGAAGATGTACTGGTTGAAGAACATCCCATCCAAAGAGGGTTGCAAAGAAGATGGTGAAGACCTCAGCCATATTGGCAGACAAGAGGTACTGGATAGATTTTTGGATATTTGAGAAGACCTTACGTCCTTCTTCTACCGCTACGATAATGGTTGCAAAGTTATCATCTGCAAGGACCATATCTGAAGCCCCCTTAGAAACCTCTGTACCTGTAATCCCCATACCAATACCAATGTCAGCTGTCTTAAGTGATGGTGCATCGTTGACTCCATCCCCTGTCATGGCAACAACTTTTCCTTCATTTTGCCAAGCTTTCACGATACGAACCTTGTGTTCAGGTGATACACGCGCATAGACAGAGTATTGTTTGAAGACTTTTTGGAATTCTTCGTCAGAGAGTTCATTCAACTCAGCCCCTGTGAAGACATGGTCTTCTGTATCATTTGGATCGATGATTCCAAGACGTTTGGCAATAGCTTCTGCTGTATCTTGGTGGTCACCCGTGATCATGATAGGACGGATACCTGCTTCCTTAGCAACACGAACCGCTTCTGCTGCTTCTGGACGTTCAGGGTCAATCATACCGACCAAACCAGAGAAGATCAGGTCAGACTCAACGATTTCAGATTCCAAGGTTGGGATTTCGTTGCTTGTCTTATAAGCCATCATCAAGACACGAAGGGCTTGTTTGGCCAAGTCTTTGTTGGTAGCAAGGATAGCTTTCTTATCTTCATCCGTAATAGGACGAACTTCCCCATTGACTTCAATACGCGTCACACGTTTGAGCAATTGGTCAGGAGCCCCCTTGACAGCGATAAAGTATGAACCGTCAGCTTCCTTATGGATCGTAGACATAAGCTTACGGTCAGAGTCAAATGGCAATTCAGCTACACGTGGCTCATCCTTCAAGGCTTCACGAACATCAAAATTGTGGTCTAAACCAAATTGTACCAAAGCAGTCTCTGTTGGGTCCCCAATCAACTTACCAGATGGATCCACTTTGGTATCATTGGCAAAGTTCATGATGCGAAGTGTATTGTTGCTTGCTCCAATTTCGGTTGCTGCACTCTGTAATTGACCGTTGGTATACACTTTTTCAACCGTCATTTGGTTCATGGTCAAAGTACCTGTTTTATCAGATGCGATGATTTCTGTTGAACCAAGTGTTTCAACGGCTGGCAATTTACGAACAATCGAATTGCGTTTGGCAAGGGTTGTTGTTCCCAAAGAGAGAACGATGGTTACAATGGCAGGAAGACCTTCTGGAATCGCCGCAACCGCAAGGGCTACCGCAACCATCAAACCTTCTAATGGATGTTCCCCACGAACGAATACACCAACTAGGAAAGTGATAATCGCAATCACAACGATTAAGTAAGTCAAGGCTTTAGAGAGTTGTTCCAAGCTTTGCTTCAATGGTGTTTCCGTTTCATCGGCATTGGCCAACATATCTGCAATCTTACCAACTTCTGTATACATACCTGTGTTGGTCACAACCCCAGTACCACGACCATAGGTTACGTTCGAGTTTTGGTAACCCATATTGACACGGTCTCCGATACCAGCATCTGCCTCAACAAGGCCAGTCACATCTTTTTCAACTGGAACCGATTCCCCTGTAAGAGCTGCTTCTTCGATTTTAAGAGAGGCTGCTTCTAACAAGCGCATATCAGCAGGAACCACATCGCCAGCTTCCAGAAGAACGATATCACCCGGGACCAATTCTTTGGAATCAATTTCAATCACGTGACCATCACGGCGGACACGCGCTAATGGACTAGACATGTTTTTCAGTGCTTCGATAGCTGCTTCTGCTTGTCCTTCTTGGTAGACACCAAAGGCTGCGTTCAAAACAACAACTGCTAAGATGATCATGGCATCTGTAAGGCCGTCCATTCCTTCTGTAATCACAGAGAGAGCTGCGGCGATCAGCAAAATGATAATCATCAAATCTTTAAACTGATCGATAAACTTAGACAAGAGGCTACGTTTTTCACCTTCGTCCAGTTCATTATGACCATAAGTCGCTAAACGTTCTTGAGCTTGAGCAGTTGACAAGCCTTCGATTGAAGAGTCCAATTCCTTTAGAACTTCTTCTTTACTCTGTGTATAAAACAAAGCTTTATTTTGTTCTTTTGACAAAATAGTTTCCTCCTTATAACTTTCTACTAGGTCTCTTTTGCACAAAAAAGAGACCTGTTTGAAAAAACAAGTCTCGCCGTTTAATATAGTGCCGGAAATAATTTCGTAATGACGACACTATCGCGGAAATCCGCCAGCTACTCCCTTGAGTGCTTTTATTATACCATTTTTATAGAATAAAGCAAGCAAGACCTCTAATAATTGATGAGGCCTACTCTTCCCATTCAACCAATAATTGGTAATTGGCAAATTCCTGCTCTCCATCGAGAGTTAACAAGCGATAAGAGAGCTGCAAATTCCCTTCCTCTAATTGAAAGAGGTCTGTTGTAATCAAAAATTGCTGAATGCCCATTGGAGTTGGGATGATTGCCCCACCATCTTCATTTTTATAAAAACGCATGATGGATTTAGGAGTTGAGAATCGTGTCATGATCAATTCATCGTTGGAAAATTTCAAAGCAACCTTTTCATCTTCTTCATTGGTATACAAGAGATATTGAAAACCTGCTTTTTCCTTCCATTCTCCTTGATAGTACTGATCAACGATTTCCATTTCTTCTCCAAATCGAATGGTATTTTGAATTCGAATCTGCATCTTTGTCTCCTTCTTATTCTTTCCTTACTTAACTATTTTATCAAATTTTACGTATTTTGACTGCCCCCGTTAGCCTCTAGATCGCAAAATAGGCTTTTTTTTGCTATAATAGACCCATGAATGAAAAAGTCTTTCGCGATCCTGTGCATGATTACGTTCATGTGGATCATCCCATCATTTATCAATTAATAAATAGTAAAGAATTTCAACGACTACGCCGCATCAAACAACTAGGGACATCTGGATTTACCTTCCACGGTGGGGAGCATAGTCGTTTTTCTCACTGTCTTGGTGCCTATGAAATTTCAAGACGCATTCTGTCTATTTTTGAGGAAAAATATGCAGAACAATGGAATTCTGATGAAAACTTACTGACCATGACAGCCGCTCTTCTTCATGACATTGGACATGGTGCCTATTCCCATACCTTCGAAGGACTCTTTGGGACCGATCATGAAAAAATGACCCAGCTGATCATCACCAGTCCAGAGACGGAGGTCAATCAGATCCTCTTACAGGTAGCACCTGATTTCCCAAATCGTGTAGCCAGCGTCATTGATCATACCTACCCCAATAAACAAGTGGTGCAATTGATTTCTAGTCAAATTGATGTGGACCGGATGGATTATTTGCTACGAGATGCCTACTTTACGGGTGCTTCCTATGGAAAATTTGACTTGACCCGTATTTTGCGCGTCATTCGTCCGATTGAAAATGGCATTGCCTTCCAACAAAATGGCATGCACGCTGTCGAGGATTACGTGGTCAGCCGTTACCAAATGTATATGCAAGTCTACTTCCACCCGGCTACTCGTGCCATGGAAGTCCTCCTTCAAAATCTACTCAAACGCGCTAGAACCATTTATCCAGATCAGAAAGAGTATTTTCAACTGACTTCGCCTCGCTTGATTCCATTTTTTGAAAAAGAGGTGACCATTCAAGACTACCTAAATCTAGATGACGGTGTGATGAATACCTATTTCCAAGTCTGGATGGATAGCCCGGATACCATCCTGTCCGATCTTGCTCAGCGCTATATTAATCGGAAAGTCTTCAAATCGATTCTATTTACAGAAGATAAGCGAAAAGACTTAGCAATCCTTGAAAAATTGATTAAAGAGGTTGGGTTTAATCCTACCTACTACACCGCTATTCATAAAAATTTCGACCTGCCCTACGATATTTATCGACCAGAGCTTGAAAAGCCACGGACCCAGATCGAGATGATTCGAAAAGATGGGAGTCTCGCTGAATTGTCTCAGTTGTCTCCACTCGTCGCTGCTTTAGCAGGAACTCGCTATGGGGACAACCGCTTCTATTTCCCAAAAGAAATGCTGGAGGTTAATGGACTTTTCAGTAAGCAAGTAGAGGAATTCACTTCCTACATCACCAATGATTATTTTACAGGAGAGACGGATGTCCATTAAATTAGTTGCGATCGATATCGATGGTACACTTCTCAATTCAAAAAAAGAGATCACACCTTCTGTATTTGAAGCCATTCAAGACGCTAAAGCCGCAGGAGTCAAAATTGTCATTACAACTGGACGTCCCATTGCAGGCGTTTCAAAACTCTTAAAGGAACTCCATCTGATGGATCCTGGAGACTATGTCATTACTTTTAACGGTGGCTTGGTTCAAGAAACTGCTACTGGAAATGAACTTATCAAAGACCTCTTAACCTATGAGGACTATCTCGATATCGAGTCTCTTGCAAACAAGCTTCAGATTCACTCTCATGCCATTACAAAAGACGGCATTTATACCAGTAATCGAGATATTGGGCGCTATACCATTCATGAATCTCAACTGGTCAATATGCCAGTTTTTTACCGAACTCCTGAAGAAGTTAGAGAGAAAGAATTTGTCAAAGTCATGTATATCGATGAACCTGAAATTCTGGATATTGCGATAAAAAGAATCCCAAAAGAATTTCAGGATCGTTTCACGATTGTCAAATCAGCTCCTTTTTATTTAGAAATTCTAGGAAAAACTACTAATAAAGGTGCTGCAGTTCTCCATTTGGCTAAACAACTTGGAATCAAGAATGAAGAAACCATGGCCATTGGAGACGAGGAAAATGATCGTTCTATGTTAGAGGTTGTCGGTCATTCTGTCGTTATGGAAAACGGAAATCCAGCCCTCAAAAAAATTGCTACACATATTACCAAATCAAATGATGAATCTGGCGTTGCATATGCCATTAGAAAGTGGGTATTATAAAAAATGTACCATTACCAACTAGGAATTTCTACCACAGAACATGATGAATTTGTCATACAGAGTAATCAGACCAACCTCTTGCAGAGTAGCTCATGGGCAAAAATCAAAGATAATTGGGGAAATGAACGGGTTGGTTTTTATCAAGAAGACCAGTTAGTCGCTGTTGCAAGCATCTTGATCCAACCCCTGCCACTTGGTTTTTCCATGCTCTATATTCCTCGTGGCCCCATTATGGACTACCAAAACAAAGAGTTGGTTTCATATGTGATCCAGTCCCTTAAAAAAATTGCCAAGCAATACAAGGCCTTGTTTGTGAAATTTGATCCAAGTATTTTCTTGAGCAAACACTTGATTGGACAAGAAAATACGGAAACTCCTGCAGTGCAAGCGGTGATCGATACCTTAACAAAAGAAGGGATTGAATGGACTGGTCGAACAAGTGATATGGCAGAAAATATCCAACCACGCTTTCAAGCGAATATCCACAAAGAGTTTTTCACCGAACAAGATCTTTCAAAATCTACTCGACAAGCCATCCGAACTGCTCGGAACAAAGGGATCCAAGTGCAATTTGGCGGGACTGAATTGTTAGAGGACTTTGCTTCTCTCATGAAAAAGACAGAAGCTCGTAAAAGTATTCATTTACGTGGAAAAGACTACTACGAAAAACTGCTCACAACCTACCAAGGACAATCCTACATTACTTTATCTACTCTAGATCTCGCAGAACGGAAAACCTCCCTTACAAAAGATCTTGAAAAAAACAAGGCTGAGGCTGAAAAATTCACAGAAAAAACAAAGCCTGGCAAGGTTGAGAATAACCAAAAAGAAAAAGAGCGCATAGAGGAAGAACTGCAATTTCTTGAGCAACATCTCCAAACAGGTAGACAGGTTGTTCCTTTATCTGGGACCTTAACCCTTGAATTCGGTGGGACGTCTGAAAATGTTTATGCAGGGATGGATGAAGAATTCCGCCGTTACCAACCTGCTATCCTCACCTGGTATGAAACCGCCCAACACGCTTTTGACCGGGGGGCTTCTTGGCAAAATATGGGGGGCATTGAAAATTCACTCGATGGTGGTCTCTATCATTTTAAATCAAAATTTAATCCTGTCATAGAAGAATTTGTTGGGGAATTCAACCTTCCAACCAGTCCACTCTATCCACTTGTAAACAAGGCCTACAAGATCCGGAAAAAATTAAGGAGTAAATAAGTCACATGACCCTCACGACAATTTCAAAAGAAGAATTTACCTCATTTGCTAATACCGTCTCACATCGCTCTTTCATCCAGTCTGTAGAAATGGCATATTTGCTTGAAAAGCGAGGAAATACCGTTCAATTTATCGCTTGGAAACAAAACGATCAAGTCCAAGTAGCGGCTATTTTGTACAGTCTTTCCATGACTGGTGGTCTCCATATGGAAATCAATTCTGGCCCCCTCTACCAAGAGAAAACCCTGCTAGAACCATTCTATGCAGCCTTGAAAGGCTATGCGAAAAAAAATGGCGCTATTGAACTAGTTATTAAACCCTATGATCACTATCAAACCTTTGACAGTGACGGCAATCCAATCAGTGAAGAACAGAGCCATTTTTTAGATACACTTAAAAACTTAGGTTATCAACATGATGGTTTCCAAACAGGTTATCCTGGAGGAGAACCTGTTTGGCACTATCTAAAAACTATCAAGGAAGCTGACTCAAAATCTCTACTAAAATCCTTCAACAAAAACTGTAGTCGCAATATTACGACTGCCCTAAACTATGATATTTCCATCCGAAACATTACCAGAGAAGAAATCCCTCAGTTTAAACAAATTATCGAGGAAACTGGTAAGAGACAAGGTTTTGAAGATAAAAGTCTGAGTTACTACTATGATTTGTATGATAGTTTTGGTCCAAATGCGGAATTCGTAGTTGCTGAGATCAATTCAACAGCTGCCCTTGCCCACTTGGATCAGAAAATTTCCTTGCTAAATCCATCCGCCAAACAATATGAACAACAATTACAAAAACTAGAGAAACAAAAGAATATTGTTCGGGAAACTTTAGCTGGTAAAGAATCTGAAACAGTTCCTTTAGCATGTGCTCTCATAATCTATACCCCCTCAGAAGTCACTTATTTATTTGGAGGATCTTATACTAAATATCAGAAATTTTCTGCTGCTTTCTTGATTCAATACCATGCAATGAAGCGAGCATTACAAAAAGGGATCACCTTATATAACTTCCTAGGCATTCAAGGAATCTTTGACGGGTCAGACGGTGTTCTTCGTTTTAAACAGAACTTCAATGGCTACATCGTTCGTAAGATGGGAACCTTCCGTTATTATCCCCATCCTCTTAAATACAAAATGATTTCTCTCATTAAGAAACTATTAGGACGTTCCTAACTCAAAGGGAGTGGGAAAGAACTCCGTAAAATAAAAAAAGTTG
>OLNS01002870.1_pt1 | contig 10685 bp, 13 predicted proteins | sample 1673031 | NCBI WGS metagenome assembly OLNS01 (sample SAMEA3136748, study PRJEB25190) | human gut metagenome | biome: human gut; feature: human-associated habitat; material: faeces | place: Austria | collected 2013
GGCGGTTCCTCCCGGCATTGAAATACCGGGCATCCCCGCCCGGAAACTGGTGAAAGCCCGTCCGGGCTTGCGCTCGGACGGGCCGGGTGCCGTTTAGCGGCTGTTTCTCATCGCCCAGACGGCCAGGGCCGTGAGGATGATGTCCGCGGCGATGGGATGCACCGCCGGTGCGAGACAGACGGCGATGACCGCCATCAGCAAATCAAGATCGAGCGCGGTGAACTTGCGGCGGAACGAGCCAGGGCTGAACTGGATGCGTATAAGGCGGCCCACGATGGTCTGACACCATTCGAGGTGGCCAGACGCAGCCATGATTCACAGGCCATGCCCGATGATCGGATGGAGCCTGGTATCGAGCCGACTCTTTTCTGAACAAGGGGCCTGCCGCGGGCTCCGACCCGCGGCAGGTTGCGCCGTCAACGGCGGCTGGATGCCATCGCCCAGACGGCCAGGGCCGTCACGGTGATGTCGGCCGCGATGGGATCCATCACGGGAGCGAGGCAGATGACGATGACCGCCATCAGCCATATCCAGGGCCGGCCGTGCGGCCCCTTGTTACCCATGCGCATGTGCTGCGCCTTTCGTTCGGGCCGCGCCGCGACTGGCGCGGCAGCGTCGCCCGGCGGATGCCGGGCGGTCGGTTTTCGTCCCTGCTACAAGACGTCCATCGACGACGCCAATCGTATCGGCTAAGATGGAAACGCCGGCGGAGGCGCTGCTAACTTCCCCCTTACGATCAGGCGGGCATGCATGACTTTTCGGGGATGGCCGATGCCGGCGGGATGGGTTACCCGCCATCCCCTTTGATTGGGCCGTGGCCCCGCGTCTTCGGATGCGGGGCCGGCGTCTTCAAACACCAACCCTTTGCATTACTGGTCTGTTCAATCCAAGGTCCAAGAGCTATAATTTCCTTGTCAGACGCACGTCTGGCATACCTAATCAAGGGGGCAAAAATGTTACGTACCAAGCATTTGAAGATGGCAGTGGTTCCAATGACTCTGCTGGCGCTCCTGTCGACGGCAGTCCCGGTGGCATCTGCTCAAGAAACCACTGACGAGTCGTTCTATGAACTTACCACCACTCCGTCGGGCGGGGACATGATTGTCGGCGAACCTGGCACAACGATTCTCTTTGATTCCAGCAACGGCGAATTGGTGGACGTGCTGCCGCCGAGCGAGGCTGAAGATTATTCGGTAACTGTCTCGCGTGGATGCGCTGATTCCAATGCTGGATGCTGGGCTGGCGGGAGCACTTTGGGTGACATGCAGTTTGCAGGCACCGGAACGGCAACGGGGTCCTGGCCGTATCGCAACAGCTATACGACCGGCAATAAGTCGGGACAGATCACCTTCGCAATCAATGGAGTTACATACACCCCTGTCGCAGCTGGTCCGTGGATGCGCATCGCCACGGCAGACGGCTCTGGCGTCGACGGCGTATCCGTTACCCGCTGGTAAGGATGTCTTTCTAAATTTCGGGCCGGTGTCTTCGGATGCCGGCCCTTTGCGTTCCCGGCGTTCTCACAGGCCGAGTCCGTGGCCTCCCGTGCCCCAGCCCATGCCGATGTTGAGCGGGTCGGCGGGGTCGGAGAGGTCCCATGTCTCCTCCATGTCGGGTTCGGCCTGTTTTTCGGCCTGTTTGCGTTCGTTTTCGGCCAGCCGCTCGTCAAGCCGTGTCTTGAACCTGTCGGTGAGCGCCTTTTTCGTCCTGATGGGCTTCGGGGGTTCCTGCGGGGCCTGTGGCGGCGTTTCACGAGCCTGCGGGCGTTCCTGTGGCCTTTCGGCCGGTTCAGGGCTTGAAGGGGCCTGTGGCGCGCCTGAGGGCCGTTGGCGGCGTTTGACGGCCGTCAGGATGCCTTGCGCTTGGTCGGAGAGCCGCCCGATCATGGCCCTAAGCGCGTCGAGGAGCCGGTTCAGGGCCTGGATGCGCCGGTTCTCCTCGCACAGGTCGCCCCTGCCGCCGCGTTTCTCCATCTCGCGGCTGGCGTATCCCTCGTGGATGGTGGGGATGCGTTCGATGCCCCGCGCCTTGAAGCTCCGATGGTCGATGACGGCGTATCCGGGGAGCAGGGCGTTGCAGGAGTCGGCCCACTCGCGCCTGAGCCTTTCGAGGAACTCCTTGGAGTCCAAGGGGTTGTTGCTCACGTTGACGCGCTTCCAGACCTTGCGGTTTCTGGCGCCGATCTTCTGCCGTCCGGTGTCGGGGTCGATGACGGGGATGCGCCGGCCGTTGGCGTCCAACGCGAACTCGCTGCGGCTCTTCGCCGCCCATCTGCCGGTCTTCGGGTCGATGCGCCGGTTGGCGACGAGGATGTGCGCGTGGGGGTTACGTCCGTCCTTGTCGGTGTGGATGGCGTACGTGCAGGCGTAGCCGTTGGCCGTGATGTTCCATGAGATGAAGTCCTCCAGTGCGCGGAAGCGTTCGCGGGCGTCGAACTCGCGGGGCAGGGCGACCATGATCTTCTTCGCGGGCCTCGCGTCGGAACGTTTCTCGGCCATCTCGACGGCGTTGAACAAACGCTCCGGGTCGAGGTACTCGCCGGGCGCGCCCTCGGGCAGCATCGTGCATACATGCTCGACGCGCTCCCTGCGGCCGAACCCGTTGAACGCCTCGCCGGTGCGCTCGTCGCGCATCCGACGCGAGGTGATGTACGAGCAGGAGGCGACGGCGCTGGAGCCGGCGGCACGGCTCACGTTCGACACGTGCAACGAGTAGATCGCCACGGGACTGTACTCCTTTCCGGGAATCCAAAGGGCCGGGAGGCCCGTTGGCCCTCCACCGGGGAGGTGGCCGGCACCCCGCCGGGACGGGGCGCGGATCCAAGCGGCGCACGCTTGGCCCCCACGGAGTGGCCCCTCGGGAGAGCGCGCTTACGCTGAATGTTACCACCGGTAACATGTAAGTGCGCCCTCAATGAAATTGAGGGACTTCCACCTGACCTTGCGGGGATGGTTCCGTTACCGGCGTGTCGGTCGACGCATAGAGCGGTGCATGGACGAATTTTCTGATGCTCTTATGCAATGGGCTTGGCGATTCATGGGATTGATTTACGGGGAGTTTCCTGAGACTGCGGCAAGGCTGATCCTCTCGGCTGCTCTTCGCAAGCTGCCGCAGCTTGCGAAGAGGCTTTTCCGGTCGGTGTTTCCCTCCCGTGGCCGTCATGCGCGCGGAAATCGGCGGGGGCGGCACGTTCGGCATTGATGAACGCTTCGCCCTCGCGGCTTGGATGTCCAAACCGGCTCCGTTCTTCCGGGTTTAGGTTTGGTGTGTAGACGCCGTGCCCCGTGCCGTGCTGCCGTGGGGTCTAGCGTCCTGATTGATAACCGACGGAACGCAGGGAGGAACCGATGACCAGGAGCGTCGAGGAGCAGATGGCCGACATCGAGCGCCGGATGAAGCAGCTCAGGGCGCGCAAACAGCGCATCGTGGCTAGGGAGAACGCCAAGGCGCGCAAGCGGCGCACCCATCTGATCATCCGGCTGGGCGGCATCCTCTCCAACGAGGGCGTGCTTGGCTACGACGAGGGCGTCTGGAACGACGAGGGCAACCGGCAAAGGCTGCTGGACATGCTCAAGGCCCATGCCGCCGAACTGCGCGCATGGGCCTCTGACGCGGGCGTGAGGCTCCCCAGCGCTGAGTCGGCGGGTGAGCTGCGGGAACAGGTTCGTGACCTGCCCCAAGAGCCTCAGATACAGGAGCAGCCGGGCTATGGCTACCAGCCCGGATTCCAACAGCCACAGCAATGGCAGCAGCAGCCTTGGAACTGAGTCGGTTTCTTCTCTTCATCGGGGCGGAGCCCCTTTTTATAGAATCTTTTGTACTCTTTTAGACTCCCCGCAGGCCTTACGGCAGTAGGGGAAACGCACTATTAAAGGGGAGAAAATGGGAGATTAAAGGGGAGATTTTGGGAATTATTTAGGGGAGGTTTTGGGAGAATAAAGGACGCTTTTGAGGAATAAAAACGAGGTTTTGGGAGAATAAAGGGTAGAAAATATAAAAATCTCGTTTTTATGGTAGAATGCAGTCATGTCCGATGAGATCGTGAAGTACTCGAACCAGTTCAACAATCAGGCGCTGCGCAAGTTCACCGCGCTCGATCTTGATTTGCTGATGGCCATCGCGTCTCGCGTGCGGGACAAGGGCACGGACGAGGTGGCGTTCACGTTCGAAGAATTGAAGCGGCTGGCCGGACTTCAGAGGAACATGACCAACGATGAGTTCGCCAAGCAGATTGCCAATGTGAACCGTCGCCTGCTCGCGCTCAACTTCGAGTTCCAGAACGAAGAGCACGACATCATCCAGTTCGCCCTGTTCGCAGGCTTCGTCACCAGCCCGACCAAACGCACACTCACCGTATCGGTGAACTCGCGCTTCTCGTTCCTGCTTAACGACCTCACCTCGCAGTTCACCCGCTTCGAGCTGGCCGAGTTCACGGCCCTGCGCTCCAGCTACGCCAAGGAGTGCTACAGGAGGCTCAAGCAGTACCGACAAACCGGTGTGTGGAAGGTCAGCCTTGAGGACTTCCGCCGACTGCTCGACGTACCCAAATCGTATCGGCCGAGCGAAATCAACAAGTATGTTCTTAAGCCGATTGAGGAGGAGTTGGGACCTCTGCTGAATCTGAAGGTGCATCGCAAGTACCTGAAGAAGAAGCCGGGACGTGGCCGCGCTTCCCTTGTCGGGTTCGAATTTGAATTTGACCCGGAGAAGGTACCCGGCGGCGCTCCCGCTCCGCGCGTGGAGCTGTCCGGCTCCGTGGTGACCGATGAGGCGAGGAAGTCGCTCAGGGACGTGTCGAAGACGCCCGTGCCCGATCTGTCGGTGCCGGGCGAGGGACCGGCGCTCGACCCTGATACTCAGGCGTTCCTCGACGCGCACGGCGGTCATGGATTCGCCGGTGCCGAGGGGTATGTCTCCGACTGGCCGAGTGCTGCTTGACGTCCTCCCGGTGTTTCAACACCGGGAGGACGTCAACCCCAGGCAGCGCGTGCAGGCGCTGGAGGAGTACATCCGCGAGAACCTGAACGCGGACGGGTACGCGGCCACCTACGCCATCCACGACGACGGGCGGGGCAACAACCCGCACGCGCACATCCTCGTCGCCAACCGGCAGATCGACCCGGCCACGGGCGGCTGGGCCAGGCTCAAGCAGCGCATGGAGTACGTGCTGGACGAGCATGGCGAGCGGGTGCCGCTGATCGACCCGAAGACCGGGGCGCAGAAGCTCGACAAGCGCAACCGCAAGCAGTGGAAGCGCACGAGCGTGTCCCTGAACCCGCTCGACCAGAAGGCCAAGCTCAAGGCCCTGCGCGAATCCTGGGCGAACACCTGCAACGCGCGACTGCCCGAGACCGCGAGAATCGACCACAGGAGCCTCGAAGACCAGGGCAGCGACCTCGAACCCACCATCCACGAGGGATACGCCGCCAGGGCCATCGAACGGGCCGGGGGCGTCAGCGAGAGGTGCCAGACCAACCGGGAGATCAGGCGCAGCAACAGCCTGCTGACCGCCATCCGCCACGAACTCGGCCGGATATTCGACCGCCTGGGCGAGCTGTTCGCCGCCAAGATCGGGCGGCTGCGCCAACGCCAGGCGCAGCCGGAAGCGGCCAGACAACCAAACTGGCGCTACTTCGAGGGCGACGCGCGCCGCCAGATCGAAGCCGACAGGGCCGACCATGCGGCCACGCTGCGCGGCAAGCTCATGGACGCGAGGGCCGACGTGAGGAGCCGTGACGAGTGGTGGAGGAGCCACGGCACCGAGGAGTTCGAGGCAGCCAAGCAGATCATCGACGTGGCGCTGAAGGCCTCGCGCGAGGCCAGGGACGCGAACATCTTCAAGCGCGGCAGGCTGCGCCAGAACGCCGAACAGGTGGCCGGAGAGCAGTCCGAGAGGCTGCGCGGGGCCGTGCCGTGGCTCGAAGACGCCGACATCCCGAGCGACTGGGACCAGGCCAACAGGTTCCGCATGCGGACCACCAAGGCCATCCACGACCACGACATGCAGCCGAGAACCGGCCTCGTGGCCGAACTGGAAAGGCAGCTCGAACAGGCCGAGCAGGCCGAGAACGAGAAGCCAAGCCCCGAACAGGTGAAGGCCCTCGCACTGCGCATGGCCGAACAACGAGAGCAGGCGGAGAACCCGACGCAGGGCATGAATAGGCCCGAACCGTCCGGCGATGAGCCGTTGGACCTGAGCGAGCCCGAGGACCTGGGAGAGAGCAGCCCGTTCGAGGAGCGAAGCGCCCCCAGGACCAAGGCCGACCTGCTCAGGGAGATCAGGCAGCGCGCAGACAGGCGCACAGGCCAGCAGGAAGCCGAACAGCGGCAGATCGACCCATGGAGCGTGCAACCACCCCAGAGACACGGCCACAGCCGCTAGAACAGCGTCCCCGCGTTCCTGGCGTGATGCTCGCGGTTGCGCGCGTCATACCGGCAGAAACGGCATTCCCCGGCGTCCACGGTGCCGTCGAAATGGTCACGCGCCGCCGTCACGTCGAACAGCTCCGTGGTCGTGAACACGTCGCCGTATCCGGCAACGCTCGTCCAATGGCCCTCCTCGGCCTCGCGCCGTTGCTCGGCCGACTTCTCCACCCTGCGCACCTGGGAGACCGTGGGCACTGACACCTCGGACGGCCACAGGGTCACGTAGTTCCTTCCGCAGGTGATTCTCGCCTGCGGATACACTGCGAGCACCGAATCAACGGCCTTCTTGAAATTTTGCTTGAATTTCTTCATCTCTGAGTCGCTGCCGAACTGGTCGTAGAGCTGCTTCCAGGTGATATCCACGCGGTCGTGCATCTTGTAGTAGCGCTTGGTCAGCCACCAGTAGATGTCCAAGGCCATCGGGCTGGAGAGCTTCGCCACGGTGGGAAGATCGACCGGCACGGGCTTGTCCTTCAGGTAGTCGATGTACTCCTGGCTGAATCTCACCCAGTTGTGGGCGACCCCACGACCAATCGGAGCCTTATCGTCCAGCCATTCGATGTGAACCTTGGTGGCGATGGTGAACCCGGCCATCTCGGTTTCCCTCGATGTGTTGTTCGAGATCGCGATGGCAGTGGCGAAGTAGTTCTCAAGCTGCGGCTTTATCGTTCGAAGCTGACGGCCACCCACGGGAACGTTCAGCATTTTGAGGAAATCGCGGAACGACGAGCCGAGATCGAGAATCCTGGTATCGGTATGGAAGCTGGGGTCGCCGCGTTTAATCATCGTGCAGGCGTACATCTCCATGAGCCTCGGGTACTTGCCATAGGGCAGCGCCTTGCCCGTGGCGACGTATTTCACGACGAGATTGCCCCGCTGCCTAACGATCTCCTTGGCCGTCTGGCGGCGGTAGGGCAGGGAGACCTGCGACATGATGTAGCTGATGAACGCCGTCGTGCCGAACGGCTCGCCGGGTACGTCCAGTTCCTTAGAATTACTCAACGTAATCACTCCGTTTCAGTGGTTGCCACGCCCCCGGAGGTGCCAGCCTCGCGGGGGTTTCCTCTAGTTTCCAACGATTTTATCCGTGTACTTTAGGTACCCTATCACATAAGTACCTAAAGTACACGGATACAGGTACCTAAAGTACACACTGAGTGCGTGTACTTTAGGTACTTTTGAGGTGCTTTAGGTACCATTTGAGGTGCTTTAGGTACCATTTGAGGTGCTTTAGGTACCGCTATCCCCTCTCAGCCCTTACGGGAGTAGGTCTGAGAGGTAGTCCCCCGTATACGCGTAGACGCTTACTAGAGAATCAATCAAAAACATGAAGTGCTTTTCCCACCTTTTGGAGGGACTTTAGGGACAAAATGGTGCAAAGGTGTATGTAGCTCCCCTTTTGTACTAGGTTCGCTCCCCTTTTGTACTAAGTAGCACCCTCTGAGCCCAGTGTTTCCAAGGGCTGCGAGGGGCCTAAAAGAATGTAAAAAGATTAGTCAGATCAGGCTGTCGGAGGGCGCTTGGGGATTCCTGCGTTCGGGGTTGACGGGCGCGTATGAGGGCGGCTGGTATCCGTCCGCCTCGTCGTTGGCCCATGGGTCGTCGTCCTCGCCGTCCCTTCTGGCCCATTCCTCGCTCAGCGCCTCGTACACCAGGTCGTGCAGGTTTTCGTACATGCCCTGGCTCTTGACGCTATGCTCCAGGGCCTTGGCGACGGTGGCCTTGAGGTCCTCGCGGCTCGTGTAGTTGTCCATCACGTCGGTGGAGCACAGGGACTCCACCAGGGAGCCGAGCTGCACGAGGCGGGCGATGTGCTCCTTGGCCCTCTCGTCGCTCCCCTCGAAGCCCGCCGCCGACTCGGCCATCGCGCCGACCTCGATCAGGCGCTTGGTGCGGGCCTTGCGTTCGCGTTCCCTGCGCCGCGCCCTGAGGTTGTCCTCGCGGGCCTTGAGCTGGGCCTGCCTCTCCTGCAGGGACTTGATCTGCTCATCCAGGCTCTTCACTAGTTCGCTCCCCTTTTGTACTAAGTTCGCTCCCCTTTTGTACTAAGTACCGTCCGAAACCCGTTGGGAGAGTAGGGCTGCGGAGGGCCTAAAAGAATATAAAAAGATTTTAAAAGATTTAAAAAGGGCGCACGGCGCCTTTTTTCGGACGTCAGATCAGGCCATCGGAGGGCGGCTGGGCGGTCCTGCGTTCGGGGTTGACCGGCTCGTATGAGGGCGGCTGGTATCCGTCCGCCTCGTCGTTGGCCCATGGGTCGCTGATCTCGCCGTCCCTTTTGCGCCATTCCTCGCTCAGCGCCTCGTAGACGAGGTCCTGGAGGTTCCAGTTCATGCCATCGCTGGTTTTGACGCCCATCGAGATAGAGAACGCAAAGGGCCGGTGCCCGAAGACACCGGCCCAACGCCTAACAGGGGATGCATTCAGGGGCACCCCACCGGTCTCGGCCATCTCCCCGAAGAAGTCGTTGCGCACCGCCTTGAAAATGGGAAGAAGTTAGCACGCCTCCAACCGGCGCTCTCCATGTTAGCCGATACCATCGTTCCTGTCGATCGACGCCCATTAGCACGGGTCGAGAGAGACCGTCCGGCAACAGCCGGGCGACGCTGCCGCGCCAGTCGCGGCGTGGCCCAACGGAAAGGCGCAGAAATGCGCGATTCAGGAAAGGGGCCGCGCGGCGGCCCGATCATCTGGCTGATGGCGGTCATCGCCGTCTGCCTCGCACCGGCGGTGCATCCCATCGCCGCCGACGTCATCCTCACGGCCCTGGCCGTCTGGGCGATGAGAAACGGCCGCTGAACGGCCCCGGCCCGTCCGAGCGCAAGCCCGGACGGGCCTTTCCGTCGCTGCCCGCTACGCCAGCAGAGCCTCCAACCCGTCGGCCAGACCGTCCACGTCCCAGCCGCGCACCGCGCCGCACGTCCACGAAGCGCCGTCGATGCTGACATGCACGCCGAACACCGGCAGATCGGGTGCGGCCCTCCACACGTCCACGGCCCTCGTGGTCTGGCGCTCCCCCGTCTTCATACACGCATCGATGGCGTCCAGCAGCTCCGCCGCCGTCTCCCTGGTGAGCAGCATCGTGAGCCTTGCGGAATCCACGACGGTGAGCAGCACGCCACCATTGGCTTCCTCGGCTTCGATCTGAAGATCCGCGACCATGCGTTACCTCCCGAGTTAAGTGTTGGTGTTGCGATGCCCGCAACACTTAAAATCATTACCGGACAAACCGAATCAGTCGAACAGCGGCACGTCCACGGCCCTGGCCGCATCCGGCGCGTGCATCAGCATGCTCCCGCCGCGCCTGGCCCGTTCCTCGGCCACGGCCTTCAGGTTCTCCTCGCGCCGCCGCTCCGCCTCGGCCCTCTCGTCGGCCCTGGCGGCGTCTCTGAGGGACTTTCTGGCCGCGTCCGCCACCACACCCGGGGACAGCTCCACACGGGGCGCAGAGACGCCGCCAGGCACCTTCTCGGGGTCGAACTCGAACTCGAAGCCGACCAGCGAACGGCCCCCGCGGCCAGATCCCTTCTTCTGGAACTTCTTGTGGGCAACCAGGTTGAGCAATGGCCCCAGCTCGTCCTGAATCGGCTTAAGCACGCGCTTGTTCAGGTCGCGTGCCTGGTAGCTCTCCGGTACGTCCAGCAGACGGCGGAACTCGTCTATGGAAACCTTCCACACGCCTGTCTGCCGATATTGCTTCAGGCGGCGATAGCACTCCTTCGAATAGCTGGACTTCAAGGCCGTGAACTCGGCCAGCTCGAAGCGCGTGAACTGCGACGTGAGGTCGTTGAGCAGGAACGAGAAGCGCGGATTGACCTCAACCAGTAGTTTCGCAGTCTTCCAATCGGTCTCGAAGCCCGAGAACAGCGTGAACTGCACCGTCCTGCTGTCATCCTGGAACCGGAACCGACAGGCGAGCAGACGATCGTTGACCTCGACAATCCGCCCCGCCAGTTCCTTGTCGGTGAGGTTCTTCTTGACATGAGCCAACTGGCGGAGTTCCTCGAAAGTGAAGGTAACCTCACCGGTCTCCTTATCGCGCACCCTTGCCGCGATAGCCATCAGCAGATCTAGGTCAAGCGCAGTGAACTTGCGCAACGCTTGGGCATTGAACTGATTTGAATACTTCACGATCTCGTTGGACATGGTTTCAACTTAACATAATGTGGATACTTTTTAAAAAAGTCCCCTTTGGTCTCCCAAAAAGTCCCCTTTGGTCTCCCAAAAAGTCCCCTTTGGTCTCCCAAAAAGTCCCCTTT
>OLNS01002873.1_pt1 | contig 10671 bp, 9 predicted proteins | sample 1673031 | NCBI WGS metagenome assembly OLNS01 (sample SAMEA3136748, study PRJEB25190) | human gut metagenome | biome: human gut; feature: human-associated habitat; material: faeces | place: Austria | collected 2013
TACCACGGGCATATGCAGCAAACAGCTGGTTCATGGTGTTGGCATGATCCGCTCTTGTTTTGCCTTCACCGATACCTTTATCCTTCAGTCGTGACAGAGACGGAAGAACATCAATGGGCGGTGTGATTCCTTTACGGTAAAGCTCACGGCTCAGAATGATCTGTCCCTCTGTGATGTAACCGGTAAGGTCAGGGATCGGATGGGTCTTGTCATCCTCAGGCATGGTCAGGATCGGAACCATGGTGATACTTCCTGCTTTTCCTTTCTGACGGCCTGCACGCTCGTAGAGAGAAGCAAGGTCTGTATACATGTATCCGGGATATCCACGACGGCCCGGAACCTCTTTACGTGCTGCAGAAACCTCACGGAGAGCATCCGCATAGTTTGTGATATCCGTAAGGATTACAAGAACGTGCATGTCTTTTTCGAAGGCAAGATACTCTGCTGCTGTCAGTGCCATTCGCGGAGTAGCGATACGCTCAACAGCCGGGTCATTTGCCAGGTTTACAAAAAGAACAGTACGGTCTATAGCCCCAGTTTCCTTAAAGCTCTCTACGAAGAAGTTTGACTCCTCAAAAGTGATACCCATGGCAGCAAATACAACGGCGAACTGCTCGTCTTTTCCGCGAACCTTCGCCTGTCTCGCGATCTGTGCCGCAAGCTGTGCATGAGGAAGACCGGATGCGGAGAAGATCGGAAGTTTCTGCCCACGTACCAGGGTGTTCAGTCCGTCAATAGCGGATACACCGGTCTGGATAAACTCCTCCGGATAACTTCTGGCTGCCGGATTCATCGGCAGGCCATTGATATCTCTTCTCTCTTCCGGAAGGATCTCCGGACCGTCATCAATGGGACGGCCCAGTCCGTCAAAGACACGGCCCAGCATATCGCCGGATACACCAAGCTCCATGCTTCGTCCCAGAAAACGTACTTTACTGTTGGAAAGGTTGATACCTGTGGAACTCTCAAACAACTGTACCAGCGCATTGCTTCCGTCAATCTCCAGAACACGGCATCTTCTTGTTTCGCCATCGGCAAGCTCAATCTCACCCAGCTCGTCAAATGCCACATCTTCAACGCCTCGTACCAGCATCAAAGGGCCGGCAACTTCCTGTATGGTCCTATATTCTTTTGGCATTTTACAGGCCCTCCTTTCCCAGAAGTTCTGCAGTCTCTGCTGCCAGCTGGCGGGTTACCTTCTCATATTCTGCTGCCAGCTGATCTTCTTTTGTATATTTATAACGGCCGATCTGCTCACGTACCGGAAGCTTTACGATATCATTGATATCTGCGCCCTGTTTCAGCGCATCCAGACCCGCATCATAAAATGCAAGTACCAGACGCATCATATTGTGCTGTTTTTCCAGAGATGTATAGGTATCGATCTCATGGAAAGAGTTCTGATGAAGGAAGTCCTCGCGGATGGAACGGGCTGCTTCCATTTTCAGGCGGTCACCCGGTGAAAGCGCATCCATACCTACCATCTTTACGATTTCTTCCAGCTCTGCCTCTTCCTGAAGAAGGGTCATCATTCTCTGACGGAGCTTCATCCAGTCATTCGCTACATTTTCGTCAAACCATCCGCCAACGCTGTCCAGATACAGAGAATAGCTGGTCAGCCAGTTAATAGCCGGGAAATGACGTTTGTATGCAAGGTTCGCATCCAGTCCCCAGAATACCTTTACAATTCGAAGGGTTGCCTGGGAAACAGGCTCGGAAATATCACCACCAGGAGGTGATACAGCACCGATGGCTGTCAGCGCACCCTCTCTTCCGTTCTTTCCGCTGCAGATCACATGGCCTGCACGCTCGTAGAACTGTGCAAGACGGGAGCCAAGATATGCCGGATAACCCTCCTCACCAGGCATCTCCTCCAGTCGTCCGGACATCTCACGGAGAGCCTCGGCCCATCTGGAAGTGGAATCTGCCATCAGTGCTACAGAGTAACCCATATCACGGAAATACTCCGCAATAGTAATACCTGTATAAATAGAAGCCTCACGTGCCGCAACCGGCATGTCTGAGGTGTTGGCGATCAGAACGGTACGCTCCATCAGGGACTGTCCTGTTTTCGGGTCCTTCAGTTCCGGAAACTCGTTTAATACGTCTGTCATCTCATTTCCACGTTCTCCACATCCGATGTAAACAACGATATCTGCATCGGCCCATTTTGCAAGCTGATGCTGGATTACGGTTTTTCCACTACCGAATGGTCCAGGAACCGCGGCAACACCACCTTTTGCAATTGGGAAGAAAGTATCAACAACTCGCTGTCCTGTTACAAGCGGCATTTCCGGAGGAAGTTTTTTCAGATATGGACGTCCACGACGAACCGGCCATTTCTGCATCATTGTAAGTTCTTTTTCTCCGTTTTCGGTTTCGATTACAGCAACCACTTCTTCTACTGTAAATTCACCGGCTTTAATTTCTTTTACTTTACCTTTGATTCCGTAAGGAACCATGATTTTATGATTTACTACAATTGTTTCCTGAACAGTACCGAGAATATCTCCGGCTTCTACTTCTTCACCTGCTTTTACAACTGGTTCAAAGTTCCATTTGATATCTCTTTTCAGAGAAGGAACTTCAACACCTCTTTTTAAGTTAGTTCCGGAAACTTTCATGATATCATCAAGCGGACGCTGGATTCCATCATAAATACTGGTAATCAAACCAGGTCCAAGTTCTACGGAAAGAGGTGCATCTGTAGATTCTACCGGTTCTCCAGGTCCGAGACCTGATGTCTCCTCGTAAACCTGAACACTGGCTTCATCACCATGCATCTCGATGATTTCACCAATCAGACGCTGGTTACTTACACGAACCACGTCGTACATATTTGCATCGCGCATTCCCTCTGCAATAACCAGCGGTCCTGCAACTTTTTTAATCGTACCTTTGCTCATGGGAACGAATCACCTGCTTTCTAAAATATTCGTATCGTGACTTTAATAAAGTTAATCATCACGTTTCACTTCCAAAAAGGATATCCGAGCCAACAGCCTGCTCTACGGATTTCTTCACGCCTTCCACACCATCGCCTGTATTACCGGAAACTCCCGGAATACGGATAACAGCAGGGAAAAGCTGCTCCTGAAATTTTTCGATTATTTTTTCACACTCTGCAGCCATCGCTTCTGTAATATAAATAATTCCATATTCATTTGCTGCAAGTGTCTCTAATTTTTCTTCGGCCTCTTTTCGGGATGTTACCGGAAACGTGTCAAGACCCAGCGCCGCAAAGCCAAAAATGCTGTCATAATCACCTACTACCGCAATCTTATACATACATTTCCCTTACCCTTTCCCGAATAGAATCATCCGACAGTCCGCTGCGCTTACCGGACACAATGATTCGTACCGTTTTTATTTCATTTTCCCTTGCCAGCACATAAGCTACCAAAGGACCTACCGAAAACGACTGATATTTCTGAGGCTGCATGGTCTGCATCATTCGGTTGTCACACCAACGTTCAAATGCGGAAGCTGATTCTGCAATCGCTCTTCCACCTTCTGCATACTCTGTCTGGGAAAGATACTCTACAATTGCATCCATTCCACTGACTGCTGCTTTTGCAAGCTGGGTTACACTTAATGATTCACATTCCGCCATCGCACGCTTCATAAATTCCATAGATTTTGCGGTTTTCTGTGCACGCACGGCAATCTTAATATCGGCAATGGCAACTGTCGATTCAGCATACTCTTTAATAATGCTGTCCTTTGCCTCTTTTCCTGCCTGATAAACAGCTTCGAGCTGTGCCTTGTCTATGATGATATCACAAAGCTGCCCGTCTCTGGTATGAAGCAGTGCCTCATAAGCTTCTTTTGCCGCTTCCGACATTATCTTTGGAAGTCTGGAAAAATCTTTGCTTCTTACAATCTCAAGCATCTCATCCGGACTGATGGAAGTATCTTCATAATAAATATTTAAATGCTTTCCACTTTCAGATGTACACGCATCTTTAATTGCAGCTTTTAAATTGTGAAACAGATTCGGATAAGACAATACATCAAATACTGACATATCCACCCCTAAATCACGGATTGTCTCCCAGATTTTTTCCTGCTCCCTGCTTAATATCGCCTCTGCATTTTCCGGTGTATCGGCATCTCCCCAGCCTTTTTCCTGAAGCAACTGCAGGCACTGCACATCTGTCTGGCATGCCATCAGCTGTTCAATCACCGCTGAATTTAATAAAGATGTCTCTAACGCACGGATTCGCGCAACCGCATAAGTGTATTTTGTATCAATCAAAACAAGTTCCTCCTTTTTGCGGTTATCGCTTATGAAAATAATAATACATGAACTTTATCGGAAAGTTCACCTTTCTTGGAATCGAACATTGCCTTAAAGGTACAGTTTTCTTCGATTCCTCCATATAAAAGAACAAAACCGCCGCGGATATTATCATTTCCCTCTTTTAACAGAGTCAGTTTTCCGCCTTTTTTGGCTGCAATGTCCATAATTTCGCTTTCAAAATTTTCCGGCATTCTCTTTAAATCATTGGAAGAGAAGCAGATGCTTCCCTCCTGTGGCAGAACGAATTTTTTCAGCATTTTGCGGATAAATTCAAAATAAGATTTATCATCTAACACCAACAGTGCTTCATAAACGTCATCGAGAATCTTTGCAATCACTTCCTGTTTTGCCTGAAGAATTGCTTTTCTTTTCTGCAGGTCACGGGAAGATGCTGCTCTTTCTTTTACCGCTTCGAGTTCCGCCTCTGATTTTTTGGAGATACGCCCACATTCTGCCTCAGCATTTTCTTTTGCTGTCTGCATTACTTTTTCTGCATCCTGCTTCGCTTCATCCAAAATTTTCTTTGCACTTAGCTCTGCTTCGTTCAGAATCTGGCTTTTCATTTTTTCTAATCCAGTCATCCCTGCGCTCTCCTTTGCTCTTTTTCTTTCCTGTTTCTATTTTTCGCCCTATAAGTCCTGTAAAATTAGAAGGACAGGTTTGTTACTGAAAGAATAGAAATCAGAAGAGCAAGGATTGCATAAGTTTCAACCATTGCAGGGAAAAGCATTGCTTTACCAAACTGTTCCGGTTTCTTTGCTACAATACCGATTGCTGCTGCTGAAGTCATTCCCTGATATTTACCGGAAATCAGACCTACAATACCAATCGGAAGGCATGCTGCAAGTACTAAAAGACCCTGCTGAGGTGTTAAATCTAACATTCCGCCACCTAATAAACCGATTTTAGAAAGTGTAATAAATCCAACTAACAGACCATAAATACCCTGTGTACCCGGAAGAAGCTGCATAATCAGAACTTTCGCAAATTTGCTTGGGTCTTCTGATACAACTCCTGAAGCTGCCTGTCCTGCAATACCTACACCGATTGCTGAACCTGCACCTGCTAAAAATACTGCTACTGCTGCACCAAGTAATGCATAAACAATTCCTAACTGACTCATAAATAAGTTTCCTCCTTAACATCCACGTATTTCGTAGTTAATTTAAATGGGTTAAATGGCTTTCCGCCACCCTCGTAAAATTTTCCGAAGAATTCTACAAACTGCAAACGGTTTGTATGCACATAAGCACCTAACAGGTTAATTGCCAGATTTAATGTGTGACCAACGATAAATACAACAATAAATCCGATTGCACCAAGAATTCCATCTCCTAACATACTTCCCATCTGGTTTACAACCGATGCGATAACTCCTGTCGCAAGACCAAGAGCTAACAGACGGGAATAAGAAAGTACATCACTTAACCATCCTGTTACGTTATAAATATCATAAGCTCCAAGTGCCAGACGAAGTGCAACATTTTTATTTGCACGTCCAGACATCAGAAGCAGACCGACTGCACCTGCGATTGCCATTACTTTACCTGTCACAGAAACTGCCGGTGGGAATGTTCCTGCCGGAATCTGTGAGATAGAAGCAAAGATTGAACTTGGAAGCAGCATTAAAATCAAACCGATTAAGAACACATACCAGATAATAACATCACAGAAGAAATCCATATATTGTTTTTCTTTTGCTAACATATATCCTTTAATTCCAAGTCCCATAAACAGGTGAATCACACCAAACAGCATGGAGTACATTAAAAGGCGCATCGGGTCGTTAAGAGGAACAAACCATACTGCCTTAATCAATCCCGTTGACGGCACATCTACGTGGAAGAATGTTCTTGCAACCACGTCAATGGCATCACCAAAGTATCCGCCAAACAGGACACCCCATACTAAAGTGGAAAGTCCACAATACATAAACATTTTCAATGACTTATACATTCCACGCTCCATGCGCGGGAATTTTTTGATTGCGATGAAACAGGCCAGAAAAATAACCAGACCATAAGCCGCATCGGAAAGCATCAGACCGAAGAAGAATACATAGAAAAATGACATAATAAATGTCGGGTCTACTTCTCCTTTTTTCGGGAGACCATAAGATTCCAGAACACCTTCTACGGATTCAGAAAATCCATTGTTGGAAAGCACAACAGGTGCTTCTTCCTCTTCTTTGATTTCTTCAATTTCGACAACTAAATCATAGTTCTCTTCCATCGCTTTTTTTACTGCGTTTGCTGCTTTTTTCGGTACATATCCGCTGATTAAAAATGTCTTTTCAGACTGCGGAATTGTGCCTAATACTTCATATTTCTGTGCTCTTGTACGGAAATAATCGGAAATCACACGCAACTGTGCACGCTTATCTGCACATTCTTTGATATGATTCTGACAAACTTCAATCTGTTTTTCCAAAAGTCCAATTTCAGCAGTCAGATTTTCCTGCTCTACTTTTGGAATTTCATCACACAGCTGAGACGGTCTTGCAAATCCACCCTGTCTCAATGCGTTTTCAACCAGTTCTGCCTGCTCTCTCAGACAAAGTACTACTACATAAGTACTGTCTCTGTCTGAGGAAAGAATCGTAACATCTACACCTTCGACATCCGGTGCATGTTCTGCTGTCAGTGTATAAATTTCTTCCAGCGTCATAACACTTGAAAAACTTCCAATCAGAGCTTTTACGCTGCCGGTACCTTCAAAATTCATCGGTACATCCAGACTAAGCCATGGACTTAAGGCTTCTATCTGATTTTCTGTTTTCTGAATATTTGCACGACATTCTGCATTTTCTTTCTGCCAGCCAACCAAATCAGATACCACATTCATGATGTCTTCTTTTTTTGAAATACTCTCTGCGTATTTTTCTTTTTCAATTAGTGCCTTGCCCTCAAGACTGGACAAAAAGGAAGTTTTTTCCGGTGCATATTCCTGAAGAATCTCAAGTGCCTGGTCTGCAGATGACGCTTTCTTTTCAAAGAGAATTCTTGTTCCCTGCGTATCCTGCTTCTCAAAACCACTTTCGTCCTCAAGCACCTGACTGACTTCCATTACTCCCATGGACTGCAGTCTCTCAAGGATAGATTTCCGGTCCTTTTTCAGTGCGCAGATACTAACTCGCTGCATCTGCAATACTGCCATGTTCGCATCCCTCCTTTTTTGTTTTGTTAAACTTTAAGCGGATATTTTTTATTTCTACCGCTTCTTCCGGTGCATTTTGCACTCAGATTAATTCGGAAATAATCAAATCAACCGCTTCATTCTTGCGGCCTATTGCCGCAGCTTTCATGCTTTCAATTTCTTTCTCCGTCTGTTTTAAAGCTTCGTCTGTGCGTTGCTTTTCGGAGTTCTCTGCAGATTCACGCAATTTTTCCGCCTTCTGCTGTGCTTCAGAAACCATGTCCGCATACAGTTTTTTGGAAGCTTCATCTGCTTCCTGGGATATTTTTAAGCTCTGACGTTTGGCTTCCTGCACCATTTCATCTGCTTTTTTCTCTGCATCCCTGATTTCTTTGATTGTTCCTTCTATCACAGTATCACCACCTTCACATATTTTAAATATTACTATGCTTTATGCATTTTGTCAATATTTTAACGTACAAATACACATTTTACATCATTATTTTAGAATAAGCACAACACGCAAGAAAATTCACGTCATACTACCCACCTATTTCTGTATTTTTTTGTATATTTTGCCAATTTCCATTCAAAAAATGAAGGTGTTTCTTCTTATTATAAATGTAGTACTTTAGCACAAAAAAATCGCCCTGTATTTATTCAAAAATACAAGGCGATTTTTTTACTCTATTTTTTTATCTTTACATTTCGATTGTAAAACGGACATTCGCAATCCGCTTCGCTACCTGCTCATGAACACAGTCGCTTTGCGATCTGTCAGTGGGAGCTTTCAACTCTCACTGACAGAAGCATCCCCCTCACCCGCCGCTTAGCGCTCTGCGCACTTAAAGCAGGGGAATGCTTATCTGCGTTCAATTTTTAATCATACAAATAATTAGCATACCGCTCATCGGAAATATTTTCTGAATCAATCCATTCCATTCCAGGATTAATACTTTCATCATTTTCCAGTCCAAGCGCTGCTCTTGCTGCTGCTACAACAGTTGCATAGCCCATTCCATAAGCATTTTGTACCAGCACTCCGACTTCTTTTCCAGACTTAATGGCATCTTTTTGTTTCTTTCCCGCATCGATTCCGACAACTGCCACTTCTTTTCCGGATGCAGAGATTGCATCCAGCACATCCCCTGACACATTTTCATTGGTACAGAAATAGCCTTTTACATCCGGGAACAATTTTAACACACTTTCTGCCATCTCGCTGACAGAAGTTTCTTCATTTTGATGGGAAATATTTACAATCTCGATATCCGGATATTTTTCTGCAATTGTTTCAGTAAAGCCCTGCTCTCTTTCCTGACAGTTCTGAGCACTTTCCACATGCGTCATCACAGCTATTTTCCCACTTCCGCCGATTGTATCTGCAAGCTTTACAGCAGCTTGTACTCCTGCCTGATAGTTATCCACAACGCAGGTTGCATTGACATTTCCGGTTTTCACTCCAGAATCTAATACAATCACCGGAATTCCATTTTCTTCTGCTGCTTCAAGCTGAGCCTGACAGGAATCCATGTCAATTGCAGAAAGGCATAATACATCCGGATTTTCACCAAGCACAGCATCAATAATGTTAATCTGATCCTCTACATCTGTTTCATCTGACGGTCCTTCAAAGGTCAGCTTTATTTTGTCCTCACCTTTATAACCCAGTTTTTCATTTAAATCAGCCACTGCTGCGTCCATACCGCGCTTAACCGAAGTCCAGAAACCGTTCTTTGTGCTCTTTACTACCACTGCAATATGACTTCCGGCCTCTAAATTAATTTCTTCTAAAGAAGTATAATCAATCGAGCTTCCATTTTCACGAAGCTTTTGCATGGTCAAATCATCCTTCATATCATCGTTCTCGGCATCTGTATTTTCTGACTCGTCACCTTCTGATTTTGTATCTGTTTTGATATCGGTTGATACATTCTCTTGATTTTCCGTATTCTCTGCATCTTTTGAGTCATTTTTTGATGTATCGTCTTTTTTGTTCTCGTTATCCTTATCTATCTTTGTCTCTTTTTCTTCTTTCACACTAGAACTTGCCGCTGTTTCACTCTTCTTGCTCTGGCAGGAAGTTATACTTCCTGTTGCAAGCACTGCACATAATAAAACTGCAACTGCTCTTTTCATACACTTTTTCCTCCGCTTTTTTCTCCAGGTGTTTCTATTCTTCTCACTACACTATTTTCTCAGCCGATAACTCCTGTTTATATGAGTGAGTTATCAACCAGTTTGTATCCCAACCACGTTTTCATTATACACGAAACAGTTTTTGTGTCTATAGGTATTTTGTGATAAATTTGTGAAGAAATGCACTAAAGCAGCCAGGTTCAACGTGTAATTAAGCAAAATCGCGTATTTTCATTTATTTCATGCTGTCAAGCTACCGGAAAATGCTCCGGTGTTGGAAGTTCAAACTTCATCTGTTTTTTCGTAATCGGATGCGCAAAATTTAACTTATACGCACAGAGCGCAATCTGCACCCATTCCTTTGTTCCGACAAATTCCGGGTTGTACTTGGTATCTCCATAAAGTGGAAATCCTGCATTAGCGGTCTGAACACGAATTTGATGATGCCGTCCGGTAAACAGATGGATCTCCACCAATGCCATTTCATCTTTTTCTTTTAACACCTGATACTCCAGTACTGCCTTCTTCTTTCCTGCCTCAGATTCTTTTGCAATTCTCGACGTATTCTTTTTTGCATCTTTTATCATCCAGTCTTCTAATCTGCCACTCTTTTTTTCCGGTATCTTAGATGTCACAGCCAGATAATACTTATCCATCTTTCCGTCCTGCATTTGTTTATTCAATCCCGCCGCTGATTTTTTATTCTTTGCAAAAACAAGGATTCCCTCAACCGGCTGATCCAACCGATGAATCACCGCAAGATACAGCGGCTCTTTTTTTCTCGCCAGATATCCGAGCAGGGCATGCTCCATATCCTGACTTCCAACCTGTCTGCTCTGCACCGGCATGCCCGCTGGTTTATGACAAACCAGTAAATCCTTGTCTTCATAAAGAATTGTGTCCTCAATTACTGTATATCCCATTTTATTTTTCCTCGTCTTTCCGTCTCCTTAATGTATTCTGAAAATTTTATTCTTCTGCGCACACAAGGACAACCGCCATACCTTCAACTTTTTTCAGATACAACGGTTGCCCTAATGATGTTCTGCGTTATTCAATTTTAATAATTCCTCTCTTTTTTATTATTTGTATTG
>OLNS01002883.1_pt1 | contig 10631 bp, 10 predicted proteins | sample 1673031 | NCBI WGS metagenome assembly OLNS01 (sample SAMEA3136748, study PRJEB25190) | human gut metagenome | biome: human gut; feature: human-associated habitat; material: faeces | place: Austria | collected 2013
TCCAGCCAGCCCAGTCAGCTTCCGGATCATAATATCTATTATCAATCCTTACCCAACAATGCCCCGTAAATCCATCCGGCGCATGATCTCTGGTTCCCGGTGTTCTGCCATCAATTAATTCTATCTTTTTATATCCCAGTTCTTTTGCAAATGCTGCCAATGTGCTGGCAAATCCATAGCAATTTCCAACTTTGGTATTAAGCATCGACAAAGCTGTCTTTCTGCACCATCCTGCTTTTTTTAAATCAGGATCTGATCCACCATACTGAAAACCGGCGTCATCTACAATGTATTCCCAACAGACATGTAATTTCTGATTTTTACTCATTTCAGAAGTTGTAAGTCTGGAAACCAAATTCATTACCCGCATCTTCAACAATGCATTTGTATCCTTTCGCGCTTTTCCACTTGATGTAAAATATAACTGTCCATCTTCCCGTGTACGATTCTGATAACATCTTCCTTTAGAATCCGCATAATATAAATCATTATGATAAATAAAATATCCTGTTTTCGGTTGACCATTATCTGAAGCGATACAATACTTTTTATTCAGAACAGTCCGCATCTTTCCCTTCTGATTTTCCAAAAGATGTCCATTCTCATCAAAAACATATGCTTTATTTCCAATCTTACTGCCACCTATACATGCATATCCATCTTCACCAAAATAATATTTATATCCCTCATATCGTTTCCATTTATTTCTTACCATTTTCCCTTTATAGTAATAAAATATTTTATTTCCTTCCACATGCAATTCTCGCACTGGCGTTTCCACTGGTGTTATTTGAGGAATCTCTGATATGACTGGTATTGCTGTATCTCCCTCAGCGCCATGTACAGGAATTGTTAATACACTGACAACCATCGCTATACCTAATAATATTTTTATCTTCTTCATGTTTTTTCACGACCTCATATCACTTTGTCAATTATATACCATATTATTACTATTCACTTCATTTTCCATGACATAATATTTCTGATCTCTCAACTGAAAAGCAGACAACCGGATTATAATTCCAGTTGTCTGCTTTGTATAAATCAACCTTTCAGTCTGCACACCATATCCCACAGTGCTTTTGCAGAGTTAAAATTCTCCGGGATAATATCTGCCGGAGTGATAGTAATGTCATAAGTATCCTGCAGTTCACTTACAATAGACAGGATTGCAAAGGAATCAAGAATTCCATCGTCAATCAAAGTATCACAGTTTTCAAAATCTGCATCCGGCTGGATCTCTTCCAGTAATTCAATTAATTCTTCCATTTTTTCATATCTCCTTATTTTTTGTTTTTTCAGCAATTCCATTATTTTTCGGTATTGCCATGGTCTTTTATTTCTCTGAATTTAAAAGATCTGTATGTACACCATCCCGCACCATGCGCAGTCCCTCTCCCTCTGTCCAGAAATAGATTCTCGGAAGAGGACGGCTTAGGAATAAATAGATTCCTTCTGTAACGGAATAAGCACCTACCCGTTCAAATACCAGTATATCATGAAGCTGCGGTTTGTGAAGTGGAAATCGCTTTACGACCACATCGCTGACCGTGCAGAGTGCACCGCAAAGATTCCAGGATTCTTCTTCTCCCCCTGTCTTCTCATTTCCTTCTGTATCAAACTGTGTACAGTACGGCTGTTTCATTGCCATCGCCTGTCCATAATAATTCAGATGATTGATACCACCGTCCATGATCACATACGGCTGTTCTTTATTCACCTTCATATCCACGATTGATGTCACATAATATCCACAGGCTGCTGCCAGAAATCTTCCCATCTCAAGAACAACCTTACCCTTGAAATTAAGACTTTCCAGAAGTGCTCTGAACTCACTCAGAATATTCTCCACGTCCTCGCTCTTATCCTTCTTAAAATATGGGACAAAAAATCCCGGACCATACTCAAGCACCTGTGCTTCAAATCCACTCTCAGATTTCAGCTCCCCGATAAATTCATCCAGATGCTCCAGCTCTGTTTTCATCTGACTGAGATCTTTCTTCTGAGTTCCGGAATAGAACTGAAGTCCATCTATCTCAACCCCCGGATAATCTGTTCTGTCAGAAATGATTTTCCTGATATCTGCTTCATCTACGCCAAACTGATTTCCGCTTGTCACGCGGATCAGCACCGTAATCTTCATGCCAAGTCTCACTGCAGTATCATTCAGAATCTGTAAATGCTGCAAAGACTCTACAGTATATACGCCCTTTCCGCCATATGTAGAAAGTACATATTCCATATCTTCAGGGTTCTTATACACACCCGAAAGAACAATTCTCTCCATCGGCACACCAACACGCTCACAAATTCGAAATTCACCCGGTGAGCACACTTCAAATGTCGGAACTACATCCATCATGGGTCCTGTAAGAAAAGGGTTTGCTTTCATAGCATAACATAACTGTGCGCTCTCTCCAAGACAGCTCTGCACTTTTTTTACAAATTCCTTCATCTTATCCAGGTCAAAAACATAAGCTGGAGTTGGAGTATGTTCTTTCTCGATCAGTTCTTTTATAAATCCATAGGAACTCATTTCTTTTCCTCCTGATACATAGCTGTAAGAGCTTTTCTGTCAATCTTTCCATTCTTTGTAAGAGGCATGCTCTCCACCTGGCGGAATACATTCGGAACCATAAAAGCAGGTACATACTGCCCCAACGCTTTTGCCAGCGGTCTTCTCTCGATATCTCCTTCATAAAAAGCTACGATCTTGCTCTTAACTGTATCAAAAATACAGCAGCTTCTCACAATCTCCGGAACCTTATCCATAGCAGCCTCGATTTCTCCAAGCTCAATACGATGTCCCATATGCTTAATCTGGAAATCCTTACGTGTTGCAAAGCACAACTCACCACGTTCATTATAATAAGCAAGATCACCGGTTCTGTACATTGGCTCCAGATATCTGTCATTCAGTGGATTCTGAACAAAGGCCTTCGCAGTCTGTTCTCTGTTTTTGTAATATCCCAGTGCAAGTGCACTTCCTGTTACGCAGAGTTCACCATTTTTATTTTTCTCTGTGATCAGCTTGTCTTCTTCATCCAGAAGGAATACTTTTTCATTTGGAAATGCCTTGCCCATAGGAAGTACATCTCCAGGCTGGAACTCCCTGTCTACAATATAATACGTACAATTACATGTGATCTCAGTTGGTCCATAAATATTTACATACATAACATCCGGCAGATATTTTCTCCAGATATTCAGATGTTTCACAGGCATAGCCTCTCCTGAGAAAAGAATCTTCTTAATCTTATCCGGAACTTTATATTCAAATCCGTTCAAAGTTGAGATAATACACAGCGCAGATACCGCCCACACCAGCGTGGTCACTTCCCTCTCGATCAGATAGTCAATCAACTTCATCGGGAAAGAGAATAGCTGCTTCGGAATAATCTGGACAGTTGCTCCTGTCTTCAGTCCGGAATAAATATCTTTAACAGATACATCAAAATCCCAGGGTGCCTGATTTCCCATCACATCTTTATCTGTAATATCAAAAAGCTCTGTAAAACAATCAATAAAATCAAGCACTGAACGATGACCTACCACAACTCCCTTGGGAACTCCTGTTGACCCGGAAGTAAAAATTCCATACAGCGGATCCACATCCAATGCCTGTTCTCTGATCTCATTCAGCACAGCTTCATTCTCCTGCTCAGCTGCAAGATCCGGAGCCATCAGAACCTTTCCTTTGAACTCCAGCTTCTCCAAATCCTTCAGATATTTCTCAGATGTAACGATCACATCACTGTCCAGAATTCCAAGGATCTGCTGAAGTCTGCTCGCCGGCTGTTTTGTATCCATCAGTACATAAAAGCATCCTGCATAAACAGCGCCCATGAAAACCCCGATGGTTTCTACGCTCTTCTCCATAAATACAGGCACCGGATTTCTCGATGTGAAATGTTTCGCAAGTGCAGTTCCTGTTCTGCGTGCAGTCTGCTCCAGTTCTTTAAATGTGCAGGATGTATGTTCATCTGCAAAAGCTGTCTTATCCGGATATTTCCGTGCGGATTCTTCAAGATATTCCAGAATACTTGTCTTCATATGTAATTCCTCCCCTCTGTACTTCACAAGGTTTTTATATTGATTTATTACTGTCTTTTTGCAGCCTTGAAATTACTTCCTCTGTCCGGCACTCTCCAACACCTGTGCCAGCACTTCAGAATATTCTTTTGCGGCATCTCCATTCATATGTCCGTCATAATCTGTATATGCTTTCAGGTCATGTGTAAATGCCTTAAAATACTGTGTATTAAAATTAAGATACTCTACACTCTGCTCTTCAAAGAACTGCCCGAAATATTTCCATGCTGCATTATAACTGTCACTGTAATCCTTCAGAGTATTTATTGGAATTGGCGTAGTTACTGCAACAAACTCTATATCATTTTCCTTGCAGAATGTGATCAGCTTCTTCAGATATTCCATGTTCTCTTCGTTTACCTTACCCTCTTCATAGAGCTTAGGTTCTGATTTCTTAAGCTTTGTCACATCCACCGGATATCTCTCAATAAATCCACTTTCATGATATTCCTGAGAATCACTCTTCAGATGAGATACGTCATAATCACCCGTTACTTTCTGAGTAAATGTATCTTTGACTTTCGGCAATTCATAGCTGAGAGAATATTCATACCATGGGAAAAGCACAGTACGGAAATTACATTTCGCAATAGAATTCCAGAAATATTCTACCTTTGCTTTTGAAAATGGAAACTCATGATAAAAAAGCAGGTAGTTATTTCCTTCTTCCTTTTCAGATACAAAATATCCCGGGTCAACCTCATAGATAATTCTCTTCGGATTCTGTTTCTCTTTGATCAGTTTAGTCAGATAATACGCATCGATTCCATACTCGCCGCCAACGCAAAGATTATGTCCACTGCGTCCGGTAACTTCCTGCATCACCTCCGGATCAATATCCATCTTTCCATGGGAAGTTCCCACGATAATGTCATCAAACTGCTGTGTCACAACTGCATGCACATCATTTCTCATAAATGTACATGGATAAAGTGCCAGGTCAAGTGCTGCCAGAAGAGCCACACACACGACCAATACCAGGAACGTTTTTAAAACTTTCTTAAAATTGTGCATAAATAAATCCTCTCGCTACTGCTGTTGATCCAAAGAATCCGATGGATGCCAGCAGACAAAAATAAATTGCTACAGTAATTGGCAGACTCAGTCCTGCAAGTGATTCTCTTATCTTCATGCCACGTTCCTGAAGGACACTTACAATAAACAGAATGATGCAGCCTGCTGCCAGGATTGCCAGCGCATAAGGGGTAAAAGCAGTTCCTTCTTTACCGGCCGGGATCAGCAGTAACTGTGACGGTGCAAACTTTGTGACAGAAAGCTTCATCATATGAAAAGCCTGTCCTACTGTGTCCGCTCTGTCAAAAAACCAGCTGATATTTACAAGGATAAAAGTACGGATGATCATAAATACATGATACCAGTTCTCTTTTCCAGTGATGTTGAATTTCTTTTTCCAGTTTCTGTAATGCTCTGCCATAAGTCCGCTGAAAGCAATAATAATACCATTGTACATACCGTATACAATGTACTTCCAGGCAGCACCATGCCATACACCAACAACGAAGAATACGATCAGATTCGCCAGACAGATTGGTAATGTACGTCCGGTCTTTTTGCCAAATACCTTCTTGCCCCATTTGCCAAATTTTCCCATCCACTTGGATAATGTCACAGGATAGAACACATAATCCTTCATCCAGGTACCAAGAGTAATGTGCCAGCGGTGCCAGAAATCTGTAATGGAAATGGAGAAGAACGGACGCTTGAAGTTCTCATCCAGCTCAATTCCAAACATAGACGCAATACCAATTACCACATCCATACCACCGGAAAAATCTGCATATAGCTGAACTGTGTAAAATAATACACCAAAGATTGCCAGTCCGCTGTACTGATCCGGATTGTCGAAAATCGCATCTACAAACACTGCTGCCCAGTCCGCCAGGATCATCTTCTTAAAAAATCCCCAGAGAATGCGCTCAAAGCCTCTGGTAATATTCTTACCTTCGAATTTATGAGGTTCATAAAGCTGATGTGCCAAACGACTGTATCTTCCGATTGGTCCCTGCAGAATCTGTGGAAAGAAAGAAACAAACAATGCATATTTTACAGGATTCCTCTCCGCATCACATCTCTTCCAGTACACATCCAGAAGATATCCGGAAGATTGGAAAGTGTAAAACGATATTCCCAATGGAAGCAGGATTCCCATTCCTCTTAAATTCATATGAAACAAAGCATTAAGGTTCTCAATCATAAAATTTGTATACTTTATCACTCCAAGCATACCAAAATTCAATATTAATCCAAGCACCAGAAAATTTCTTGCACTTTTGTGACTTCCACCTGCCTCTGCCTTTTCAACTGCAAGTGCAATCCCCCAGGTAACCAATGTGGAAAACAGGATAAAGCCCACGTAACGGACGCCACCTGCCAGATAATATATATAGCTGAAACATAACAAAACCAGCCACTGAAATTTGTGCGGCACAATATAATAAACAAGCACACTCACCGCCACAAACAGTAAAAACAAGTTTGAAACTAATGACATGATCTTTCTCCCTAAATATGTACAATTCTTCAGTTGTACTTATAATAAGGGCACTGCACTATGTTATTCCCTCAGATAATGCAGTGCCCTGTTTTATTATACTTTTTAATGCATTTTCCTTTTACAACTGCTGAATCTGATTAATTTAATAACCCATCATCCAGACATCCGTCTCCACCGTCATCAGAACCACCATCATCAGAACCATCATAATCACCGGAATCATCATTACCATAATCATAATCATTACTGTAATCATAGTCATTGCTGTAATCATAATCATTGCTGTAATCATAGTCACTACTGTTATCATAACTCTGAGTTGTTTCAGAAGCTGCCTGTGTAGCTGCCTCAGTTGGCTTCGGAGCTAATGCTTTCTCTGTTTCCAGAGTATTGTATTCTTTCTTCTGGCTGATACTGTCAAATACCAGATATGCTACTTCACCTTCCAGATGAAGTTCTGCTCCCTCTGTATCGCCAAATGGGAAAGTGTGGATCTCAGCAGTTGTTCCATCCTCGAAAGTTAACTGAATATTATATTTCGGGATTTCCTTCTCAGCATCATCCTTATCTTCGCCTTCTGCTTTTTCATCTGTTTTGGCATCTTCTGTTTTTGTTTCTTCAGTATCTGTGGTCTCTTTTGTATCATTTGAAGAATCCTTGTTTTCCTCATCTGCTTTATCTTTAGCACTCGGATCAAACCAGAGAACTCTTTCCTCATCTGCTTCGAACTTATCTTCTTCTTTCAGGAAATTATCCGGATATTCTTCGTCTTTTTCATTCTTAACAGTAACACCTGTGATAACTTTACCTGTAAGATTTTTCAATTTTACAGAAAAAACACCCTCTGTGTCCTCTTCCGGTTTCTCACCAATTGTCCTTAAATCTTCTTTCTCTTCATCAGCTTTATCTGCATCTTCTGCTACATCTTTATCTTCAGATTCTGTGGCATCCTTATCCGCATCTTCTGAAGTTTCTGTTTTTGCTGTAGTATCTGCTGCCATCGCTGCCTGACTGAATACAAGACTGCTTCCAAGTGCTGCCATCATAAATGCTGTTACAACTTTTTTCTTCATTGTCTTTAAATCCTTTCTGTTCATTCTTTATAGTTCTTTTTTTGCCTTACTGTTAAACAGATAAAATCATTCACTTCGTTACTTGCTCGTAACCAAAGTCAAAAACATTTCAATGCTTAGTTAACTCTCTTATAATTTACATATTTCAGAGTACGTTTCGCACCATATGTAAGTTTATAACCATTCAGTTTGTATTCCTTCTGGAAATTCGGATCATACACATAAGTTTTCTTTTTACCCTTCACCTTCTGATCGATTTCAACCCACGCATGTGCTCCCCTCTTACCACCGGATTTCTGGAAATATCCTTTTACATAATGAGCATCATATCCTGCGACTTTAGCCATCCAGTAGAAAGTAGCTGCCATTACATAACAATCGCCACTGCCTGTTTTAAATCCATATAAACCATATTCTGTAGGTGTTTTTTTAGAAACCTTTACATTGCCTGCATACTGCAGAGAAACAGACCAGTTGAATGCCTTCTTCAGATTTCCTTTACACTTCTGAAGTCGGACTGCAGCCATAGTTTCTACTGCTGACAGCTTTGTTGCCTGTCCATTCTTTTTAATCTTATAATAAGTCTTTGCATTAACCTTATAATACGGTTTATTAGTCACAAGTTTTCCGGTTTTATCAAAACAATACGTATATTTACCGATCTTCTCTACCTTGTTTGTAATTTTCTCACCATTTACATAATAATATTTAACTCCATCAACAGTTTCCCATCCTTCCTTCTTCTCCGGAAGTGGTGTCGGAGTTACATCTGGTGTCTCAACTGTACTATCAGTTGTTCCATCCACATAATTAACGATCGTTGACTGTTCTGCCATAGCCGGCATGGCAGGTGTAAGTGCCATTACTGAGCTAAGTAATAATGCTGTGATTTTTTTCCTGTTCATAACTCTGTTCCTTTCTTTTTTGTTAACTTACTATCTGCAAATTGCTTCAGCTGCTTTATAATTTTTCACAGCTGAAGCAACCGATTAGCCTGGATAATTATTGTCTTGCCGTAATACTCGCAACAACTTCTGCGCTGCTTCCTTTTCCTGTAGGACGCACAACATTTAACTGTACATAATCGTATGTATATGTGACATCCTTGCCGTTTCCATCAAGCATACAGGTATTGCCTTTACTTATTGTACACTTTTTATATTTTCCCAGAATCTTCTTAATCTTTGACGCATTGTTCTGTTTTGCCAGAGTAGATGTTGCCGCATATTTTCTATATAAAGACGTCTTCTTTTTATCTACAGCTCCTGTTTTTGGATTAAAGTAATACAGCTTCGGAATCTCATACATGCTGACACTTCCTACACGTATTCCCTTTACTGTGTGACCACTTACATCAAACCCATAGTACTTACCATTAATCTTCTTCATCAGAATACCATACTTACCAACCATATCCTGATCCGCCTGATAAGCAGCTCCGTTTTTTCTGAAATAATAACGGAAACCCTTTGCTGTTACTCCCCACTGCTGAGTAACCTTCTGGTTATTCTCATCATATCCATATCTCTTTCCTGTCTTTTTGTCCAGTTTTACCTTAACAGTCTGCGGTCCTGCTGCCTGTACTGTCACTGTTTCTGCTACAACAGCCAACGGTGTCAGCATAAGAAGCATACAAAGCACAACTGCAAGGAATCTCTTTGTTTTCTTCATTCTCCATACTCCTTTTCTTAAAATTTAATTTTATGTTCTATTGTATATGCAGGACGTGTAGCTGCGCCAAACAACGTTCCGTACATATTATCATAATAGAGCCCGTTAATCATAACAAAGCTGTGTCCATCCGGAATTGTAATAACATAGGGTTCATATCCCAGTTCCTTCGCGATTGCAGCCACACTGCTGGCAATTCCATAACAGTTTCCTGTAAGACCGTTCTGGAACATCTGAAGGGAATATTTATAAACCCAATCTTTTGTCTTAAACTCCTGAGGTGTAGGATCCATGTATCCTACAAAGTTTGTATAGGCCATAATATAATAAAAGCAGGAACGGAATTTTTCATAATTACTTGCATTGGCATTACTGTGACGTGCAATAAAGTTCCTTGCCGCAAGCTTGCATCTCGCCTATGTCAGATTTGAAGCATATCCGTTCTTATTAAATTTAATTCCACCTACTGTCTCATTTGTTGCGCATTTACCGTTCTTATATACATAGTACATTTTTCCATTTAGTTCATTCCATCCGGCAACAGCTCTTCCTTTTGCATCAACGAAATATTTGACGCCATTAACCTTTACAACTGCCTTCTTCCCCGGGGCCACTCTCCGGGCATATTTATCAAACACATAGTAAACACCTTTTACTTTATAATATCCATCATGAGCAGCAACTCCATTGGATTTAAACCAGTAGTATTTACCATTGATCTTTTTCCATTTATTTCTAACTGGTTTATTATTTACGTAATAGCGATATACTTTCCCTTCCTTCAACAGTCCATTTTTAGGCACTGGTGTTGGTTTCGGTGTTGATGTCGGTAATGGCAGTTCCGGTGTTACCTCCGGTGAAGGTGTTATTGTAACTGTCGGCTCACTTCCACCCTCCTGTGACAGGTCAGCCGCATAAGCACTTCCTGCTCCAAATGTAAGTGCTGCCGTCAGCATCATCGCTGTGAGTGTAACCTTCAGTGCTGTAAATCTTTTCCTCTTCATTTTCTATTCCTCCTGAGAAATTTTGCTCGAAGTTTCCTCCCTTCCTTTTGAAATATACTCTTCAGAGTACATTTGAATTTTATATTACAATTATAGTATATTGAAGAGTTCATTTCAATTAATACGACGACTTTTTATACAAAAACTTCCAGTTTTTTATAATCAACCTTTCACAAGATTCCACCACTTTTTTCTCTGTCTTTGTACAATTCTTCCATTGGCGCTAACTCCCTTTCAAGATATATCATAGTCCTGTGTGGGATCTTTACCTGT
>OLNS01002888.1_pt1 | contig 10622 bp, 9 predicted proteins | sample 1673031 | NCBI WGS metagenome assembly OLNS01 (sample SAMEA3136748, study PRJEB25190) | human gut metagenome | biome: human gut; feature: human-associated habitat; material: faeces | place: Austria | collected 2013
CAAACTGGTTGCGGTTGAGGCCTTTCAGGGACATTTCGCCCTGATAGCCCATAATCACTTCTCTCATATTATCTCCTCATTCTCTGTAAATGCTTCATGCCGTCTTCAAAGCGGTTGAGGAACGCGTCCACGTCCTCCGGGGTGTTGTCGGCGCAGAACGAAACGCGGATGGCCGTGTCGATGGCCAGCGGGTCCCGGCCCATGGCCGCCAGCGTGTGGCTGGGCTGGCCCCGCCCGCAGGCACTGGCCGAGGAAACATAGATCTGTTCTTCGGCCAGATAAGCCAGCATCGTCTCGCTCTTGATGCAGTTCTCGCTGAAATTGAGCACCTCCGGCACCGCGTTCTCCGGGCTGTTGATGACCACTTCCGGGAACGCTTTCAGCCCCTCCCGCAGCCGGGCATTCAGGGCACGGACCGCCGTGTCCCGGCTCTTCATGGTCTTGGCCAGCCGGGTGGCAGCGGCTGCCAGACCCATGGCGTAGGGCAGGTTCTCGGTGCCAGGGCGCATTTCCCGCTCCTGCTCGCCGCCGAGGTAAGGCGGCTGGAACGCCTGCACGATGCGGTCGCTCAGGTAGAGGGCACCGATGCCCTTGGGCGCGTGGATCTTGTGGCCGCTGACCGACAGGGTATCAATGTTGGCCAGTTTGAGGGGCACCCGCATCCAGGCCTGCACGGCGTCCACATGGACGATGGTGCGGCTGTTGCGGCGCTTGACTTCGGCGGCCAGGCGCTCCACATCGTTCCGGGTACCGATCTCGTTGTTGACCATCATGCAGGCCACAAGGATGGTGTTTTTGTCCACATGCTCCAGCATCTCGTCGATGCTGAGGGTGCCGTCTGCCCTGGGATTGACCACGGTGACGTCATAGCCCATGGCGGCCAGGCGCTCCAGCGGCTTCTGCACGCTGGGGTGCTCGAACCCGGACACCACGATGCCCTTGCCGAATTTGCGGGTGAGCGCCGCGCCCAGCAGGGCCAGATTGTTGCTCTCGCTGCCGCAGGAGGTGAAATAGAGCTCTTTGGGCTTGCAGCCAAAGGTGCGGGCCACCGCCGCCCGGGCCGCGTTGAGGGCCTCCTCGCTCCGGGCCCCGGGGGCGTACAGGGACGAGGGGTTTGCCCAGTGCTCCCGCATGGCCTTGTCGATGACGTCCGCCACCTCGGGGGCTACCATGGTGGTGGCGGCGTTGTCCAGATAATGGATGTTCGGGTCTTGTATCATAACGGATGATTCCTGCCTTTTTCTTGCATAGTTATGGATAGTATATCACAAACCGCGTGCCAGCGTAAAGTACCTGTACACAGCAAAAAAAGCCGCCCCGCAGCGGTGCGGGCACGGCTCTTTTCCATGCGGGGCTCACGGCCGCGGGCGTGCGGCTCAGTGGTTCTCGTTTGCTTTCTGCAGCCAGATGCTGCCAATATCCAGTGCGTTGTACAGACCGTTCTTGGTGGTCTGGCGGGCAACACGAGCTTCCGGCGTCTTGGTCTCGTCGGTGGAGAGAAGCTGCAAATGAACCTTATCGGCTACCTGCATATTGCCGCTCTGTTTTGTGGAAAGGATCTGCAGGTAAAGCACATAAGGGTCGGTCATACGGCCGTAATACAGCTCGTTGTCCTTGCGGACGAGGGGCTTGCCTTTATAAGTCAGTTTCGGTGTAAATGGCATCGTGAAAGCCTCCCTATCGTTTAGATTCAGTTTAGTATACCATAATCCGCGCCCCTTGTGCAATAGATAGACGGACTCTTGCACAATTTTTCACGGCTTGCGCCTGCTGCCGGGGCGCTGTATAATAGGGCTGGAGATCACCACACGAACGGGGGAACTTTTATGGCTGATTATCAGGAATACCGCCGCCGCATCCTGCACCGCCGCTGGCGCCGGATGTTTACCGCTGTTGCCTTGCTGGTACTGCTGGTGCTGCTCATTTCCGTGGGCATGCTCTGGAAGCGCCTCCACCGCGACCAGCGCCCGAATACCGTGGAGGGCCCCACCATTTTGCAGCAGGAGCTCACCGGCACCGAGTGGAACACCATCCGCTACACACCGGCCCGCCGCCTGAGCGTCCAGACCCAGGCCGACGGCACCACGGCCATGGATTTCCGGCTGGCGGCGCAGCCCGCCTCGGAGGCCGTGGACCGCAGCTGGTTTTCGGACGTGTGGTTCCTGGGCGACAGCCTGACCCAGGGGATGCAGATGTATGAAAACGGCCTGCCCAACGCGCATTTCTGTGCTTATAAAGGCGTGGGCCCCAACGCCGTGGTCAATGGCGCCACCTGCAAGCGGGCCGACGGTGTGGCAGAGATTCCCATGGATGTTCTGGCCGCCCAGCAGCCCCGGGCGCTGTACATTCTGCTGGGCACCAACGTCCTCAACCGGGACGACGATTACAGCAGCTTTCTGACCTATTACCGCCTGATGCTGGATATGGTCTCCCAGTCGCTGCCCAACACCACTCTCTATGTCCAGTCCATCACCCCGGTCCGGCCCGAAGTGCGGGAAAAGCACCCCGGCCTGTACAAGGAGCGGCTGTGCCAGATCAACGATGAGCTGGCGGCCATCGCGCTGGAGAAGAACTGCGTCTTCCTCAACCTGTGGGAGGTACTGGCCGATGAAAACGGCGACCTGAAAGCCGAGTACGCCCAGCCGGACGGCTACCATGTAAAGCCGGACGGTTACAGCGTCTGGGTGGAGTATCTGGCAGCCCACACCTGAGAATGATAGTACGACTTTTTACCGTGTCTGACAAAAATTTTTTGTCGAAATATTGACATTCCCCCAAACCCATGATAAGATAACACACGATTTTGAGAGACGAAGCGTGTCAGAGTCTTTTCAAAGCAATTTACCTTGGACCGCCCCGCGGGGGCTAAGGCCATACGGACAGCCGGGTCCACTGCCGACCGGCGGCGCAAGCTGCCATTATTGATTGAGTTGAAAGCTCAAATTTTATAAGTTGGTTCCTTTACAGCCATGAAATTGCGCAGAACGTGCGCAGACTTGTGAAACGGTCAATAAGAGTAGTAAAAGTGTAATTGCTATATAGACTCTCCTCATCCCGTCTTTTTGAATCATGTGATGGACTGCACTCCGGCATTGCTTCCCGGGGGTTTTGTCCGCACGTTCAAAATGGCTTTTTAAGCGCAAGTCTGCACCAGCGTGCAGGGCTTGCGCTTTTTTGTTTGTTCATGGCTTGGTACAGAGGACCAGGGACGGAGGAAAACAATGAGTGAGAACCGTACAAGGTTCCGGCTGGACCAGCGCCGTGCCCCTATTTACGAGGCGTTGGAGCAGTTCCGGCAGATGCGGGTGGTGCCTTTTGATGTGCCCGGCCACAAGCGGGGCCGCGGCAATCCGGAGCTGACCGCTTTTCTGGGCCAGCAGTGTGTGGGCGTGGATGTCAACAGCATGAAGCCGCTGGACAACCTCTGCCACCCGGTATCGGTCATCCGGGAGGCAGAAGAGCTGGCCGCCGATGCTTTTGGCGCGGCCCATGCCTTTTTGATGGTAGGCGGCACTACCAGCAGTGTGCAGAGCATGGTGCTTACGGCCTGCAAGCGGGGCGATGAGATCATCCTGCCCCGCAATGTGCACCGCAGTGTGCTGAACGCGCTGGTGCTCTGCGGCGCGGTGCCCGTCTATGTCAACCCCGAGGTCGATAAACGTCTGGGCATCTCCCTGGGCATGAAGCGGGAGCAGGTGGCAAAGGCCATCAAAGAGCACCCCAATGCCGTGGCTGTGCTGGTGAACAACCCCACCTACTACGGCATCTGCTCCGACCTGCGGGCCATCGTCAAGATGGCACACGACGCCGGGATGCTCTGCCTGGCCGACGAGGCTCACGGCACCCACTTCTACTTTGGCGGCGGGCTGCCCGTTTCTGCCATGGCAGCCGGTGCCGATATGGCTTCCGTCTCCATGCACAAGAGCGGCGGCAGCCTGACTCAGTCCAGCCTGCTGCTCATCGGGCCCAATGTCCACCCGGGCTATGTGCGGCAGATCATCAACCTGACCCAGACCACCTCGGGCAGCTACCTTCTCATGTCCAGCCTGGATATCTCCCGCCGCAACCTCGCCCTGCGGGGGCGGCAGGTGTTCCACCAGGTGGCGGACATGGCCGAGTACGCCCGGGAAGAGATCAACGCCGTGGGCGGCTACTACGCCTTTGGCAAGGAGCTGTGCAACGGAAACTCCGTCTTTGACTTTGACACGACCAAACTCAGCGTCCACACGCTGGACATCGGCCTGGCCGGCATTGAGGTCTACGACATCCTGCGCGACGAGTACGACATCCAGATCGAGTTCGGCGACATCGGCAACATTCTGGCGTACCTCTCCATCGGTGACCGCCCGCAGGAAGTGGAACGGCTGGTCAGCGCGCTGGCCGAGATCAAGCGCCGCTTCCGCACCGACGGGGCCGGCCTGCTGAGCCAGGAATACATTGACCCCGTGGTGGCCGCCAGCCCGCAGGAGGCGTTCTACGCCCCCAAAAAGAGCCTGCCTCTGAGGGAGACCGAGGGCATGGTCTGCAGCGAGTTCGTCATGTGCTACCCGCCGGGCATCCCCATCCTGGCCCCCGGCGAGCGGATCACCAAAGAGATTTTGAACTATATCGAGTACGCCAAGGCCAAGGGCTGCAGCATGACCGGCCCGGAAGACCCTGAGATCTTACGCCTGAACGTTCTGGCCTAAAGGAGGAGAGAAACAACCATGGAATTTTGGTTTTCGGAATTTCACACCCCGGATGTGAAGCACAGCATCCGGGTCAACCGGCAGCTCTACTCCAAGCAGAGCGATTACCAGCGCATTGATATTTTTGAGACGCCCGAGTTCGGCCGGGTGCTCACCCTGGACGGCAACGTCATGCTCACCGAGCGGGACGAGTTCATCTACGACGAAATGATCGTCCACGTCCCCATGGCCGTGCACAAAGAGGCCAAGGACATCCTCGTCATTGGTGCCGGCGACGGCGGCGTGGTGCGGGAGCTGACCCGCTATGACCGGGTGGAGCGGATCGACCTGGTGGAGATGGATCCCCAGGTGGTGGAGGCCTGCCGCGCCTACCTGCCCGGCAATGCCTGCCGGATGGATGACCGCCGGGTGCACATTTATTTTGAGAACGCCCTCAAATACATCCGCCGCTGTGAGGAGGAATACGACCTTATCATCGTGGACTCCTCCGATCCGTTTGGCCCCTCTGAGGGCCTGTTCACCCGGGAGTTCTACGGCAGCTGCTTCAACGCCCTGAAAGCGGACGGCATCATGGTCAACCAGCAGGGCAGCCCGTTCTACACGGAGGACGCCAGCGCCATGCAGCGCAGCCATAAGCGCATCGCTTCCACATTCCCGGTCAGCCGGGTGTACCAGGCCCACATCCCCACCTTTGCGGCGGGCTACTGGCTGTTTGGCTTTGCCAGCAAAAAGTACCACCCCATTGACGATCTGGACGCGGACGCCTGGAAAGCGCTCAACATGCGCACCCGTTATTACACCACCCGGCTGCATGTCGGGGCATTCTACCTGCCGGCATTCCTTGAGGAAATGCTGCGGGAAGTGGAGGAACCCAAATGATCTCACCCAATATTGAAACCGTTCTAGGCTGCGACAGCAGCTACCGCGCCGCCGACATCGTGCTCTACGGTGCCCCCTACGATTCCACCACCAGCTACCGCCCCGGTGCCCGATTCGGCCCCAGTGCCATCCGGCACGAGAGCTACGGGCTGGAGACCTACAGCCCCTACCAGAACGCCGACCTGACCGATTTTGACATCTTTGACAGCGGCGACCTCGAGCTCTGCTTCGGCTCCAGCGAGCTGGCCCTTGCCGGCATTGAGGATCGGGCTGCTGAGATTTTGCAGGACGGCAAGCTCCCCCTGCTGCTGGGCGGTGAGCATCTGGTCACGCTGGGTGCCGTGCGGGCTGCCGTGAAGAAATACCCAGGCCTCCACATCGTCCACTTTGACGCCCACGCCGATCTTCGGGACGATTATCTGGGTGCCAAGCTCAGCCACGCCTGTGTCCTCCGCCGCTGCCATGAGCTGGTAGGCGACGGGCACATCCACCAGTTCTGCATCCGGAGCGGGGACCGGGCCGAGTTTGAGTTTGCGGCCCAGCACACCGAGATGCACAAGTTCGATTTCACCGGCCTTGCCGAGCTGACAGCCTCCCTCTGTGAGAGCAAGGTGCCGGTCTACCTCACCATTGACCTCGACTGCCTCGACCCCTCCTGCTTCCCCGGCACCGGCACCCCCGAAGCCGGCGGCATGAGCTTTTTGCAGCTGCTGGACGCCATCCGCACGGTGGCCAAGGCCAACATCATCGGAGCCGACCTCAACGAGCTGGCCCCCATGCTGGATGCCTCCGGCGTGTCCACGGCAACGGCCTGCAAGGTGCTGCGGGAGCTCCTGATCGCGCTGGACAAAGGCTGGCCCGGGTTCCAGGTTTGACGCATTTCGACGCATTACCATAAAACGACCAACAAAGGAGAAATTTGCCATGAGTAAAGTCCTCATCATCGGCTGCGGCGGCGTGGCCTCCGTTGCCATCCACAAGTGCTGCCAGGTGCCTGAAGTGTTCACCGAGATCTGCATCGCCAGCCGCACCAAATCCAAGTGCGATAAGCTCGCCGCCGAGCTGGCCCCCAAGACCACCACGAAGATCACCACCGCGCAGGTGGATGCCGATCAGACCGAAGAAGTGATTGCCCTCATCAAGGCCTACCAGCCCGATCTGGTCATGAACATTGCCCTGCCCTACCAGGACCTGACCATCATGGATGCCTGCCTGGCCTGCGGCGTCAACTACATGGACACCGCCAACTATGAGCCTGAAAACACCGACGACCCGGAGTGGCGCGCCATTTATGAGAAGCGCTGCAAGGAGGCCGGTTTCTCCGCCTACTTTGATTACAGCTGGCAGTGGGCTTACGCCAAAAAGTTTGAGGAGGCCGGCCTGACCGCCCTGCTGGGCAGCGGCTTTGACCCGGGCGTCACCCAGGCTTACTGCGCCTATGCCAAGAAGCACGAGTTCGACACCATCGACACCATTGATATTCTGGACTGCAATGGCGGCGACCACGGCTATGCTTTTGCCACCAACTTCAACCCGGAGATCAACCTGCGGGAAGTCTCCGCCCCCGGCAGCTACTGGGAGAACGGCCACTGGGTGGAGATCCCGGCCATGAGCATCAAGCGGGAGTACAACTTTGACCAGGTGGGCGAGAAAGACATGTACCTGCTCCACCACGAGGAGATCGAGTCTCTGGCCAAGAACATCCCGGAGGCAAAGCGGATCCGCTTCTTCATGACGTTCGGCCAGAGCTACCTCGACCACATGCGCTGCCTGGAAGACGTGGGAATGCTCTCCACCACCCCCATCAACTTCAACGGCCAGGAGATCGTGCCCATCCAGTTCCTCAAAGCCCTCCTGCCCGACCCCGCCAGCCTTGGCCCCCGCACCAAGGGCAAGACCAACATCGGCTGCATCTTTACCGGCAAAAAGGACGGCAAGGAGAAGACCTATTACATCTACAATGTCTGTGACCATCAGGAGTGCTACAAAGAGGTGGGCAGCCAGGCCATCAGCTACACCACCGGCGTGCCTGCCATGTGCGGTGCCCTGATGCTGCTGACCGGCAAGTGGACCACCAAGGGCGTCCACACCGTAGAGGAGTTTGATCCGGACCCGTATCTGGAGGCCCTGGATCAGTACGGCCTGCCCCGCAGCGAGAGCCACAGCCCGGCTCTGGTGGACTGATGCGGCTGGAGGATCGCCGCCCGGCCTTTGCAGGGCTGGCAAACCTGACGGAACAGCAGCTGCAAAGCCTGCCCACCCCCTGCTACCTGCTGGACGAGGCCCAGCTGCGCCGGAACGGTCAGATCATGCTGGAGCTGCAGCAGCGCACCGGATGCCGGGCTCTGCTGGCCCAAAAGGCCTTTTCCAACTTTGATGTGTACCCGGTGCTGGCCCCCTACCTGGCAGGCACCGAGGCCAGCGGCCTGTACGAGAGCCGCCTGGGCCGGGAGCAGCTGCCGGAAAAGGAGAACCATGTGTTCTGCGCCGCCTACCGGGCAGACGAGTTCGCAGAGCTGTTGCAGTACGCCGACCACATCGTGTTCAACTCCCCGGGGCAGCTGGCAAAGTTTGGCCCGGCGGCCAAAGCTGCCGGCAAGAGCGTGGGCCTGCGGGTAAACCCCCAGTGCTCCACCCAGGAGGGCCATGCCATCTACGACCCCTGCGCCCCGGGCAGCCGTCTGGGCACCACCCGTGCCCAGTGGGACGCCGCCGTGGCGGCCCACCCGGAGCTGCCGGAGCTGCTGGATGGCCTCCACTTCCACACCCTCTGCGAGCAGGACGCCGATGCCCTGGCTGTGACCCTGAAAGCAGTGGAGACAAAGTTCGCAGACCTGCTGCCTAAGATGAAGTGGGTGAACTTTGGGGGCGGCCACCACGTTACCCGGCCCGGCTATGACCTGGCCACCCTGGAGCAGTGCATCTGCCAGGTGCAGCAGACCTACGGGGTGCAGGTGTACCTGGAGCCGGGCGAGGCCTGGGCCCTCAACGCCGGGTATCTGGTGACCACGGTGCTGGACACCCTGTGCAACGGGGACACCAGCCTTGCTATCCTGGATACCTCTGCCGCCTGCCACACCCCGGATGTTATCGAGATGCCCTACCGCCCGCCCCTGCTGGACGCCGGAGACCCCGGCGAAAAGCCCTGCACCGCGCGGCTGGGAGGCCCCACCTGCCTGGCAGGGGATGTGATGGGCGATTACAGCTTCAAGGCCCCTCTGGCCCCGGGCCAGCGGCTGGTGTTTGGAGATATGGCCATCTACACCACCTGCAAAAACAACACCTTTAACGGGATGCCCTTGCCGGATATCTGGCTTTTGCGGTCCGACGGCAGCCTGGCCCGGCTGGCCCACTTTGGCTACCAGGATTTCCGCTGCCGTCTGGGGGGCCGGGGAGACGGCACCTTGGACACAACATCTGTCTAAATTTGAGTGCACTGTCTCTGCCGGAAAAACAGCCCCAGCCTCCGGGCCGCTGGCAGGAAATTCCAAACGGCAAAGGTTCTTTGCGAAGTTTGGTATAACAGTTACAGCAGCGCAACAAACATCACCTGTTTTCGTGACTTTTTCACGAATCGGCCTCTGATTTTTTAGGGAACTCCCCCATTGACAGCCCTGGCTTTTGTTCGATATAATTGAGACAAGGAAAGCGTCCCCGGCCGGGGATGCAGCTTCGTGAATTACGAAACATATCCACAAAAACAACCAGACTGGAGGGAGATCCTATGAAAAACCTGAAAAAATTCGCGGCCCTGTTACTGGTAGGTGCTATGGCCCTGCTGATGCTTACCGCCTGTGGCGGCGGTGGCGGCGGTGGGTCCGTCAACAACCCTGAGGAGCAGAAAGTGCTGACCCAGATCGGCAACCAGAAGGGCATCCAAGTGACCAATGACGCACAGCTTCGTGAAGTGGCTAAAGCTCAGCTGGACGAGGATCTCAACGGTCAGTTCAACGTCCTTGGCTATGCTGGGGCATTCCGTATCAACAAGAAGCAGGTAGGGAATGATCTGGCGATTGTGATCACCGCCCGGTATGACTACCAGAATACGTTGCTGAATGTGGTGCTGACTGAGATCTCGAAGTATGTCGATACGAAGGTCGATGCCAGCGTGAACCAGGATGGCATCTGGTCCAATGTGGGTGTTGTGGTCAGCGGCGATAACGAGCAGAGCTATATCGCTATCGCTGTCCGCATCAAGAACTACTACGGTACTACAGGTAAATAACAATTCGTCATCCTTTCCCCCGGAGTGTGGCTGCAAAGCTGCCCTCCGGGGCTTTTTTGTGCCTGTTGGCAGGGGAAGGGCTCCGGCCCCTTTTTGCGCTGTGACAAAAGCTGCCGGTAAAGCAAAAGCAGCCGCGTGCCTTCCAAAAGGTACGCGGCTGCTTTTTGTCTGCTTTGCCCATAGACACAGAAAACCGCCGGAGGTTTCCCTGCCGACGGTTCTCTGTATGATGATAGGAGGATCAAAAAATGATCGTCACATAATTGCAGCTTAGTTCAGGATGGTCTGCTCGGTCTCGATGTCGAACAGGTGGACCTTGTGCGGGTCAAAGGCAACGCGGACGGTGTCTCCGTTGCGGGCCTTGGAGGTGGGAGCCACACGAGCGGTCATCTTGTTGCCCTTGTACTCCAGGTACAGGTAGATCTCGGCGCCCATCATCTCAGACACTTCGACCTGAGCCTCCAGCTGGCAGTCGGTGTGCTTTGCCATGAACTCGGGCTCGTCGTCGATATCCTCGGGACGGATGCCCATCTTGACCTTCTTGCCAACGTAAGCATCCAGCTTGCCGTCGGCGGTCTTTTCCTTGGGCAGGGGGATCACGTCGCCGCCCAGGTCAATGCCGTACAGCTCGCCCTTCTTGATCAGGGTGCCGTCCAGGAAGTTCATCTGGGGGCTGCCGATGAAGCCTGCAACGAACATGTTGCAAGGCATATCGTACAGGTTCTGCGGGGTATCGACCTGCTGGATGATACCATCTTTCATGACGACGATGCGGTCGCCCATGGTCATAGCCTCGGTCTGGTCGTGGGTAACGTAGATGAAGGTGGTAG
>OLNS01002896.1_pt1 | contig 10591 bp, 12 predicted proteins | sample 1673031 | NCBI WGS metagenome assembly OLNS01 (sample SAMEA3136748, study PRJEB25190) | human gut metagenome | biome: human gut; feature: human-associated habitat; material: faeces | place: Austria | collected 2013
TGCCCTTTGAGCAGCTGCGCTGGGTGAAGAACGACCCCGACACCTACAACCTGCGGGACCTGGACCTGACCAGCGACACCAAGGCTGTGGAGGACATGAAGGGCAACCGCCTGCTGCTGTTCACCTCCGACTGGGCCGTGCGCTGGGCCGAGACCCACAACGAAACGCTGGAACTGAGCGAGTTCGGCAACATATAACTTGTCGGGGCAATGCCCCTCCATCTCGCCTGCGCGAGACCGTTCGGTCGCTTAAAAGCCCCACTGGGGCTTTCATTGCTCCACTTCGTTACGCAAACGCGAATCTGTTTCAAGAAAGCCGCTGTGTGGGGCAACCCCCTGCGCTGCGGCTTTTTTTGAATAAACCAAAAAATACATCAAAGGATGCCAGCATTGGAATGAAGGGTTCCCATTGCGGGGAACACTGCTGGCAGGAGGGTAAGTATATGAAGAATTTCCAAATCGGTAAGAGCGGCATCGAGGTGCCGTTCCTCGGCATGGGCACCTGGGCCATCGGCGGCGGTGCCTGGTGGGGCGACAACGACGACAGTCTGTCGGTCAAGGCCATCCAGACCGCCGTGGAACAGGGCATCCGGTGGATCGACACCGCGCCCATCTACGGCCTGTACCACAGCGAAGAAGTGGTGGGCGAAGCCATGAAGCACATCGACCGCGACAAGGTGGTGCTGTCCACCAAGTGCGGCCTGGAGTGGCGGCACGAGACTCCCGTACTGCACAAGGTGGTGGACGGCGTGACCGTGTACCGTGACCTGTCGGCCCAGAGCATCATCGAGGATGTGGAGGACAGCCTGCGCCGCCTGCACACCGACCACCTCGACGTGCTGTACACCCACTGGCAGTCCCCTGACTTTGGCCTGTACCCGCTGGAGGCCACGGTGGAAGCCATGATGAAGCTGAAGGACCAGGGCAAGATCCGCGCCATCGGTGCTTCCAACGTGACCTCTGATATCGTCCGGGGCTACTGCAAGTACGGTCAGCTGGACGTCATTCAGGAAAAGTACAGCCTGCTGACCCGCCGCATTGAAAAGCAGCTGCTGCCCACCTGCAAGGAGCTGGGCGTCTCGGTGCAGGCGTACTCCCCGCTGGAGCAGGGGCTGCTGACCGGCAAGGTGACCATGGACACCACCTACCCGGAGGGCAGCACCCGCAACTCGAACCCCAACTTCCAGCCCGCACGCCGGGCACAGGCCCTTGCCATGCTGAACAACTGGCAGGACCTGACCGAGAAGTACCACTGCACCATGGCGCAGCTGGTCATTGCCCTGACCGCCCGCATGGTGCCCGGCCTGTTCGTGCTGTGCGGTGCCCGCACCCCGGAGCAGGTGACTGATAACGCCGGTGCGATGCACATCCATCTGGACGGTGCCGACGCCGTGCGCATGAAGTGGGATGTGGATTCCATTTCCTGAGTTTTCCCCGCAAACACCAAGCCCCCTCAGAGCCGCAGCTCCGAGGGGGCTTTTGCTATGATACGGGATCGCTTCAGGTAGTTTGCAGCATCGCCTGCAATTTTGTTTTGGCGCGGTAGTAGGTCACCCGCGCCCAGGCGGCATTGTGGCCAAAAATGGCTCCGATGTCCTCAAAGGACAGCTCCCCGAACACCCGCAGGCTGAACACCTCTTTATAGGGTTCTTCCAGCGCGTGCAGGCACTGGTGCACCGTAAAGGCGGCATCCTTGTCCACCAGCAGCTGGGCAATGTCCGGCGTGTCGGCGGCCTGCGTCTCAGCCGCTTCCAGCGGGGCGGTATGCTTTGCCTTGCGGCAGCGGTCATACCAGCAGTTGCGGGCCACCGTGAACAGCCACGCCCGCACATCCTGTTTTCCATCAAAGTTCTTCAGGCCGTCCAGCGCCTTGAAGAAGGTCTCCTGGGTCAGCTCTTCGGCCAGTGTCTCCGAGCGGGTCAGGCCCTGCAGAAACAGGTACACGTCCCGGAAATAGAGCCGGTAAATGGTTTCCATGTCCATAATCAGCCCTTCTTAAAGTCGTGCCCATATTGTTCCTCGGTGCCGTACCCGTACCGCACGGTGCCGTCCGGGTTCTCCCCCGCAATGAATCGTTCCACCTGCTGGCTGTCGCTGTAATAGCGCGTTCCGTCCGCGCACTCCACGGCCAGCACCTGGGTGCGGGAGACGGCGATCTCTGTGGACACGATCTCGGAGCCGGTCAGCTTTGTCAGCGCGGCATGGAGGCCGGGGAAGGTATACCGCATGGCCCGGACGGTGATGTACTCCTTGCCCCAGCTGAACCCGCCCTCGGTCTCCAGCCGGACATTCTCGCCCTGCACTTCCAGCACGCAGAGGTTTGCGCCATCCTCCTTTTTGTTGTAGAGCCAGATCCCGGCTTCCTCCGCCGTCACCGGCGTGCTGAGGTTGCCCATCCAGAACACCAGCACCACGGCGCACAGCACCGCCAGCACGGCGGCTGCGGCCGTAAGGATGCGCTTTTTCCGCAAAGCCGTGCGGATGCCTTTCAGCGGGGCATCCGGCTGGGGTTCCGGCTGCACCGGCACCGGCAGCTGCATCTGCTGCAGCTCGGTGCGGCAGGCCTCGCATTCCTGTAAATGTTCTTCCACCAGCGCGGTGCTGGCCGGGCTTGCCATGTGCTCCGCATACAGCGGCAGTAAATCGCGGATGACTTCACAATCCAGTTTCATCGTCTTTTCCTCCTTTTCGGGCTGTTTCACCCCAATAACGCACAAAAGGAGAAAACGTTACAGGGTTTTTGATTTTTTCAGCGATCCGGCAAACTGGAAGTTACCATTTTCCTTTAACGATTCGTCCACCGACCAAAATGGAAGAAAAAATAGCAGCGAAAATCAAAAGGGTAATCCAAATCGGGCTGAGTACCCATAGCCATGACCACGAAATCAATCCTGTTCCTTTTAGTACAGCGAAAATCAAAACTAAAGCAACAATAGGATCCATCCTAGATTGGTGAGATTTCTTCTCCGTGCGCATAACAGAACCTCCTTGAATTCCGATTTATCTTTACCCGTTTCCCTTCCAGAACAATCCGCCGGAGGTCTGGAACAGCAGCCAGGGGTTCACACTCTTGCTGCCCAGCTTGAAGTCCATGGTCAGCTCTTCGCCCAGGGCACCCACGGCCTGGCCTTTTTCCACCGTCTGTCCCTCGGACACCGCGAGCGCCTGCAGGCCGTACAGGTAGCTGCGCATCCCGGCTCCGTGGTCGATGACCACCGTGTTGCCGGTGAGGGCAAGGTTCCGGGCCAGCACCACCACGCCGTTGGCCGGGGCACGGCAGGGCTCGCCGGGGATGGTGTAGAGCTTGGTGGAATTGGAGCGGCTGCCCTGCTGGCCGTTTGTCACCTTTACCTGTCCGTAGTCCACCAGTGTCATGGAGTTTTCCGCCGGGTTCACGAAACCGCCGGACCACAGCTTTTCCCGCGCGGGAGCCTCGTACAGGCCCCAGACCGCATTGCGGAACTCGGTATTGGCGGCATCGGTGGCTGCCGGTTCCGGGTCCACCTCCACGGTGCCAAAGTCCTTGGGCAGCACGACGAGGGTGTGGGTGAGCGTCTCGCCGTTCACGGTAACGTTCACCGTATGCCCGCCGGAGGACGCATTGTAGGCAGCCGGGATGTAAGCACGCCAGCCGTCGGCGGCGCGCACGCACTGCACGCTGCCAAGGTCAGTCTCCACGGCAGGGGCGGTGTCGCCGGTCATGCCGGAGATGCGCACGCCCACGATGCCGCCCTGTTCCACCCGTTCGGCGGAGAACGCGATGTCCGCGCTGGCCTGCAGGGTGAACCGGAAGGAATACCGGTACCACCCCGTGGGCTTTGCGGGGCGCTCCAGCCCCAGATTTTTGCGCAGGGCACCGGTGCTGCCGCCCTCGAACTGGGTGGCCATGCCGCCCTTGGGCACGCGCCAGAGGGTCATTGCGGCCTTGTATTCGCCGTTGGCCGGGAAGAGGAAGCTCTGGTATTCGCTCACGCTGCCGGCAAACACCACACTGCCGACCGCGGTCTGGATGGTCAGAGTGGTGTAGCTGGCCCAGTCCGGCAGAGTAATGTCCGGGTGCGCCGTGTACAGGGTGCCCAGCTTCTGCACCGTGAGGGTGGCAGGGCTGGCAAACACCTTGTCCAGCTTGCCGCCCAGCAGCGGCACCTGCCAGCAGAAGCCGTTGGTCTCCAGCTCCTGGCCGCCGAACTGCGCGGCAGCATCCGGGCAGCCGCCCTGCGTGGTAAAGGCATAGCTCACCCCCATCACAGCCGCCAGCAGCAGGGCCACGCCCAGTGCAACGCTGATGATCCACAGCAGAAAACGCTTCATGTCCTTCTCCTTTTATGTAGCAAAAAGGCGCACCCGCGCAGCCTGTGGTCAGACTGCCGGTGCGCCTCCTTTGTGTCCGGTGTTTGGTTTATTCTGCAGCATCCTCGGCAGGTGCCTCTTCGGCAGCTTCCGGCTCGACCGTTTCTGCATCGTCCTCGCCAAAGAGCAGACGCTCGTACTCGTCCAGTTCCTTTTCGCGGCGGTGCAGGTAAACAGCCACAGCAGCCAGTGCTCCGGCAACAGCGGCCAGGGCAGTGATCACAGCGATCAGGCAAGATTTCTTCATAGGTTCAGTACACTCCTTTTTTCGGTCGAAACGATGGTGTTTCAGCTTATTTTTCCAGCGGGAGACCCGCAGCAGCACGTCCGCCGCCTTCCAGAGAAACGACAGCATGTGAAGGGAGCATTTTACCAGAAAGAACATCCGCATCCACTCCATTCAGGGGGCTTCGGGCACGGTCCGCTTCCCCGCTATCTTGTGGTTATTATACCCGTTCCTGTCAAAAATTACAACCGTTGCGGGCAACTTTTTCGCTTCCTGTCCATTCTGTACAAAAAGCTTTGGGCAGATTGCCAGAATTTCCAAATCATCCCAGCATCCGGTCCTTGTAGGCGGCAAAGGCACCGGGCAGGGTGTAGGTGGTGCGCAGCTCCTCGCGGCTGGCCCAGACGCAGCCCGCCGGGGCCACCTGCTCCGGCACCGTGAGGGCCACACCGGACAGCAGCCATTCGATGTGGCTGAAGATGTGCTTGGCCGCCGGCAGGGCTTCCGGCACTGCAGTGCCGGTGTCCACTCCAAGGGCTGCCAGCCTTGCCAGCACTTCGGCCTGCAAAAGGTGTTCGCTCTCCCACAACAGCGGCTGCCACAGCCCGGCCAGCAGTCCCTTTGCGGGCCGCTGCTGTACCAGAAAGCCCGCCGGGCTTTCCACCAGCGCCACCGTCACCGGCAGCACCTTGCGGGGCTTCGGCTTTGCCTTCTGGGGCAGCGCGGCGGTGGTGCCCGCCGCGCGGGCCTGACACAGCCCGGCCAGCGGGCAGACATCGCACAGGGGTGCACCGTTGGGCACACAGACCAGCGCCCCCAGCTCCATCAGGGCCTGATTGTAATCCCCGGCCTTTTCCGGCGGCTGATGTTCCATCACCCGGGCAGTAAAGGCTTTTTTCACCTTCGGATCTGTAATGACACCGGGGTCATTATACAGGCGGGAAAACACCCGCAGCACATTGCCGTCCACCGCCGGTACCGGGATGCCAAAGCTGATGGATGCAATGGCCCCGGCGGTGTAGTCCCCGATGCCGGGCAGGGCCCGCAGGGCGGCATAGTCGGCGGGCAGCTGGCCGCCGTACTGTTCGCAGACGATCTTTGCGGCCTTCTGCAGGTTGCGCACCCGGCTGTAGTAGCCAAGACCCTCCCACAGCTTGTGCAGCTTTTCCTCATCGCAGGCGGCCAGCGCTGGGATATCCGGCAGCGCCGCCAGAAAGCGCTCGTAATACGGCAGCACCGCCGACACCCGGGTCTGCTGCAGCATCACCTCACTGAGCCACACATGGTAGGGGGTGGGGTCCTCCCGGAAGGGCAGGATGCGGCGGTTTTTGTAAAACCAGTCCAGCAGGGCCGGTGCAATGTTTTCCACTTGTTTTTGTCTCCTTGTTGAAAGTTAAGGGCGGGTCACTATTTATAACGCCCTCCGCGATGCTCTGGGCATAAATAGCGGAACTATATTTTATAGTCGTGTTTGTCGCGGCCTGCGGGCCGCTCCAAACACATTTTCACGGATGGGGTCGCTGCCGGAAAATGCATTTTTCCGCTGCGCGACGGCTGCTAGCCGACAGCAGCAAGATGCCGTTTGCCGTTGCGGCCTTTCTTGTGAAAAGGCAAATTGGAAAAATCCGCAGATTTTTCCAATTTGCAATCCTTAAAATCAACTTCCGCTAAGAATGGCAGAGCGAAGCGGAGCCATTTTAAATCGTCCTGTTCCGGTTTCCCGCAAGCGTACAGGGAACTGTCGCGCCAGCGTCCACAAAAAAGGCACCCGCCATGCGGATGCACAGCGGGTGCCTTGAAGGGCTCTGCGGGGATGCTCAGTGGGTGGTGCCCATGTTCACAGCCGGGTCGGCGTCGTTCTTCACAACAGCCTCCACGGCCTTCTCCAGGCCGCAGGCGATCTGGTGCAGGTCCATGCTGGGGGTGCCCAGGGGCTTGTTGACCACCTGCTCCATGGCGTAAGGCACATGGATGAAGCCGCCCCGGATGTTGGGGTACTTCCTGTCGATGAGGTACAGCAGGGTGTACATCAGGTAGTTGCACACATAGGAGCCTGCAGTGTAGGACAGGGCGGAGGGGATGCCTGCGTCCTTGATGTTCTGCACCATGGCCTTCACGGGCAGAGAAGTGAAGTAGGCGGTCTCGCCGTCCTCCTGGATGGTCACGTCGATGGGCTGATAACCGGCGTTGTCGGCGATGCGGCCGTCCATCAGGTTGATGGCCACCTTTTCCGGGGTGATGGCGGAGCGGCCGCCGGCCTGCCCGATGCAGATGACCACATCGGGCTGGTTTGCCTGAATGGCAGCTTCCAGCACCTCACCGGCACGGATGAACTCGGTGGGCACTTCCTGCTTGACGATCTCGGCACCGGCGATGGTGTCGGGCAGCAGCTTTACCGCCTCAAAAGCGGGGTTGACGGTCTCGCCGCCAAAGGGGTCGAAACCAGTGAGCAGAATTTTCATAGTAAAAAGCCTCGATTCTCAGATATAAATGGACGGCTCCAGAACGGTGAGCTGTCCGTGATCCATGATCATGCGGTTGTCCACATAGATGCAGGGAGCGTGGGTGACCAGATCGTAATGGCCGGAAGCATCCTGCACACCGCCCAGCGCGATGTTGCGCCCGAACCCGATGTGGAAGGTGCCATAGGTGGATTCGTCCTCGATGTAGCAGTTGCCTGCACAGCGGGAGTGGGTGTTGAGCCCGATGCCGAACTCCGCCGCCACCACCATGTTCTCCGGGTCGTGGAAGCGGGCCAGAAACTGCTTGAGCCGCCTGCCGCTGGCATTGTCCTCGATCTCCACGATGCGGCCGCCGCGCAGCTCCACCCGCACGGGGCTGTCCACGATGCCGATATAGCCCATGGAACCGTCCAGGATCAGGGTGCCGTTGGTGTCGCTCTCCACCGGTGCCACATACACTTCCACGCTGGCAGAGGAAAGGCCCTTGCCGTCGTGGCAGCAGCCGTTGAAGAAGCCGGGCACACGCCCCTCGATGTTGAAATCCAGGTTCGTGCCAAGCTCCGTGGTCACATGGATGTGGCTGGCGTTCTGGTAGCAGGCCATGATAATGCTGGCCATGATCCTGCTTTTGGGCAGGCTCATGTTCAGGAAGTCGTAGCTCAGCAGTGACTGCCCGTTGCTGGTGCTCAGCGGCAGCGACAAAAACCGGTTGCGGCGGGCGATGACCCGCTTGACGGCCCGTGTGGTGATGAGGGAATACTCGGCAGCACCGATCACGGCGTTGTAGGGGTCAAAGGCGTCCTCGCGGTCATCGAAATACTGGCCCACCTGCTCGTGCAGGTCGTCCAGCATCAACACATCCGCCACGCTGCCCACCGCCTGTGCGGCTTGCTGCATGGCTGCCACCTCGACAGCATACTTCTGGCTGGATACGATCAGGATGCGTTCGCCTGCACGGAGCCGGACCCAGTCCCGTATAATGACATCGGCCCCGTGCTGTATTGCTTGTTCCATTGAATCACTCGATCTAACAAAAAAATTACTTCAGGAGGATCATCATCACGATCTGGACCACCATCATGATGATGGCGACAGGAACCTGATTCTTGATGACGCCCATGGGCTTCTTCATATCCAGCAGTGCCACGGGCACGGTGTTGAAGTTTGCAGCCATGGGGGTGCACAGGGTGCCGCAGAAGCCGCAGGTCAAAGCCAGCATGCCGATGACCACCGGGTTTGCGCCGTGGGCCAGCACGAACGGGTAGCCGATGCCCACGGTCATCACGGTGATGGCGGCGTAGGCGTTGCCCATGATCATGGTGAACAGCGTCATGCCGATGGCGTACACCACGATACCGGCGTTCACATTGCCCTCGGGGATGATGTGGCTGACCAGGTCAGAGATCACATCGCCGACACCGGCAGCGGTGAAGACGGAGCCAAGGCAGGCCAGCAGCATGGGCAGCATGGACAGGGGGCCCACGGTGGACAGCATGCGCTCGGAATCGTTCAGGAAGGTGGAGGGCTTGTTGTCGCGGTTCATGATCATCAGCAGGATGATGGCCACGAGAACGCCCAGAGCCACGCCGTTCAGGGCGGACAGGCCGATGCCCAGGCCGGTGATGGCGCAGATGACGGCCAGCATGCCGATGCTCAGGGTGGGGACAAAGATCTTCATGCCGATCTTCTCATAGGTAGCCTCGGTCTCGGCCTTGGTGGCAGCAGAGACAGCGCCCTTCTTGACCTTCTTGAGGATGGCGGGGATGCACATCACCACCACCAGGATGCCGCTCACCAGAGAGGGCAGCCAGCGGCCCAGGGCAAGCACGACGCCCAGCACGGCCCAGAAGATAAAGGTGCCCACGGGTTCCGGGTTCTCCTTATCCTTCAGGTTCTTCACACCGCAGTAGATGCACAGCAGGCCGATGATAAAGTAGATGATCTCCATCACCTTGGTGGACAGGCTGTAATCAGCACTCATAAAAAAGCTCATTCTTCTGTCCTCCCTTACTTATAGTACTTCTGGATCATCTTGCGATCCTTGATCACATAGAATACGATGGCGACCACAGTGGCAATGATGCACACGGGGATCTCGATGGCAGCCAGCTGGGCCAGCTCCACCTCGATGCCCAGGCCGGCCAAAGTGCTCTGCACCAGCAGGCCGCCAGAGCCGCCCACGAACAGGACCTGACCGAAGAACCAGGTGATGTTCTCCATGCCGGAAGCCATACCCTTCAGCTCCTCGACATGCTCCTCATTGGGCTCATAGCCCTGTGCCACAATGGCACCTTCGGCCATGGGCATGATGACGGGGCGCACGAAACCGGCCACGCCGCCAAAGCCCACGTTGAAGGCTGCAAAGATCGAGCGCATCACGCCGTAGATGCCGATGACCAGGCCGGAGGTGGCACCCTTGAACTTGCCGATCAGGGCAGCGGCTGCTTCACGCAGGCCGTTGCGCTCCAGCGTGCCGGTGACCAGCATCACGATGATGAAGATGGCCATGCTGCGGTTTGCCACAAAGGTGCTGCCCAGCGTTTCCAGCAGGGTGACCGGGCCCAGACCGCCAACCAGTGCAGTCACAACGGCTGCCACCAGAATGACCAGAATGGAGTCCAGCTTCAGTGCAAAGCCAGCGATGACGATGACAATGCCAAGTAGTTTCAGTAGTTCCATAATTGCCTTCCTTTATACTTATATTTTCCCGGCGCTGTGCTGGCGGTCCGCCTGTGGGTCAGCAGGCAGGCCGTCGGCACTACGCCGAAAAGTCCAGAGAAAATGCCTTACAGGCGGATAAACGCTGCCAGCAGCAGAGAAAAGCCTCCTGCCGTAAGCCACAGCGGCACCAGACGACGGCCCAGGTGAGCTCCGATATCGCAGTGCTCCAGCACCCCGGAGGCCTTCATGGGCACCACCGTGGTGGCTTTGGGCACGGCCTCTGGGCTGCCGTAGGGGTTGGTGGAGGTAAACTCACCAGTGCCGATCTCCCCGGGGCAGGCGTACACCCCAAACCAGGAGGACAGCAGCCCACCCTTGCCAGCGCTTGTCTTGCACACGCGCACCAGCTGCACCGTAAGGGCCTGGGCCTGCTTTTCTTCCACCAGCAGATTGACCCGGACCATATTTACCAGGTTCAGTATCGAGGAAATGGCGATGAGAGCGTCCAGGATCAGGACCAGGATCAATAACGAGTGCATGGGGCACACCTCCTGCAAACAGAGCAAGGGCTGCGGCAGCCCCTGGTGCTTTCGTAAGATGGAAATAGTATACCATAAAGTGGGACGAATTGTAAATGAAATATAGATAATCTGTCTAGGCTTCCTAAAAAAGGAAAAATCCCCTGTTTCCCAAAGGAAACAGGGGATTTGCGCCGTTTGGCAGAAATTACTTGTTGCGGATGTACTCATCCATGGCCTTGGCGGCAGCCTTGCCGGCGCCCATGGCCTTGATGACGGTGGCGGCACCGGTCACGGCATCGCCGCCGGCGTACACGCCGTCACGGCTGGTCTTGCCCTCGTCGCCCTCGGTGACGATGCAGCCGTGCTTGTTGG
>OLNS01002898.1_pt1 | contig 10582 bp, 6 predicted proteins | sample 1673031 | NCBI WGS metagenome assembly OLNS01 (sample SAMEA3136748, study PRJEB25190) | human gut metagenome | biome: human gut; feature: human-associated habitat; material: faeces | place: Austria | collected 2013
ATATCCGCAGTAATGACAGACCATTTTCCCCTCCGGGTGCTGTCTCGTCACATGCTGGCTTAAAGACACATCGCAATGCGGACATTTTAACACATGACCGCAGGCTCTGCAAGAGACAAAGCCTGCCATACCGCGCCGGTTGATAAAAAGCATCGTCTGTTCTCCCTTTTTCAGACGGTCCTCCATCAGCTCACTCAGACGGTCACTTAAGATCGAGCGGTTGCCCCTCCTTAACTCCTCGCGCAGGTCTATGATCTCACACAAAGGCATGGGGCGCTTTTGTACCCTGTGTTTTAATTCCAACAGGCAGTACTCGTCATTTTCTGCCTTATAATAACTCTCAAGGGAAGGCGTCGCGGAGCCTAGCACCACGACCGCATCTGTCATTTTTGCGTCATACCATATTTGTTGTTTCCGCCACCTTCAGCATACGGAAGTTGATTTGCTACCATCAGCACGAGACTGTTGGGACCTTGGTTGGCTCCACGACTAAAAATCAGTTCAGGATTCCTTTCCATGCCGATAGAACCGTCGAAAACTTCACGATAAGACTGCATGGGGTCGATATCGCTGTATCCTCCTTCATCCCATGTCTTCAGGGAGAAATCATCGTCTTTGTAAGGCTTTACGGTTACCGGTCCTTTGGCAGGGTCGTCATTGGCTTTTTTGTGATACAAATCATAACGATGCCCGTTGCGGTAGTTTCCTGGTAATTCCATGACATCTTTTGCGGCCGCCGCGGCTCTTGCCCATTTGCTGTCGTCGTACTCTTGAGCCAACAGACATTTTCCGTTATGGTCTGTCAAATCAGAGAATTTGTCCGTGTCTATGCTTGGCCGTGGATTGTTGATCGGGCTTGCGGCATAGAGTAGGGCTCTTGCTCGTGCAGCTAATGCAGCTCCTCTGGTTGGGCGGGCAATCTGATCGACCGTTCTGATCAGAGGCAGATCCTTGGCTGCCAGTCTCATTTCCGATTCGATGTATTCTACGCATTCATCGTACGTATTACGCGGTCGCTCCAATTGGTCATAGCTGTCCATATAGTCGAGACCCTCATTAGGCAATATAGGTACGGGACCGTATCTGCGGAGCAATAGCCAATAATAATATGCCCGAACAAAACGTGCCTGCGCTTTCATGTCGCTTCTTTCTTCTTGCGTGAATTTAGTATTCAAATCGATATATTGTATGAAAATAGATGCCTGTCGGATTCCTTTATAACTGGCTCCCCAGGAGTGACGCCAGTTTTCATCATACGTGCCGGTTTTGAATTTTCTACAATCATCTCCGGAGCCAAAATAGATATCATCGGCAAAACACCTCAAAATATTCTCTTTGGTCGATACTTCCATGTTTTCTCCGCCGAGATAGGAGTAAGCATGTGCTAGCCACGCTTCTGTGCTGTCTTTATCTGCGAAAATATCTTCCATCGTCTTGCGGTCTCTAAAATATTTGTCGGCATCCAGAGAGTCGACGCAAGAAACGGCCACTATGCTTAATAGTATACCGATATATAGTTTATATATTTTTCTCATTTTATACATATTGATTAAATGTTAACGGTCAATCCCAAAGTGAGTACCTTGGATAATGGGTATTCAGTTCCGGTAGAACTACCTAATTCCGGATCCCATTCTTTGAATTTGGCGAAAGTCAGCAGATTGGTTCCAATAAAGAATACACGTACTCTATTAAACTTGATTTTGTTTACGATGGATTTAGGCAGTGTATAGCCTACCTCCAATGTTTTCAAGCGCAGATAAGAACCGTTTCTTAGCCAGAAGGTGGATTTTTGTTGGTTATTGTCATTCTTTCCAAAGCTAAGTCTTGGATACGAGGCGTTTGGATTTTCGTTGGCGGGAATACCCAATTTCTCGGCTGTTTGTGCATCTACCCAACGATCTTCCACTAAATTCTCCAATACATTTCCCCATTGGTTGTCACTGAAAGCAAACACAGTATGCCCTTCGATGAAGAAGGATGATTTGCCTGATCCCTGGAAATGGACATTAAAATCAAAGCCGTTCCATTGTGCGGAGATACCGAAACCGTAAATCAAGTTAGGTTTGGTTGTTGCACCGATAGCCACTTTGTCATTACCGTTGATAATTCCGTCACCGTTGACGTCCTTATATTTGATATCACCGGGCTGTATTTTTCCCCATTCGGTCTGCTGCGGGCTGTTGCGTATGTCATCATAGTTCTTGAACAACCCTAAAGCTATCAGCCCTTTCGCCTGATTTACCCGGTAACCTACCTCTTTTTTATAAGGATAAACGGAATTTTCTTCATCCTTTTCTAGAATCTCGTTTTTACTGTATGTCATATTACCGCGGACGGTTACTCGCACCTTTCCTATTTTCTGTTTATAAGCAAAGTTTCCGTCGAATCCTTGTGACAAGACACTTCCCACATTCGCTTTCGGATTACTTCTCACGATACCTACCATTTCGGGAAGGAACTTCCGTTCCATATAGATACCATCGCGTTGTTCGTGGAAATAATCGACAGTAGCGGTAAATTTGTCATCAAACAACGATAGATCCACTCCCAAGTCGTGTTTGGTTGCAACTTCCCATGTAACATCCTGTGAAGCCAACTGGGTATATGTCATTCCCGAATAAGTTCTGTCATAGCCATAGTCTCCCCAGTTCCATCCGGGAAAAGTTACTGTTTTGCCATCTTGTTTGTATTTGCTGGCCAAGGTATATAGATAGGGAAAACGCTCTCCTAATTGGTCATTTCCCACTTTTCCGTAAGAGTAGCGCAGCTTGAACATATTCATCCATTTCAGGTGTTTTTTGATAAATTTCTCTTCCGCTACGTTCCATGCTACAGAGAATGCGGGGAAGAACCCGAAACGGTGTCCGTCGGCGAAGTTTTCCGAACCATTGTAGCCAAAGTTGAAATCCACGAAGTAACGATAGTTCCAGTTGTAACTTGCACGTCCTGCTATACCCATGTGGCGTTTGGCGATGCCGTCTTTTATATCATTCACTTCAACGGTGGTTTTGTAAGCGTCTTGGCTATACTTCAGTGTACCGTTTATATGATGTGCCTTGAATGCACGCCTGTAGTGGAGAATAGCTTCTAAAAATTCCCGGCGATTTCCGGTTGCTTCACTCGTTTGTGTCATTTCTTGTTTGGGGGATACTCGATCGTATTTTACACTTCCGTCAGCATTGCGGACACGCAGAGCGCGGAATAGCTCCGGTTTTGTCCTGCGGGAAATTTGATTGTTATTATTGGTGTCGAAACCAAACCGTCCTTCAAAGCGCAATCCTTTGGTGATAAAATCCAACTTCTGTTCTAAAGAGATGTTTGTTTGTATTTTGTTGGTCCAATATTCTTTATATCCGGTTTGCGTAGCCATCACCCACGGATTTAACTGTCCGTCCGAACCATTGAATGATGGAGTCAGACCGTTGGAATACATCACCGGGATACTGACTGGATTCTGATACATCAATGATTTCCATACGTTTTCTCCCAGTCCGGGTGCGTTTCGCTTTTTCAATGAACCGGATACTCCGACTTTGACAAGCGTTGTTTTCGTCACGTCGATATCCGTATTCAAACGATAATTCCAGCGCTGACTGCCAGGATTGGTATTGTAATCCTTACGTATGGCTTTGTCGGTTTTATACATACCCTCTTCGCTGACGTAACTAAGAGAAACGAAATAGCGGGCGGTTGAACCACCACCGTTCATGTTTACGTTGGCGCGATAAGTCATGGCTCCATCTTTTAGAAGCACATCTTTCCAGTCCACATTCGGATAGAGATCCGGATCAAGTCCAAGACGCAGGATTTCCAGCTCATCTTCCTGGTAAACAGGCTCCAGATTACGTGTAACACGTGCTTCATTCATAAGTTTGGCATAATTGTAGCCATCGGCGAACTCCGGTGTAATGGTGCGGGTGTTGTAGGACGTTTCTACTTTGGCGTTAATATTGATTTTTCCCGCTTTACCGTGTTTGGTAGTAATAAGAACCACCCCGTTGGCACCTCGCGGACCATAGATTGCGGTAGTAGAAGCGTCTTTTAAAACGGTGAATGATTCAACATCTTCAATATTGATCTCATCCAAATCACGTTCAAAGCCATCGACCAATACTAATGCCGAATTGTTTGCACCGAAAGTGGATATACCGCGAATCCAGAATTCGGAAGTGTTCACACCCGGTTGGCCGGAGGTTTGCATAGCAAGAACACCGGCTACGTTACCTGCCAACGCATTCGAAAGGTTGGCTGAAGGGTTCGACTTCAAATCGTCTATATTCACTGTCGTGACGGCTCCGGTTACAGTCAATTTCTTCTGCGCGCCTGTACCTGTAATGACAACTTCATCAAGCTCACTGGCTTCTGACTCTTTCATTGACAATCCGTTGATTCTTAACCAGTATCTCTTGCTTATCGAATCCAATATACGAAAATATCAGCCTCGAATATTCCTCAGTGGTGATCTTGTAACGACCGTTGATGTCTGTTATCGCTCCTAATCCCGCTTGGTCTTTTATTGTTACGTTGACACCTACGAGCGGCTCCTTATTCGTGTCTGTCACCACTCCTGTCACTTCAATCTTTTCTTGTGCGAAAATTATCGTAGAAAAGAGTAACAGATAAATGGAAATAATATACTTTATCTTCATGTGTTTTTTCTATTATTCGGTTATTTCTTCTTTTTCCGTTTCTTCGGGTGCTTGTTCCCAAGCGATTTTTCGGATGCGGTGATTATTGACATCTCCCACGTAGAAAGTATCTGTCTCTTTGTCATAGGCCAAGGCATACGGATAGTCGAAACGTGCGTCCTGAAGCACTTCTCCATCAACATATCCATTAGCGTCTGCATTCAGATTTTTACTTCCTCTTCCGGCAAAGGTTGTTACCATACCTTCCGGAGTTAATTTCCGGATGCAGTGATTCTTACGGTCTGCAAAATAAAAGTCATAATGGTCTTTTTTATTGTCTTCCTCGTATTTTTTATTATATACAAATGTTCCCTGTCCCGGACAATTTAGACGTGCGTTACTTCCTGCCAGGTCCTTGTAGCCGGCTTCTCCGGATTTACCACAAACAACATAAGGGGTCGTGTAACGTTTGGCATCATGATCATAATTGGAACGTAATATGTAATGAGCCTCTTCTCCTATCAAATAAATATAATCACCGGTAGGATGAGGGTTAATAGTAAATTCAAATGAATTCTTAATGGAAAACATTGTTTCATAATTAGTTTCATTATTGTTGTATCCAAATGTTTTATAATCATATCTACGTAGTGAACCGGTATCGAAATTCGTATAATACAGTTCTCCGTTTATGGGATGTACCATTGAACTTTGGCATCCTTTTCCTGTCGTCACTTGTATTTGTTGACTTGGCTCTTTGAAGTTTCTGTCGGCTCCGGGTATCAACAGGTAATTGCTCTTTGCCTTAAGGTCTCCTTTGGCGCACGCTATCATCATATATCCTTCCGGTGTCCATGAGATGCTTCTCATACGTGCTCCTTGATCTGCGCTTATTCCTGTAGAAATCCATTCTTTGTCTAAGTCCAATATACGCATTGTTTTTCTATGGCTCGGTTCGTCATCCGCCTGAATCAGGTAGAGCATTGTATGATCCTGTGGATCAAACGAGAACCAGGAAGGATAGTCGATTTTTCCACAATCATTGAAGGGGGCGTCTGATTTGATATCTCCCTTACCATATTCATCTAAATATCCGCATAAAGTCGATACTACCAATTGTGGCTCGTATTCATATTTAGCATGCGCTTTGGAGAATTGCTCTCCTACTTTTACTTCGACACTGCCTTCAAAACACAATGAAGGAGTGAGGCAATAAAGGCTGTTTCCTTTTGAACTGACAACTATCGCTTCTTTTCCTCCTATCTTTACGGAAATAATAGAAGGATCCGTGCCAAAATTGTTTCCGTAAATAACCATTCGTGTGTTTCCTCCTCCAGATTTGGGAGTAAAGTCCGTCACTTCCACCGGTTGGCTCGGGTCATAAGGTGCAGATGTTTTATCCTTATCATCCGTACAGCTACCCAGGCAAACTGCAAAGAGGATTATCCACATCATCTGTATCAGTTTCATAAGCCCATGTTTCATAGTTTTACATTTCATAATACACTAGATTTAAATTATTGATTATTTTGGACCTTATCCATTAGTACCTGCATCCAGTATCCTCCGATCACTGAACGGGCTCTAAAGCCAACCCATCGTCCGCTGTCTGTGTGGTGCCAGTCACTGATAGGCACACGTGATGTTGTTTCATTCACATATTTATAGAGAGGATCTACAAATTTTTCAAAAGTAGACTTATCCGGAGACATGGCTGCCGTCCACATAATCCAGTCGGATTTTGTGTATTCTTTACGGGAATCCAGTGGCAATCCATAAGGATTCTGCTTTGTCAGATAATAATTGATTTCTTTTCCGATTACATTGTTAGGGAATAGATTTAAATTCCACATCTTGTCCCAAACCATATTATACTTCTGACTCCAAGTGTTCTTTCTGTCAAAAGCCAGGCGATAATGATTACCTTCATTTGCCATTTCTTCCCATTTCACCGCCATTTTCTTGGCTATATCCGCATATTTGTCTGCTACGTCATTCAATCCGAGCATACGAGCCATCTCGCTGTATCCGGCCACTCCCATGATAGCTTTTACAGAAAGATTGGCATTGTGTGCCCAATGTCCGGCGAAGTCATCCGTGCAAAGTTGGTTTTCCGGGTCCTGTCCATACTCTACTAAATAATTAGTCCATGTTGTCAAAATGTCCCAATATTTCTTAGCATAATCGGCATTACCTTCAATTTTTGAAATAGCTGCAGTTAGAATCACCATATTACCACTTTCTTCAATCGGCATGTCACCACCATAAACTTGTCCATTAGCTATTGGATAAGTGCCAAGGTCATGTGCTGCAAAAGGTTTATTCCAACGCCCACTTGCACTATATTCGAAAATGCTAGTCATCATGGCTTTTTCCAAGTCTGGATTATAAACGAGGAACAAAGGGGCGGACGGATAGGTCAGATCGACTGTATTGATACAACCATTACTGTTATTCTCTTTAGAGAACCACATCAGGTTACCTTCTTTGTCTGTGAAAAGTTTATGGGCGGAAATCACTTGACGATATGAAGCAGAACATATTTCTGCATATTTTTTACCACCTGCTTTTTCTGCATCGCTATAAATAAGTTCATCAAGTGCACGACAACGCTCCATAATGGATTGATAGTTATCTCTCAGTTTTTCGAAAGCATCAAAAATTGTCACTTTACCATCATGTTTCCAATATCCCATACGTTTCTCATACATATATTCAATGGAATAAATGTCATCATAACCGATCATCAAGAAACCATCTTTACCATCTTTGGTAACAGTTCCAAAATTATGTACATAAGCCATTGCAGGAGTATTTTCTTCCCGACGAGTAACCCATTTGGTTTTACTTGAAGCTAAAGTTCCATTTTTAACAAAAGCTTCCTTCATTCCGCTATAGTCACCCAAACTTATAGATTTTCCTGCTCCATTTACACTACCAAGATATACATATCCCCAGTCAGCACAAATCAAATCACCTTTACGATCACATATCGGCTGGTTGATGGTGCCAGCTTCTACATAACTAATACCATTTTTCGATAATGTACGTGCAATAGTAGGCTGAGTAGTCTCATTCACTGCTAATACTGGAGTCGTTTCTATATAGAATTGTACATCATGCTCTTTTTTATCAAGAGGACGCACGCGATAGGAGATGTAGTTAATCGGAGTTGACAACAAATCCAAGTCATCTATCAATTGAGGCGCTGTAAATACAACATCTAATTCGACAGGTCCGCAGGTGAATGTATAGTAACTGGAAGTGGCTAGTACATCTACCGATTTCTGTACAGCCTCATTTTCAAATGTTACTGCATTTTTCTTTTCACGATATAAACCAAAATCCACATAAGATCCTCCAGTTGTGTTATGACAATGCGCTGCAATCACATTTTTGCCATTACGAAGTTTTTTCTTGGCTTCATCTGAAAGTTTTAGGTTTACATTATTCTTCCATACGAGATCTGTAGCAACCAGTTTTTCTCCATTTAAATATAATTCGAATACATCGTCATGAGAATAAATAAGAAAAATATTCTCTGTTAAATCTAAATCATTTATTTCAAATGTACGTCGGATATAAATATCTGTATTATCTCCTTTCCATTCTGTGCGAACACGTGGCATATCACGGCTACCGAAAGCAGCTTTACCTTTTTTCCAACTACTATCATCAAACTGGAATTCTTGCCATCCATTTGCTGGTTGACTATTAGTATATGCAGCCTCCCAACGTTCCACATTTGTCATGGGAGCGATAGGTATTAGAGCTACTTGATCTTTACCCAGGAAACGATACACTTTACCATCTACGCGTAAAGCCCCTACTAATGGTTTCTTAGCTGTAGTCCAGTGTTCTGTACTTCCTTCCATTAATTTATCATAAGGAGACCAGATAGAGAAGTGAGGATCTGAAACAACGATAGGTACCGATGGAGTACGTAGCGCTATCTCTTTTACTGGTTTAAATAAGTTGCCGGTTTGAGCATTTGCGAATAAACCGACCGAAAAGGCCATTACTGTTAGTAGTTTCTTCATAAATATTTTCTAATTAATCTACAATTTTAAGGTTACCCATCTACAATCTTGTTTACCTATAAAGAAAAACAAACCCTACGTTTTCTTTTATTTCTCTTTTTACCTTCTTACTATTACCTTTTAAATGCAATCTTACCTTTCTTATCGCTATACCTAAATAATATATTAAAATCAGTACTGTCGAATATTTATAAATGCTAGAGGAAAAGTTTATATAGAATTGTGTGTTTCAGGTAGGACCCAGGAGTCATACAAATCCATTTGTTTTTCCATAGCATTTTATTTGCAACACTACAAAATAATGGAATTAATGCTAAATATTAGGAAAATCTGTGTTCAAGAAAGGACAAAATCTATTCTTTTTTCATATTTTGAGTGTTTTTAAAGTGCAAAATAAGTCTCTTACAGTGTGCTTTGAGTAGTTTTTTTCCTTTTTGAGCAATATTTATCCACTTTTATTAAGATAGTACAATGTTTTTGGAGGTTCTAGCTTTTAACGATGAGATATTGCTCATTTCGGATAGCTTTTGTAACTTTGCAATACGAAAGCAATACAGATTTTACTATCGCAAAATATACTCCATATATTAAACCTAGGTACGTCACTCGAGAGGGGACTACTGTCCTTTATGTTCGATATAACTACAATCGAACTAAGCGTACGCTTATCTCTACTGGATACAGTATTAAACCGGAACACTGGGATTCTAAAAAGAGATGGATTAAGCGCGCTTGTCCAAACTATGATGAAATTGATGCCTGCCTGATTAGAATAACATCCAAGCTTGGAGAAATTCTTACATATGCTAAGATAAACGGAATAAGTCCAACCGTAGATTTTGTTTTACTTGAACTAAAAAAGAATAGAGAATATGAGTTACGTCCTAATCGGGTAGATATCTTTGACGCATTAGAAAGATATATTACAGAAAAAGCTCCAGTTGTTTCTGCAGATCAAATAAAGGACTACCGAACACTTCGCAAACATCTGATCGCTTTCAAAGAACATTCATCGCAACCAATTACTTTTCATAACTTGAATCTTATATTTTATAATGAATTCATGGACTATTTATTTTATAAGGTTATAAAGCCCGATGGGAGTGTTGGCTTGCTCACTAATTCTGCAGGAAAAATTATACGTTTGTTAAAGGGATTTGTTAATTATCAAATAGATAAAGGAGTTATTCCTCCAATTGACTTGAAGCATTTTAAGGTCGTAGAAGAAGAAACTGATGCTATTTATTTAAGTGAAAAGGAACTTTCAACAATACACGAGTTAGACTTGTCAGATGATAAGCAATTGGAAGAGATTAGAGATGTTTTTATTACTGGGTGTTTTACAGGACTACGATATAGTGATCTCTCAACATTAAGTCCCGAACATATTGACTTAGATAATGAGATTATAAATCTCAAACAGAGAAAAGTGCATAAAGCTGTCATAATTCCTATGATCGATTATGTACCGGAAATACTCAAGAAGTACAACTATGATTTACCTAAAATTCCTAGATATATATTCAACGAAAGGGTTAAAGAATTAGGGCGAAGGGCAAAACTAAAACAGAAGATCGAAGTTGTTCGCAAGAAAGGGAAAGAACGGGAAAAGAGAGTCTATGAAAAATGGGAGATGATCTCTTCTCATACTTGCCGACGATCGTTTTGCACAAATATGTACTTATCCGGCTTTCCTGCCGGAGAACTTATGCGCATATCCGGGCATAAGAGTCCATCTGCATTTATGAGATATATAAAGGTTGATAATCTACAGGCTGCAAAAAGACTAAAAGAACTTCGAGCTAAACTTGCCAGGTAAAGATTGAAATATTTCATCTTAGTTATTTCAAATTATGTTCTATTTTTCATATATGCAGAAGAATTAAGATTCTATTGAATTGCTAAATAGAA
>OLNS01002903.1_pt1 | contig 10564 bp, 9 predicted proteins | sample 1673031 | NCBI WGS metagenome assembly OLNS01 (sample SAMEA3136748, study PRJEB25190) | human gut metagenome | biome: human gut; feature: human-associated habitat; material: faeces | place: Austria | collected 2013
GGGGATGCGGGCCGTCAGATCGCGGCCCGCACGGACCAAAGCCGCCTTTTCGGGCCGCAGGACGACGGCCGTGCTGTCAGCTTCGGCGCGGAGCGTTTCCGTGCGGCCGAGAATGTCGAATTCGAGCTGCGAGCGGTTGCCGCAGTCGTCTTCGGCTTCGATGCGGATGCGCCGTTTCTCGCCCTCGGCGGTGCGGACGAGGCCGCGCTCCCGCATGACGGGATAGAAGCAGTCGGGCGATTCGGCCAGCTGCGCCAGCCGGATCACCTCGTTGCGCGAGGTGAGCTGCATGGGGTAGTGGCTCACGGCGTCGCAGCAGCGCGAAAGGTCGTGCGTGAAGCCGTCCATGCGGTATTCGAACCGGGGATCGCCGTCCACGGACATGCTCGCCCTCCATAGTCCGAAGGTGTTGTGCACCCCGTTGCGGCGGTCGCTGGCTTCGAGGACGAAATAGCCTTTGCGTCCCGTGCCGACGGGCTCTTCGCGCGTCAGCCGGTAGCGGCCTTCCGCTTCGCGGACGACGGCATAGCTCTCCGGACTGCCGTGGACGGGAACGCCCTGCACGCTGTCCACCTCGATGTAGTGGATGCGCATGATGCGGGGCGGCAGGTCGTCGTCGGGGCGGACGACGCCTTCGCGCACGACGTTGTAAAGCCGCTGGGTCGGGGTGTCGCGCAGTTCGAAATGCAGATGGGGCCCCATCGACGAACCGCTGTTGCCCGAAAATCCGATCGTGTCGCCCTGTGCGACGGGCCATGCGCCGGGGCCGAACCAGAGATCGACGCTGTTCGCGCGGCGGCGGCAGCGTTCTTCGCGGACCTGTTTTTCGATGTCGCCGCGGAACCGTTGCAGGTGGCCGTATACGGCCGTCGTGCCGTTGCCGAGCGTGAGGTATATCGCCCGTCCGTAGCCCGACGGGCTGACGCTCACGCGCGAGACGTAACCGTCGGCCACGGCCACGAGGGGTTTGCCCTCGCCGCCGTCGGTCTTGATGTCTATGCCGCCGTGGAAGTGTCCGGGACGCATTTCGCCGAAGTTGGCCGAGTAAAGCCCCGCGACGCCGCGGATCGGATATATGTAATCTCCGGGGTTGAGCCGCTGGCCCTGCGCCCCGGAGCAGATCGTCGTGAAAAGCAGTAATGTCAGAATTCGTCGCATGTCTCCGTGTCCGTCACGAGCGCGGCGGCGCTGTCGAGCACCGTCTCGTAGTCGTATCCCAGCGAAAGCCCGTAACGTATCAGTTTGGTTTTGAGTTCGTATTGTGTCGTATGTCTGGTCGTCCGCATCTTGCGTTCCAGCTGCTGCCGCAGCCGGCCGGCCATATCCTGACGGTCGGCCTGCGCCAGCGCCGCGTCGATCAGCTCCCTGTCGATACGCTTGCGCTGCAGGGCCGTGCGGATCTTGTATTCGCCCCAGCCGCTCAGCCGCAGTTTGTCGCGCACGAAAGCTTCGGCGTAACGGCCGTCGTCGATGAAGCGGTCGCGGACGAGCCGCGCCAGCACCTGCTCGCCCTCGCGCTCAGCAAGCCCCCAGCCGCGCATCAGCCGCCGGGCGTCGTCCTGCGACTTTTCTGCGCGCGCACAGAGCCGCATGAGTGCGGCGAGGGCCTGTTCGGGCGTTTTGGCGCGTTTCCCGGTCGTTTTTACTTCAGGCGGCTGCATATCATGCGGGGTTTGCCGTTGAGGTCTTCGCGGACCTCGGTGTCCGTATATCCCTCTTCGCCGAGCATGCGGCGCATGGCGTCGGCGAAGCGTTCGTAAATTTCGAAGTAGAGCCTGCCGCCGGGGCGGAGCGTCCGCCGTCCGGCGCGGGCGATGGCGCGGTAGAAGCGCAGCGGGTCGTCGTCGGGGACGAATAACGCTTCGTGCGGCTCGTATTCCCGCACATTGACGTGCATCGCGGGCAGGTCGCTCTGCGGCACGTAGGGCGGGTTGGAGACGATGACGTCGAACGGTCCCGGAAAGACTTCGGCCAGATCGCTCAGGGCGTCGGCCTTGCGCAGGATGACCCCGGCGCCGAGCGCCCGGCAGTTGCGGGCGGCGGTTTCCAGCGCCGTGTCGGAGATGTCCGCCGCATATACCTGCGCGCCGGGCAGCGCCAGCGCGAGGGTGGCCGCGATGCAGCCGCTTCCGGTGCCCACGTCGAGCAGAGTGGCGGCTTCGGTTTCGGCCTGCGCGATCCATGCCGCCAGCTCTTCGGTTTCGGGCCGGGGAATCAGCACCCCTTCGTGCACGGCGAACGTGCGGCCGCAGAACTCCGTGCGCCCCACGACATACTGCACCGGACGGCCTGCGGCCAGCTGGCTGAGGATGTCGTCCAGCTCCGCGATTTCGAGCGGCGCGCCGGGATCGGTCAGCAGGGCCGACGCGCTCAGCCCCGACAGCTCCGAGACGGCGACGAGGGCGATGCTCCGTGCTTCACGCGCCCCGTAGAGGGGCGCGAGGCGTGCCGAAATACGGCCGAGTATGTCGCGGCGCGTGGTCATTAGCGGATGAAGTTGGCCAGCGCGATGGCTACGGCGGCTTCGACGACCACCGCGCCCCGCAGGGCGACGCAGACGTCGTGGCGGCCGCGGATCATCAGCGGCTCGACCTTGTTCGTGGCCAGATTGTAGGTCATCTGTTCGCGGCCGATGCTCGGCGTGGGCTTGACGGCGGCGCGGACGACGAGTTCGTTGCCGTTGGTCAGTCCGCCGTTGATGCCGCCCGCGTTGTTGGTCGCTGTCGTGCCTTCGACGTCGAGGAACGGGTCGTTGTTCTCGGAGCCGCGCATGCGCGCCCCGGCGAAGCCGCTGCCGAATTCCACGCCCTTGACGGCGGGAACCGAGAAGAGCAGGTGGGCGATCATGCTTTCGGCCGAGTCGAAGAAGGGTTGTCCCAGCCCCAGCGGGACGCCCTGTACGCGGCATTCGATGATGCCGCCTACGGAGTCCTGCTCGGCGGCCGCGGCGCGCAGCACCTCGTCGAAACCCTCCGGGTCGGTGCAGCCTCCGATCTCCGCGACGCGGGTGTCGAAGGTCACGCCCGGCGGCAGTATCTTCTTGGCGACCACGCCTGCGGCCGTGAACGCCACGGTCAGGCGGGCCGAGAAGTGGCCGCCGCCGCGCGGGTCGTTGAAGCCGTTGAATTTGTGGTAGGCCACCATGTCGGCGTGCGAGGGCCGGTAGTGGCGCATCACGTTGGCGTAGTCCTGCGAGTGGGTGTCGCGGTTGGCGAACTCGATGGTCAGCGGGGCGCCCGTGGTCATGCCGTTGTAGAGTCCCGACACGATCTGCGGGATGTCGGGTTCGCGGCGCGGCGTGGTGCCGCGCGCGCCGCTGCGCCGGCGTGCGAGGTCGGTTTCGAAATCCTCCGCCGAAAGCGGAACGCCTGCCGGAATGCCGTCGATCGAGATGCCGATCTGCGGGCCGTGCGACTCGCCCCAGATGGCGAGCCTGAAGTTATGACCGAAAATGTTCATGGCTTTAAACTCTGATTTTTTCAAGGTCTTCGAAGAAGCCGGGGTAGCTCTTGGCTACGCACTCGGCGTTTTCGATCGTTATCTGCCCGTCGCAGCGCAGCGCCGAGACCGCCATCGACATGGCCATGCGGTGGTCGTCGTGGCTCGAAACGCGCGCCGGGCGGATTTTGCCGCCGCGGATGCGCATGACGTCCTCTTCCGAGATGTCCACTTCGATACCTACTTTGGCGTATTCTTCGCGGATCGCCTCGGCGCGGTTGCTCTCCTTGTGCAGCAGCCGCGAAGTGCCGCGGATCGTGCTGACGCCGTCGGCCGCCGCGGCGAGGGCCGCAAGGGCGGGGAAGAGGTCGGGGCAGTTGGTGGCGTCGAATTCGAAGCCGTGCAGCGGGCGGCTGATCGCCGTCACCGAATCGGCTTCGTTGATGACGGCGGCGCCGGCCCGGACCAGCGCCGTGCAGACGGCCGTGTCGGCCTGCTTCGAGAGCATCGAGATATTCCGTACTGTAACCTCTCCGGCGACGGCGCCGGCCACCAGCAGCATGGCCGCCGCGCTCCAGTCGCCCTCGATGCTCAGGCAGGCCGGGCTGTAACGCTGGCCGCCTTCGATGTAGAACTCTTCGTAATCGTTATGGCAGATTTCCACGCCGAAACGGGCCGCGGTGTCTATGGTCATGTCCAGATAAGGGGTCGAAACCGCGCTCCGCACATGGATCGTGGTGTCGTGTCGGGCCAGCGGCAGCGCCAGCATGAGTCCCGTGATGAACTGCGACGAAACCGAGCCGTCCACGTCGACCTCGCCGCCGCGGATCGGTCCGCGGACTTCGAAGGGCAGGAATCCGCCGTTGTCGCGCACCCGGACGCCCAGCGTGCGCAGCGGTCCTGTCATCATCTCCATCGGGCGGCGGAGCAGCGTGCCCTCGCCTTCGATGGTGATCGGCGTGCCGCAGAGCGAAGCGATGGGGGTGAATAGGCGTGTCGAAAGACCCGACTCGCCGACGCGGAGCGTGTGCCCCTGCGGGCGCAGCCCGCCTTCGATCGAAAGCGTCTCTTCGCCGATCCGGGTCACGCGGGCGCCGAGCGTCTCGATGCACTGCAACGCCGAGCGCGTGTCGCTGCAGAACTCGATGTTGCGCAGCACGGAGGTCTCTTCGCAGAGAAGCGATGCCGCCAAGGCGCGCTGTGCGTAGCTTTTCGAGCAGGGCGGCGTCAGCGTGCCTTTGACGCGGCCCGATGGAACCGTCTTATCCATTATGGGTGATATATGATTGAGCGGGGATGCCGGTGCAAAAGCCCCGCATCCCTGATTTCGTGTTTCGGCCGTTATTCCTGCGGAGTTTTGCGGTTTTTCATCTCCTGCGTCAGTTGGTGGCTCTTTTTCAGCTCGAAGTGCTGGCCCAGATAGACCTTGCGGACCATCGGGTCGGCGGCCAGCTCCTCGGCGGTGCCGGTTTTGAGGATCTTGCCTTCGTAGAGCAGGTAGGTGCGGTCGGTGATGGCCAGCGTCTCGTCGACGTTGTGGTCGGTGATGATCACACCGATGTTCTTGTGCTTGAGCGTCGCCACGATCGACTGGATGTCCTCGACGGCGATCGGGTCCACGCCCGCGAAGGGTTCGTCGAGCAGGATGAACGCCGGGTTGGTCGCCGCGGCGCGCGCGATTTCGGTACGTCGCCGCTCGCCGCCCGACAGCTGGATGCCGAGGCTCTTGCGGACCTTCTGCAGGCGGAACTCCTCGATCAGCGATTCGACGCGCTCGGCCTGATACTCCTTCGAATATTCGGTCATTTCGAGCACGGCGCGGAGGTTGTCCTCTACCGACAGGCGGCGGAAAACCGACGCTTCCTGCGCCAGATAACCCACGCCCATCTGCGCGCGCTTGTAGACCGGTTCGTTGGTCAGCTCGGCGACCTGTCCCTCGTCGTTTTCCAGAAAAATACGTCCTTCGTTGGGCTTGATGAGTCCCACGATCATATAGAAGGTCGTGGTCTTGCCCGCTCCGTTGGGGCCGAGCAGTCCGACGATCTCGCCCTGATTGACGTCGATCGAGACGTGATCGACGACCGTACGGGCTTTATATTTCTTGACAAGTTCGCTTGTGTATAGGCGCATGTTGCTGCATGGTTAAGTTTGCAGCCCCTTCATCCCGAAGCGGTTCCGTATTCGGGCCGATGAGCCGGAACGGGAAGGCTGCGGGCCGGGGCCGTCGCAACAAAGGTATATAAAGTAGGTAAAAACTCCAAACCGCGGGGCCATAATTCTCTCCGGAAAGGGGGCGAAGTCCGGAAATTGTCCGCAGCGGCGGCAAAAAGGTTCCGAACGGCCGCGGAAATGTTCCCCGGCGGCCGGGCGTGCGGGCCGGAGCGTGCGGCGATGTTGTCCCGGCAACTGCGGGGACAATCGGGCCGGGCGTCAGAAGAATCCGATCAGCGCCACTTCGAAGCCGTTGCCGTTCTTGGCTCCCGCCGCCGAGTATTTCGAAAGCGTCCATGCAGCCTGCGCCTTCAGCCGCGGAATGGGCATGTAGAGGAAGCCCACCAGAAAGTCCTGCTGCTTGCCGACCGAGCCGGGTAGGTAGGTGTTGCGTTTGCCGTTGAAGACGTCGTAGCGGATTACGGGCATGTATTTGCCCTTGAATTTGTAGCCTGCGATGAGGTAGTACATCTGTTCGTCTACCTTGCCGCGTGTCTTTTCCCCCGTCGTCTTGTCTGTGTAGGCCGCGGAGGAGCCGGTGTGCGCGTATTCGGCCCGGACGAGGATGTGTTCGCTGTCGTACCAGAAGCCGGCGGCGTAGCGCGTCATGGGGATATAGTCCTTCGAAACCGTGTTGTTGGTGTATTCGCCCCAGTTCACCGAGCCTGAAATGCGCAGCTCCCTGAGAGGGAAGAACGTGAGGCGCGCCACGATGTCTTTCGACTTGTTGTCGTCCGGGCGGTTCATCTGCGAGCCGTTGAAGAGGGCGAGGTTGTAGGTGAACATGTCCCAGCCGTCGCGGTGCAGGAACGCGCCCGTGGCTTGCAGGCCGCAGTCGCGGCCGTAGGTGTTGTAGCCCGACACGGCGTTGCGGCAGACCATTTTGAGAATGGCGTGCGAGAAGTTGGGGACTTCGAGCGTGCCGGGCGAGATGTCGTAATTCTCGATGGTCAGCGGAACGGGGAACTGGCCGGCCCAGATGTGTATCTGGGGGCGGATTTTGGCCCGCAGGTACATGTCCTGCACGGTGATGAGCGCCTTGCCCTGCTGGTCGGCCGAGCTGGAGAAGCCCTCGAACTGCATCTTGTAGTCGAACGTACGGGAGATGTCGCCCGTGAGGATCAGACGCATGCGCTTGACGTTGAACGACGACGAATTTTTGCCGTCCGTTCCCCCGACGTTGGTCTGGTAGGTGTAGCCGATCTGTGCATAGCCCGAAAATTTGGGCAGCGCGGCGAGAATCTTCTCGAACCGGGTGATCTTCTTCGAGACCTCTTCCGGCGAAGCGGCGTTGTTGGCGTTGTTGGCGTCGTCGATCTCGGCGGCGCTTGTTCGGGGTGCCGGTCGTGTGCCGGAGCCTTCCGGGGTGGGTCGTGCGGGGAGCGTCTGCGCGGCGGCGGGGAGGCTCAGTGCGGCGGTGAACAGCAGTGCGGATAGTAAGCGTTTTTTCATGGCTGACTGGTTATGTCGGTTAATAAGTGTCGGACGGTAAACTGTTTGCAGGGAATCGGAGGACTCTTTTGCATAGAATATGCCATTTTTCCGGGCCGCCCGTTCATGTGTCCGTATCGGAAAGAAACGAAACCATTTCGTTGAGCCGGGCGCGACCGGACTTGCTCCAATCGCCGGGACGCTGAATTTTTATCGGAAGATGGTGCGGAATTCCGAATTTTTTGCTAACTTTACCTAAGAATTTGTGAATAAAGAGTAGAATCGGCGAAATGAAACAAAATGAATCGTCCCTGCTGCACGACAAGCTGAAGGAGTACTTCGGCTTTTCGTCGTTCAAAGGGAATCAGGAGGCTGTGATCCGCAATGTGCTGGAGGGAAACGATACGTTCGTGCTTATGCCGACGGGCGGCGGAAAGTCCCTGTGCTACCAACTGCCCGCCCTGATCATGGACGGCGTGGCGATCGTCATTTCACCGCTTATCGCGCTGATGAAGAATCAGGTGGACGCCATGCGCACCTTCTCGGCCGATTCGGGGATCGCCCATTTCCTCAACTCGTCGCTCAACAAGACCGCCGTGGCGCAGGTGCGCGCCGATGTGCTGTCGGGAAAGACCAAGCTGCTCTATTTCGCCCCTGAGTCGCTGACCAAGGAGGACAACGTGGCCTTCCTGCATAAAATAAAGGTGTCGTTCTACGCCATCGACGAGGCGCACTGCATCTCGGAGTGGGGGCACGACTTCCGGCCTGAGTACCGCCGCATACGCCCGATCATCAACGAAATCGGTCCTGCGCCGCTGATCGCCCTGACGGCTACTGCCACGCCCAAGGTGCAGCTGGACATTCAGAAGAATCTAGGCATGTCCGACGCTTCGGTCTTCAAGTCGTCGTTCAACCGCCCGAACCTCTATTACGAAATCCGGCCCAAGCACAACGTGGACCGCGACATCATCCGTTTCATCAAGCAGAACGAGGGCAAGAGCGGCATCATCTACTGCCTGAGCCGCAAGAAGGTCGAGGAGCTGACCGAACTGCTCGTGGCCAACGGCATCAAGGCGCTGGCCTACCACGCCGGCATGGACGCCGCGACGCGCGCCGCCAATCAGGACCATTTCCTGATGGAGCGCGCCGACGTGATCGTCGCCACGATCGCATTCGGCATGGGCATCGACAAGCCCGACGTGCGTTATGTGATCCATTACGACATACCCAAGTCGCTCGAAGGCTATTATCAGGAGACGGGCCGCGCCGGCCGTGACGGCGGCGAAGGCTACTGCCTGACTTTCTACAGTTACAAGGACATTCAGAAACTCGAAAAGTTCATGCAGGGCAAGCCCATCGCCGAACAGGAGATCGGCAAACTGCTGCTGCAGGAGACGGTGTCCTACGCCGAGAGTTCGATGTGCCGCCGCAAGACGCTGCTGCACTACTTCGGCGAGGAGTATACGGAGGAAAACTGCGGCAACTGCGACAACTGCCGCAATCCGCGTCCCAAGATCGACGCCAAGGCCGCGCTGAAGATGCTGCTGGAGGCTTTGCGCGACATCGGCGACAAGTTCAAGGGCGACTATCTGGTGAATGTGCTGACGGGCAAGACCACGGCGCTGATAAAGAGTTACGGTCACAACAAGAGCAAGTGGTTCGGCGTAGGCGCCGAGCACGACGCCACTTTCTGGGGCGCCGTACTGCGTCAGGCGCTCATCCTCGGACTGGTGGACAAGAATATCGAGAATTACGGACTGATCTCGGTGAACCGCAAGGGCGAGAATTTCATCGCCATGCCGTTCCCCGTGACGGTGACGCTCGACCACAATTACGACGAGGAGGAGCGGGAGGCCGAGGCCGTGGCTCCGATGGGCAAGGGGGGCGCTGCGGACGAGGAGCTGTTCTCGATGCTCAAGGACCTGCGCAAGAAGGTCGCCAAGCAGCACGGACTGCCGCCGTTCGTCATCTTTCAGGACCCGTCGCTCGAAGATATGGCCGTGCAGTACCCCATCACCCTCGAAGAGATGCAGAACATTACCGGCGTCGGCGTGGGCAAGGCCCGCAAGTTCGGCGAGGAGTTCATCAAGCTGATCAAGGCCTATGTCGAGGAGAAGGAGATCATTCGTCCGCAGGACATGATCGTCAAGTCGGTCGGCAACAAGTCGGGCAACAAGATCTTCATCATCCAGTCGATCGACCGGAAGATGGATTTCGAGGACATCGCCCGTGCCAAGGATCTCGACTTCGACGAGCTGCTGACCCAGATCGAGGGAATCGTCAATTCGGGCACGAAGCTCGACATCTCCTATTACCTCCGGGAGTTTATGGACGAGGACAAGATCGAGGACATATACCTCTATTTCAAGGAGGACGCCGAGAGCGACTCGCTCGATGCGGCCATCGACGAACTGGGGGCCGACTATACCGAGGAGGAGATACGTCTGGTGCGTATCAAATTCATGTGTGAGCAGGGTAACTGACGCCCTGTACCGACCTGCTGTCCCGCGGCTGTTGCGTCACTGTTCCGAGGAATGGACTAACTTAACAAATACGCCTATGAACAAAAAGACTTTTACTGTTGCCGTGATTTTCCTGATTGTGACGCTCGTGTGGCTCGGTGTCAATATATTCTGGGCTTTGTCGAACAAAAACTGTATTTTCGACCTGATCGTGGCGGTGCTGTTCGCACTGGCCGGCGCGGGTATGGTGTACAACGAATGCCATAAGCGCAAGTGCAGGCACCTCGACGAGGTGAACCGGCACCAGATTCCCTGACGGAAGGGGGCTTTGCAGCGGTTTCGGAGTGTCGATGCCGTGTTTCTTCCGGCAGGGCGCCGCAGCTGTTTTGTGGCGTATGGCGCGCGGGGAAGAGGACGATCGGTACGCGCGGGTCCGGGCAGCGGTTTGTGCAACGGTTTTGCGTGCCGGTCCGTGCGGCGCGGCGGTTGCGGCGGCCGGCGCCCGGAGTCGGAAACGTGTAAAATAAGGAGTGATATGAGGAAAACGAATGTTATGCAGATCGTCCGTCTCGTGATGATGATCGCGGCGGTCGCGGGCGTGATTTACGCGCTGGAGTATATGGAACGGGGCATTGCCGTCTGGTTCTGGATTACGCTGCTGGGTGTGGGTTTCGTGGGCCTGCTCTACACGTTCCGCCTGACGCAGCGCCGCGTGCGGCTCGAACGCCGGGCCAAGGAGCGGTAGGAGAAGAAGAAATCGCGCAGACAGAAGCGCTGAGAGTTATCCGCCGGACATTGCGCCCGGCGGATTTTTTTGGAGAGGGCTGAGGCGGAGGGCCGGGAACTTCGGAAAATTTTCCGGAAGATCGATGCGGTTGTCTTGGCCGGGAATTTTCGGAAGCTGCAGGGTCCCTATTCGCCGGGCGATGCGCACGCCTTCATTACGCAGCCCCCCCCCGCCGGAGGATTTCGCCGTAGTGATCGGCGGCAAAGCCGTGGGCGGCATCGGGTTGGCGCCGGGG
>OLNS01002909.1_pt1 | contig 10549 bp, 8 predicted proteins | sample 1673031 | NCBI WGS metagenome assembly OLNS01 (sample SAMEA3136748, study PRJEB25190) | human gut metagenome | biome: human gut; feature: human-associated habitat; material: faeces | place: Austria | collected 2013
GTCGACCGGCGGCTACACCGTAGAGATCTGGCTCACCGGCTACCACTACCCCACCCTCGCGGACCTGTTGACACAGGTGACCGCCGTGGAGAGCAGTGTCACCGATCTTCAGGTGGCCCTGTGCGAGCTGTACGAAGAAAAGGAGGAAAATTGATGGCGAAAATTTATGCAGCCCTGATCCGCAAGGGTATCAAGACGCTGGACGAGGTGCCCGCCCGTCTGCGCAGCACCGTGGAAGCCCTGCTGGCGGAGGTGGAAGCCGATGCTTGAAGCCTGGTCCCGCACGCGGGACGGCACCCGGAAGCTGAGCGCAAACTTCACCGTGGCCGAGTTTGCCTGCAAAGATGGCTCGGACCCTGTGTTCGTGGACAGCAGCCTTGCCGCCCTGCTGCAGAAGATCCGCGACCACTTCGGCCGCCCCGTAGTCATCACCAGCGGCTACCGCACCGCCGCTCACAACAAATCCGTGGGCGGGGCCGCCTACAGCCAGCATCTGTATGGGCGCGCTGCCGACATCCGGGTGCAGGGCATCCCGGTGGAGCAGCTGGCCGCCTATGCAGAGACCTGCCTGCCCGGCACCGGCGGCATCGGCCGGTATCCGCCCCGGGCCGGACGGGCTGTGGGCTGGGTCCATGTGGACACCCGCCCCGCCAAAAGTCGCTGGACAGGTTAAGAAGGAGGTGAACCCAATGGAAAGCATCCTGTCCGCCCTGATTGCCGGTGCCGTGACCCTGATCGGGGTGCTGATCGCCAACAGCCGCAGTCAGGCCGTGACCGACACAAAGCTCGAAGAGCTGACCCGCGAGGTGCGCGAGCACAACAATTTCGCCCGCCGCGTGCCCATTCTGGAAGAGCAGATGAAGGTGGCCAACCACCGCATCGCCGACCTTGAGAACCACGAGCGAATGAAAGAGAGGAACTGATTTATGGAACTGAGCAACAAGATTTCCGCCGCTACCCTGGCCCGCACCGCTGTGCTCCTGCTGGCCCTGACCAATCAGGTGCTGAGCGCAATGGGCAAGCCCGTGCTGCCCATCGAGAGCACCACCGTGGAGCAGCTGGTCACCGCCGGCATCACCACCGTGGCCGCGCTCATCAGCTGGTGGAAGAACAACAGCTTCACCGCTGCCGCCGTGGCCGCCGACAGCTACATGGCCCGGCTGAAGCAGAAGCAGTGATCGCCGACTGCCCTATATAAGGTAAGAGGGCAAGGCCCCCGGAGACGCAGGTTTCCGGGGGCTTTTTTCGTCTGCAGCAGGGCGGCAGGAGAAATTCCAGCCGGTTCTTTGCCAGAAATTCCGTCCCTCAAAAAGTGGTTTTCCGCAACAATCCGCACACTCTGCACCAGTACCGCAACCGCATCATTTCACGTCCGCAACAGTTTCTCTTTTTTCTGCAACAAATTCTTGTGATTTGTGCAAAATATCCAATTCAGACTTTGGAATATTTTCACAAATCATGCGTTTCTACACATTTTTTCTTGACAACCCGCACTAGAAAATGGTATAAAGGAAGCAGGATAGTAAGCCTCGAAACATGTCCATCTTATGGGACAGTGGCAATGCGTAAAAGACTTGACACCATTTGAAAGGAGCCATCAATCATGACGAACAAAAAGCTGAAACTCGCTGCCATGTCCGTAGCCCTGACCGCCTGTGTTGCTGCACAGCCCATGGCCGCCCATGCTGTGGAAGGCCCCGACTCTGTCGAGGATAACGCTGCCCCGCAGGCCGAACCCGCCCCTGTGGAAGGTAAGACCGCAGAAGGCGAGGTCGAGGGCGAAGAGGAAAAGCAGGAGGAGTTTGTTCCCCCGGTGAACGATGAGGCCAAGAAAGATGATCAGGCTCCCGCGTTCGGCCCCGGCACCAAAACCGATGATATCATCATCGACTACAAGCCCGCTGAGAAGCCGGAAGAGCCCGGCAAATCCGGTGAGGACGGCGAAGTCGACGGCTCTGAGGGCTCCGGCGAGACGGACGAGACTGAGAACCCCGACGGCACCTATGTGAAGGGTGACGTGATCGACAACAGCAAGAAGGACGAAGCCACCGGCAAGGACGGCAAGATCGGCGAGGCCACCAAGGAAGAGACCCCCGACAGCTCTTCCAGCACCACCGTTGTGGACCCCGACGCCGAGGTGAAGAAGGGCGAATCCGTGGTGGGCAAGGATGAGGACGGCAACACCACCATCACCACCCCCACCGAGACCACCGGCACCCAGACCACTACCACCACCGGCATCGGCAAGGCCGATTCCTCCACCACCATCACCGACACCAAGAAGGGCGAAGAGATCAACCTCGACGACGAGCTTGGCAAGGACGTGCGCCCGGACTGGAGCACCGATGAGAAAGCCAAGCTGGGTGATTACACCGTGAAAGAGGTCGAGCCCTCCGAGGACGGCAACTCCAAGACCCTGACCCTGACAAAGACTGACGACTCGGCTCCGGAAAAGGAAATGTCTGCTGAGGATATCGCCAAGCTGCTGGATGTCCCCGAGGACGGCGTGGAGAAAAAGACTGACGACGAGGGCAACACCACCTATATCCTGAAAAAGGAAGAGACCTCTACCGACGAGAACGGCAACACCGTCACCCGCACCACTTACTACGAGATCACCGGCAACTCGGTCAAGACCCGCACCGAGACCACGCTGGTGCTCAAGGTGGAAAAGGGCACCGCAGAAGGCGGCAAGGATCTAACCACTGAGGTCAAGCTGCCGTCCATCAAGGACAGCAACGACAAAGAGATCCTCTCCGCTGAAGAACTTGGCGACTTGCTGAAAGATCAGACCGCTATTGATGGCGTTTATACTGTCAAGCGCGAGAAAAATGGCAAGACGTATATCTATAAAATCACCGAAGCTAAATCTTCTGATACCCTTACTTCTGAGCAGCTTTATGACCGTCTGAAGGACGAAGGTTACAAGTACGAGAACGGCAAGCTCTACTACAACGGCATTGAGCTGAACGATGTGCAGATCAACGCCGTCCGCAAGACCCTGAGCTATACCGTTGAGGTCACCGAAGAGACAAAGAACCCCGGCCAGATCGAGGAAGACAAGGATGTCAGCGAGATTGAAAAGAACGCTAAGCTGGAAGCCATCCGGACTGCTCTGATCGAAGCCGCCAAGAAAGCCGGTCTTGACACCAACGAAGCAAATTTTAATACAAAGCTGGCAGCGATCACTTCCACCGACAAGGGCGAGTTCACCTATACGGACGCCAACAACAAGAGTTACACCTTCAATTATGATGGCGCTACTGTTGACACCGTTCACACCCCGACCGGCGACACCAAGGTTGACGGCAAGGATGCCGAGAATGTACTTGACAACACCGTGACCGGCACCGCTTATGTAACGGGCGGTTCCAAGAGCTGGGGAGACAGTGATTCCTACTCTAACACCGTTAATGGCGAACTGGCTGATGGCATTTCTTCGGACTTTACCATTCCGGAAGGTGCCACCCAAAAAAAGGATGAAACCATTAACGGTGTCCGAACCGTTGTTTATGAGTACAACGGCAAGACTTACACGCTCACCTATACCACCCCCGATGTAGACCAGCTGGCAAAGATCAAGGCCGATCTGGAAAAGAAGCTGCGGGACGAAGGCAAGACCAGCGACGAGATCAGCGCTATTATCTCCAACGAGCAGTTCCAGTGGGTCAGCTGGACGGTTACCCATACGGAATCTGAATCCAAAACTGAAACCGACACAACTGAGGTTGATTTGTCGGAGACGAATTGGAGCATTTCCGATAAGGAAGCAACCAGCGGTGTTACCATCAAGGTCAATGATGTCACCTATGATAACCTGAGCACCAAGGACGGCAAGACCTATACCGGCAAAAAAGGCGATAAGTATTACACCATCACCATCGGCGAAACGGAAGCCATCAAGGATGCTTCTGTCATTGAAAGACTGCTCAAATCCAAGTATGGTGAAAACTTCACCTATAATGTTGATCTCAGCAAAGGTACTGCCACCTATTGGGATGCGGATGGGCATGAACATACTATCAAGTATGCCAATGCGGAAGCCACCTCTATCACGGTTTCCATCCGCGAAGAAACCGAGCACGGCTCTGTTTCGGGCAGCGCTACCACGGAAGCGGAAGCCGAGAAAAAGCTGATGGAAGCCATTGGGGCCGCTCGGAAAGAGGCTAACAAAGAAGGCTACGATCTGGTGATCGGCGATACGGTCATCAAACCGGGCACCACGTTTGAAGAGATCAAACATGTGCTGGAATCCGTCAACTACGGCACGCTCACCGGTCAGGACCTGATCGACTACTTGAACAAGGCAAAGCAGGATGCCAACGCAGGTGCCACCGAAAAGGAGAAAGACGCCTATACTGGCAATGAGTATCAAGACAGCTGGGGCGACAAAAACAACCTGACCAACAAGAACACCATCGGCCACCTTGACCTTGGCACCAGTTCCAAACTGACCACCATCGACGGTAAGGAAGTGGACTGCGTTCTGGTCAAAAAGAATCTTTACTGGAATGAAAGTGCCGAAGATCTTGTTGGCGAGGGCAAAAACAACCACGAGGTCGGCCTGATCGACCGCATCACCTTCGACAACGAAGAGGGCCGCGGCAATGGCCACTACGAGTACCCCCGTGCAAGCTGGGATAATTATGGCGAATACTGGAATCCCGATACCAAGACCTGGGAAACCAGAGAGATCGACGGTTATCCAACGACCAGCCAGTTCTACAAGGTCACCGGTACGATTGCCTATGGACTCTATGAGGATAAATACAACTGGACCGGAAGCAAATACTATGACAGAACAACCGCTGATCGCAAGCTGAAAGAGCTGCAGAAGAAATACCCCGACGCTCAAATCGTGCAGATTTACAACGGGCAGGATAAGGATTCCAGTTCCTACTATCAGATCTACCTCTATCAGTCTGAAATGACCTCTTATGGTTATCTGTCCAAGAGCAACAACAACTGCGCCAACAAGACCTTTGGCTACAACGACGGGTTCTATGACTATGACTGGTGGGGCTATGTAAAGCCCGGCTCCTCGAACATCGGTTATATCGGCGGCTATGACCTGACGCTCTCCAATCTGACTCAGATCAGCAAAGAGAAGGTCACCGGCCAGCAGACCTTCGATTACAAGGCAAACCTCTCCTACCGTAAACGTCGGGGCGAAGATATCAGCGCGGCCAATAACACTCTGCGTGTAACCTCTGACTCCTACGATTACAAGGAGCCCTACACCGTTACGGACTCTGTAGGTAGCGGTTATAATGGCACCTATGATGTCTCCTTCAAGCAGAGCTTCGACTGGAAGAAGGACGGCAGTGACGGTGTCGAGGGCACCGGCAGCGGCAAATACAAGTCCTTTACCGAGATCATCCGCAACATCTTCAAGGGCTCCGGCTCCTCCACCAACGACGAGGGCAAGTTCTCCTACACCTACCGCACCGAGGACAAGGTGAAGGCCTCTGCCGTCTCCAAGACGACCGAAACCACCACCAAGGCCCATGTGGACTACAACTTCACCACCGTCGAGACCAAGAAAGTGCCCGTGTATGGCGAAGAAACCGTAGTCATCCCGCCGGTCACTCCCCCCGTCACTCCGGAAGACCCCGATGTACCGCCGGTGCAGGACGAGACCGTTGTGACCCCGGAGACCCCCGAGCTGCCGCCCGTGCAGGACGCCACCCCGGATGATGCTGCTCCGGAAACTCCGGTCCTGCCGTCTGACGCGGTCCTGCCCGCTGTGCAGGATGCACTGCCGCAGACCGGCGTGAACTGGATGGCCGCTCTGGGCATGGCATTCAGCGGCATGCTGCTGACCATCGCAGGCGCATTCGCCAGCCTCAAGTACAAGGAAAAGCACTGATGCTTTCCCCTTCCAACGTGATCCACGTCAAGTCGTAAACGCATAGAAAGGGCCTCCCCATTCCGGGGAGGCCCTTTCGTGTTGTGTTCGGCTTATGCTTCCGCTTTGGCAGCGCGGTACCACTGTACCAGCTTTTCGGCGTCCTGTCAGCCCTTGCGGTACATGGCTTCCAGTTCCATGCAGCGGTCCAGCACACCGGCCCCGTAAATGCCCCGCAGGCCGGAACTTCCGGTGCCTGCGGGGCGGCTTTTCGCATTTATGAAACGGAGGAAAACGCTCAGAGGTCTGCGCCGTTGGAGCGGATGACCTTCTGATACCAGTAGAAGGAATCTTTCTTGCTGCGGGCCAGCGTACCGGTGCCGTCGTCCTGCTTGTCCACATAGACGAAGCCGTACCGCTTGCTCATCTCGCCGGTGGAGGCAGACACCAGGTCGATGCCACTCCAGGCGATGTAACCCATCAGCTCCACGCCGTCGGACACGGCCTGCTTGACCGCCTCGATGTGACGGCGCAGGTAGTCGATGCGGTAATCATCGTGGACACTGCCGTCGGGCTCCACCGTGTCGTGGGCACCCAGACCGTTTTCCACCAGGAACAGCGGTTTCTGGTAGCGGTCATACAGCTGGTTCATGGTGATGCGCAGGCCCAGCGGGTCGATGGCCCAGCCCCACTGGCTGGTCTGCAGATAGGGGTTCTTCACCGAGCGCACCACGTTGCCGTCGTTCACGGCCTTGCCCTCCAGGCTGGCCGCCACGCAGCGGCTGGCGTAGTAGCTGAAGGAGATGAAGTCCACGGTGTTCTCCCGCAGCAGGGCGTCATCGCCGGGCTCGGTGTGCAGCTGCACCTGCTTTTCCGCAAACAGCTTGCGGGCGTAGCCGGGGTAGCGGCCCCGCACCTGCACGTCGATGAAGAGCAGGTTTTCCTGCTCCTTCTGCACCGACTCCCAGACGTCCTCCGGGTTGCAGGAGTAGGGGTAGAAGCTGCCGCCGGCCAGCATGCAGCCCACCTGATTGGCGGGGTCGTACTGGTGGGCCAGGCGGGTGGCCGTGGCGCTGGCCAGCAGCACATGGTGGGCCGCCTGATAGATCACCTGACTGCGGTTCTCGCCCTCCTGGAAGGCGATGCCTGCCCCGGAGAAGGGGCTGTGCAGCAGGATGTTGATCTCGTTGAAGGTAAGCCAGTAGTGCACAAGGCCGGAGTATTCTTTGAAGCAGGTCTCGGCGTAGCGGGCAAAGCATTCCAGCGTTTTGCGGCTGCGCCAGGAGCCGTACTGCTCCACCAGACCCATGGGGATATCAAAGTGGCACAGGGTGACCAGCGGCTCAATGCCGTACTTCCGGCACTCCTGGAACACATTGCGGTAAAAGGCCACACCCTCCGGGTTGGGGGTCCGTTCATCGCCGTGGGGGTACAGGCGGGACCAGGAGATGGAGGTGCGGAACACCTTCAGCCCCAGCTCTGCCATCAGGGCGATGTCCTCTTTGTAATGGTGGTAGAAGTCCACGCCGGTGTGGCTGGGGTAATACTCCCCTGCCTGCAGCGTCGGGTGGGGCGTGCCGCCCAGCTTGACCTCCATGCGGTGGGCACCGTGGGGCATCATGTCGATGTTGCTCAGGCCGCGGCCGCCCTCGTTGTAAGCGCCTTCGGCCTGATTGGCCGCAATGGCAGCACCCCAGAGGAAATTTTCGGGCAGTTTGTAATCAGACATGGGAATCACTCCTCTTCCGGGAGATCCTCAAAGCCGATCACCAGCGTCAGCACAAAGGACAGCACGATGGACAGCACCGAGATGCCGGCGATCCAGGCGATGCTCACACCGGGGTTGGCCGGGTCGATGAACTGCACACCGGTGAGCACGCTGGGCGACACCATGGAACGGCTGGCCAGACCTGCCATGCCGGCCAGGCAGCCGCAGACAAAGCCGGTGATCAGGGAAGCGATCAGGGGGCGCTTCAGGCGCACGGCCACGCCGTACAGGGCGGGCTCGGTGGTGCCGGCGATCAGAGCAGAGGAAGCAGCGGCCAGAGCGGTCTGGCGCAGCTCGCTGTTCTTGGTTTTGAAGGCAACGGCCAGGGACACGCCGCCCAGGGACAGGTTTGCACCGATCTCAGAGGGCATAACGGTGCCCTCCATGCCGGTCTCGGAGATGGTCTGCAGGATGGTGGGGGTGAACACGCGGTGCATGCCGGTGATGACCAGCAGGGGCCAGAGGGCGCCCATGATGCCCACAGCCAGGAAGCCCAGCTTAGCCTGCACGAAGTAGACGAATGCGGAGATGCCCTCGCCGATCATGATGCCGACCGGGCCGACCACGATGATCGCAATGGGAGCAGCAATGAGGAAGATCAGCATGGGCTTGAGGAAGTTCTTGGTGACAGCCGGAGTGATCTTGTCGATGGCACGCTCAATGTAAGACAGGATCCAGGTCATGCACAGGGCCGGGATGACGGTGTAGGTGTACTTGACGCCCACCACCGGGATGCCCAGGAAGTGTGCGGCGGTATCGCCGACCGTGACCGCCTCCATCATGGTGCGGAAATCCGGGTGCAGCATCAGGCCAGCAATGGCAATGGCGATGAACATATTGGTGTTGAACTTCTTGGAAGCAGAAGCGGCCACCATCACCGGCAGGAAGTAGAAGGCTGCGTCACCGATGGTGTTCAGGATCTTGTAGGTCTCACCGTCGGCCGACAACACGCCTGCCATGCCCAGCAGCATGACCAGCAGCTTGACCATGGAGCCGCCGATGATGGCGGGGATCAGCGGGGACATGGTGCCCACGATGGCATCCAGAATGTTGTTGCCCACCTTCTTCAGGGTCAGGGGCTCCTTCTTCTCGCCGCGGGCCACCTGGCTTGCCTCGCCGAAGTCGCCCATCTTGAGCACTTCGTTGTAGGCCTCTTCCACATGGTTGCCAATGATGATCTGGTACTGGCCGCCCTGGTTCACGACGCCCATCACGCCGTCGGTCGCCTTGACGGCTGCGTCGTTGATCTTGCCCTCGTCCTTCACCACGAAGCGAAGGCGGGTCATGCAGTGGGTCACGCTGGCAATGTTCTCCACACCGCCGATGTTCTCCACGATCTTTTTGGAGATCGCAGCATAATCTTTTGCCATGATTGTTTCTCCTTTACCTTTTCAAGTCATCCAATTTCCGGTCGAAGTACTTCTGATGCGTCCATTATAGACGCAGGCAGGTGGTTTGTCAGCAGTTTCTGGGCATAAAAAAACAAGTGCCGTTTTTTCGCACTTGTTTTTTCCAGGTAACACCCTGTTTTTTATTTTGGACTTTTTTCAGATGGCTGCCGGGCCCTCGGAGGTGTAGCGGTAGAGCTTTTTGCCCAGCCGTTCCACGATGCTCATGGCCGGGAGCTGGGTCGTCACATCGTAGACTCCCAGCCGCTCGTAGGTGACATAATAGGCAAGGTTGTAGTCCGAGAGTTTTGCGATGGTGCAGTTTTCCGTGTTGGTCACGCTGAGGATCTGGCAGTTCTGCTCCTTGAAGCGCATCACATGGCCGATGGTGTCGCGGGACTCGCCGGACACTGAAAACACGATCACCAACGAATTTTCCACGAATCGGCTCTCGGTGGGGTAGTGGGGCTCGTCGATGTACAGGCAGAACTTGCCCATGCTGGAAAAATAGCGTGCCCCGTACTTGGCCACGATGCCGGACATGCCGCTGCCTACAAAAAAGATGTGCCGGGCCTGAAAAATGACCCTGGTCAGCATGTCCAGCTTCCGCTCAAACTCCGCCGAGCAGGTCTTTTTCAAAAAGTCGATGACCTCCGACACATCGTCCATGACCGGCGGCTGCTTTGCCTGTTCCAGATGCTGGCGCAGCCGGATCTTGAACTCCGCGTAGCCGTCGCAGCCCGCCTTTTTGCAGAACCGGAGGATGGTGGAGGTAGACACATGGGCGGCATCCGCAAACTCCCGGATGCGCATATAGCACACCTTGTCCGCGTTCCGCACAACATACTTATAAACTTCCAGCTCCAGATCATTCAGGCTGCAGATCATCTCTTCGCTGAACATCGGCCGCCCCTCCCTCGTGGTGGTTTTTGTTCCAGTATACTGTATTTTTTGCCGCGTTACAATTCCCCTGCTCAGAAAAAAGCCGCCGCACGGTGGCAGGGCCGTGCGGCGGCAGAAACATGCTTTGGGGAACCGATCAGATCAGGCTCAGGGCCTCTTCGTCGCCCACGCTGGTTTCGCTGACAGAAAACTGAGCTGCCAATTCCCATGCAGGATGATGTTGCCGCAAATCGGAAGTGATAATTTTTTCAACACGTTTTGCTATATCTACCTGTGTTTCAGTAAAAAATGTGCAGGCTTGCGATGGGGGGATATTGTTAAGATTTTGTAGTAATGAAAATAGAGCCAGAACATAGATCTTCATTTGAGAAATCGAAAACGGAGGCGCAATATCAAAAAGTTCCCAGAGCTTAATCAATATTTCTTCAACTTCAGGAGTAACTGCTGAGATATAAGTGTTATCGTTTGGGCAAAAAAGTTCAATGATTTTAGGGATGTCTATGCCAAACTCTTTTTGTATCCATGTACTCTCTGTTGTCAGTGTATTAGTATCAACAAAAAGCTCCATTCCCTCATAGATACGGCGAGGATAGACATATTGCTTTTGGGCAAAACACTCCGTGAGAGAAATATCTCCATCTT
>OLNS01002922.1_pt1 | contig 10520 bp, 9 predicted proteins | sample 1673031 | NCBI WGS metagenome assembly OLNS01 (sample SAMEA3136748, study PRJEB25190) | human gut metagenome | biome: human gut; feature: human-associated habitat; material: faeces | place: Austria | collected 2013
AACCGGGGACACAAGGATTTTCAGTCCTTTGCTCTACCAACTGAGCTATGGCACCTTTTCCGTTTGCGGGTGCAAAGATAAAGATATTTTTTTATACTACAAGGCTTTTTGAGGAAAAATATTAGAAAAATCCCCTTTGTAGCTTTTAAAACAAGAACAAAGGGGATATTTGTATTATTTATGAGTATAGATTTCTACGTAATTGTTTAATCTATATTCGGATTGATACTGTGCCAGTCTTTAATGGGTGGCAATACGCCCATTCCTATAACTTCATCGCGTAGTTTACAGAGGTGGGTGTAACTTTCTTTCAGTTTAGCCTCTTCTTCGGGAGTACCTTTCAGCTCTTTGTAGTGCACACCGTCCTTATTGATTTCGGTTTCCATAGCCATCATGATATGGTCGAAACCGTGACTGTGCACATATGTGCCTGCCGGCCAGCGGAAAGGCTTTCCACCCATGGCGGCAGCAATCATTTCTATGGAAATGTACGCAGGGCTTTGGAAAGAAGAACGACCGCGCAAAGCGATAATGTTAGCGCCGCCTTTGGTAACTTTGGTCTGTATTTCTGCCCATTCTTCCTTTGTCAGGGCAGGAGTGCCGATGATATCCAGCAACGGTTTCCCATCTATTTTGGCGGTAGAAGCATATACAGCCATTTGTTCACCATGTCCGCCATATGTACGGCAGTTCTCTATCTTATCGGGAGCAATGCCGAAATGTTTGGAAAGTTCGCTACGCAGGCGGGTACTGTCAAGGGCTGCCAGTGTTGTAACCTGAGATGGCTTCAATCCTGAGTACAATAATGTAATCAGGCCGGTAATATCGGCTGGGTTAAAGATGACAACCACGTGCTTCACATCCGGGCAGTAAGCTTTCACGTTCTTACCGAATTCTTCGGCAATGGCGGCATTGCCTTTTAGCAAATCCTCACGGGTCATACCTGCTTTACGGGCTGCACCACCGGAAGACACTACATATTTGGCATCGGTCAGAGCCTCTTTAATGTCGGATGTAAATGTCAGGTTCAGGCCTTCGAATCCGCAGTGGAATATTTCTTCCGCCACACCTTCCAGACCGGGAGCATAAGGGTCGTATAAACAGATGTTCGGGGTAAGGTGCATCATGATTGCAGTCTGTGCCATGTTGGAGCCGATCATACCGGCTGCACCTACAATGGTCAGCTTTTCGTTTGTAATAAATTCCATAATTATATTATTTAAAGGTGAGTAATAAACACTTTTGTCGATTGTTACGTTACAAAGATAACCGTTTTCCGGAGGAGTTGTTTATATAAAAAAGTTATCTTTTAGAGCGAAAAGTTATTCCTTATCTTTATATAAGGTAGGATGCGGCTCGGCAGTACCTGCACTCAAAAGCGGGCTTTTGGCTTGGTATTGCGCTCACCTTTCGCTATCTTTGCGCAGGATGCCGGAATAGGCTGTGTTCTATTGCGTATCGTTCTTGTTATAAATATTACGAAATATAATTTGTATGAGTATAGAGTTAGGAAAGTTCAATACTTTGAGGGTGGTGAAAGAGGTTGATTTCGGCATGTATCTGGATGGTGGTGAAGAAGGAGAAATTCTGCTTCCGTCGCGTTATGTGCCCGAAAACTGCAAGCCGGGAGATGAACTGACTGTGTTTATCTACCTGGATAACGAGGAACGGTTGGTAGCTACCACACTGACACCATTAGTACAGGTCGGTGAGTTTGCCTGTTTGGAAGTGGCATGGATAAATCAATACGGCGCTTTCCTCAACTGGGGATTAATGAAAGATTTGTTTGTTCCTTTCCGTGAACAGAAAATGAAGATGCAGGTTGGGAAGCAATATGTAATCCATGCTCATCTGGATGACGAGAGTTACCGGATTGTAGCCTCTGCCAAAGTGGACCGTTATCTTTCGAAAGAAAAAGCGCCTTATGAACCCGGTCAGGAAGTCAGCATACTTATCTGGCAGAAGACTGATTTAGGTTTTAAGGCTATTATTGAGAACCGATATAGCGGTTTGCTGTATGAAAGCGAGATATTTCAACCCCTGCATACAGGCATGACATTGAAGGCTTATGTAAAGCAGGTTCGCGAGGATGGTAAGATTGACCTGATACTTCAGAAACCGGGGCAGGGCAAGGTGGAAGACTTTGCTGCTACCTTATTGGATTATATCCGTGAGCAGGGCGGACACATCACTTTGCATGACAAGAGCCCTGCCGAAGAGATTTACGATACATTCGGTGTCAGCAAGAAAACCTTTAAAAAAGCAGTTGGCGATTTATACAAAAAACATGTGGTATCGCTGCAGGAAAATGGGATTGAACTGGTAAAAAAACTCTAATCCCTACCTGCAATAGGGTTTTCCCTATAACATATTAGAGAGAAACAGAAGGATGGGGGAAAATATTCCCCTATTTTTGTTTTTACTAAAATGATGGAATATAAACTTGTAAAGAACGCTGCCATGAAACGAATATTATTTATGTTATTTGCCGTAATAATGAGTACTGTTGTCTGCCATGCGGCCATGAGCAACAGTAAAGTGCGTAAAGAAACACGCTTTCTTACGGATAAGATGGCTTATGAACTGAATCTGAATACGGCTCAGTATAATGATGTATATGAAATTAATTATGACTTTATTTCAGGTGTACGTTATCTGATGGATGATGTGCTGAGGGGTGAAGAATGGGCGTTGAATCGGTATTACGATTATCTGGATATACGCAATGACGATTTACGCTGGGTATTGAGCCGCAGACAGTATTCCCGTTTCATGCAGGCTGCCTACTTCTTCCGTCCGATTTATGTGAGTGGCGGGCATTGGTCTTTCCGGATTTATGTTACTTATACCAATCCGAATCATTTCTACTATCCGCGTCCTTATCATTATCGTACTTACTGTGGCGGACATAACCGTGTTCATTATCATAATGTGAGCTATTACCGGGGCAGACATAACTATCCTACCTATAACGGCTCTTTCCGTATCCGTGATAATAAATCGTACCATACGAGCCGGCGTTCGGATTTCGGTTCGGTTCATATCCGTCCCAATTCCGGTACGCGCCCTAACGTGGAACAGTCCAATCGCCGTCCTGCTACCAACAGTCCGGTACGCCGTTCCGATACTAAGAAGGAAGTAAATGCTCCTAAACGCGGGCAGAGTATTCAGAAGGAAAACGAAAGCATAAGACGACGCAGCAACTCTTCTTCATCCTCTACGCGTACAACACGTTCTTCTTCCCGTTCGTCAGAAAGAGGTAAAGAAGCGTCAAGACGAAATTAAACGCTTATCCATATGTATTTAACTGATAAACGGGGGATACTTCAATATATCTGATGATTTCTTTCAGGCACGGAATTCACGGAAAAAGAAGTAAAGAAAATCTGTGTTTTCCGTGTAGTCCGTGCCTGAAAAGAAAATAAATAAAAAAGTGTTCATCTCCTTACAAACACACAACAACCAAAATTGTATTTATTCGATAGGCTCTCCTTTATAAAAGTCCAGTATCTTGGTACGGAACAGGTACTCGTATTTGGCTTGTAGTTCATCGGATTGTGCTTTCATCAGGTTCTGCTTGGCCTCATTGTATTCTACGGCGTTCGCTTTCCCGTTTTCGTATTTCTCGCTCATCAGCTTAAACGATGCTTCGCTTGCCGAGGCTGCCGCGCTGCTGCTTGTGTACTTGCTTTCGGATGCTGCCGCATTGTACCATGCCTGCTGAATTTCTTTGTAGAGGTCTTTCTTGGCATTATCCAGTTGCAAGGAGTAGTTTTCACGTTGCAGACGGGCTGTACGTACCCGGTTGCGTGTAGCCAGTCTGTTAAAGATGGGGACACTCAGATTAAAACCGATGTATTTGTTGAAATTATCACTCATTTGCTGGCTGAAAGTGCGGTTGATTGTCGAATAATAATTCGTACCGAGACTCCCGCTGAGAGTCAGTTGCGGATAGTAACCGCTTTGGGCGATTCGGATACTGTGTTTACTTCCTTCCAGACGATACTGTGCAGCTTGTATTGAGGCCTTGCAACCTAATGCTAACTGATATATTTCGTCCGGAGAAGCCAATGGGATAAGTTCTATTGTTGCGGCAGGATTTTCCAAGAGGAAACCTTCCGGTGTTTCCAGTTCGATAAGCTGGCTGAGGTCGAGCAATGCCAGTTGATAGTTATTGCCCGTCTGTACCGCATTCATCTCATCCTGCGCTACACGTGCTTTGGCTTCGGCAACTTCTGCCGGAGAGGCTTTCCCTACTTCTGCCAGCCGCTCTATGCGGTTGCATTGTTCTTTGCTCAGCTCTACTTGTCCTAAAGAAACCCGGTGCAGTTCTTCGTTGAACAGTACCTGTAAGTAGGCTGAGGCTATATTGATGGAGATATCTTCTTTGGCTTTCTCCAAGTCGGCAAGAGCGGCTTTTAGGTTTAATTTGGCTAAGGCATACTGGTTGGGTATCTCGAGTCCGGTAAACAGTGGAATACTGGTGGAAACGGACATATTTGTACCGTGACTGCCTGTGTTGACATATACGGTGGAGTAATCACCGGTACTCTCGTCCTTGATAGCGGTCTGCGTGCGTCCCCAGTTCCAGTTTTGTCCGGCACTGGCATTAAGGTTCGGCAGTCGTGCCCATTTGGCGGTATTCACTTCAACATTGCTTTGTTCGGCTGCATTGGCTGTCCGACGGATGTCGATATTATGCTCGATGGCGTAGTCTATACATTGCCGTAGCGACCAGCGGTCTTGCGCCTGAACTTGTATGCAAGCCAGAACGGTCATATATATAAGTATCTTTTTCTTCATGGCGTTTTTGCTTCTTCTAAGTATAACGGTTATTTATCTTTTTTCTCAGCGCCACGCACTTTGTCTTTGGCAGTCAGGCCGCTTTTGACGGCAATTTTGATACCATCGCTCATGCCTACTTCTATCTGTTGGCGTTTGAACTTCTGTTGGGGTACACTGTCGGTCAGTACATATACAAAGGTGCTGTCTCCACTGAACTCAACCGTACTTTCCGGCAGGGCGAGCGTCTTGAGGGCACGTTCCAGCACAATTTCCGCATTGGCGGAATAGCCGGAACGGATTTGTACGCTGTCCGGCGCCTGGATGGCCGCTTTGATTTCGAATTGGTTGGCTCCGTTTTCTTCTACGCCTTTCGGAGATATGTATTCCAGTACGGCATTGAACGAGAGGTTTTGCAATGCACCGATAGTCAGCTTTACCGGCATGCCTTCGTGTACGCGGCCTACCTCGGTCTCATCCAGGTTGCCCCGGAAGATGAGGTCATTCATATTGGCAACCGTGGCGATTGTTGTTCCATCGTTGAACGTATTGCTCATGATAACGGAGTTGCCGACTTTGATAGGTACATCTAGAATCAGTCCGGTAATGGTGGAACGAATCAATGTGCTGCTGAATGAAGCGCTGTTCTTGGTGATACCTTCCTTTACGATTTCCAGATTGTCTTTGGCTGTTTGCAATTCCTCCCGTGCCTGTTTTACGTTCACTTCCCCCTTTTCGTATTCTTCGTTGCTGATGAGTTTGTCATTAAACAACTTCTCGACACGGGCAAAGTCCGTTTCGGCTTGTTTGGCATTGATTTCTGCCAGACGGACGCGGCTTTCGGCGGAGTTCAGCGTGCCCAGTTCGGGGATAACCTTTACTTTGGCAATCACTTCGCCTTGCTTGACGCTTTGTCCGGCTTCTTTATATACTTCGGAAATGATACCGGATATTTGCGGCTTGATAAGCACTTCATCTCTCGGCTCCACTTTTCCGGTGGCTACGGTTGTCTTTTCCAAATCGGCTGTTTCCGGAACGATGGTCTCATATACCTTTACAGTGGGCTGGGATTTCCGGTACAAAAACACGAATGTCCAGATAAATATGGCAGCTACTACCGCCAGTGATGCGATTTTCAGATACTTCTTTGTTTTCATCTTTATTGTATTATTGTTTTATTTTTCTATCGTTTTATCAGTCTGTCACCTTGCCGCTTTTTACTCATCCCTTATCGCTTCGATAGGTTTGATGGCCATTGCGCGGTAAGCAGGTGCCAGTCCTGCCAGCATCCCTAATGCAATGAGAAGGGCGCAAGTGCCGATAGCCAGTCCGAAGGAGACTTGATAATGGGTCTTGATGACTCCGGGATCATTCGCTGTACTTTCCAGTATTTGCAGTATAAGTACAGCAAAAGAGATACCTGCCATGCCGGCTACGGTAGTCAGTACCATACTTTCCGAAAGGATTTGTTGCAGAATATCTTTGGGACGGGCACCGATGGCACGCCGTATGCCTATTTCCGTAGTGCGTTCCTTTACCGTTACCATCATGATATTGGATACGCCGATAGCTCCGGCAAACAAGGTTCCCAAGCCCACCATCCAGATAAGGATGCGGGTACCTGTCATCAGTGTGTCCATCATGGAAAACATGGCTTCTGCATTGAGGAACATGATTGCTTGTTTGTCGTCCGGCGAGATGTAATGGGCGGCTTTGATGCGATGTTCTATTTCCGGTTCTACGTCCTTAACCTTTACTCCCGGTTTCATAATAAAACAGACTACATGTATCTTTTGTCCCAGATTATATGTCTGCTGCATCGTTGTGAAGGGCAGGGTAACCGCTTCCGAAGCCTGTCCCTGTATGTTCACATTACCCTCGGAAGAGCACATGCCGATAACGCGGTAATAAATGCCGTTTACCCTAATATATTTTCCGCAAGGGTCCTCGCCCGGCTTGAAGAGACTTTCGTACACGCGTTTGCCAATGACGCATACCTTGCGCGCCTCACGTATATCCACGTCATTGATAAAGCGGCCATACGTCATTTCCTGATGCTCTATCTGTTCATATTCGGGGTATAAACCTTTGACACTGCATTCGTATTTATTTTCTCCGTAAACGGCTGTCTGTCCCCATTGGGCAAACGAAGGAGTGGCCGTTTTTATTCCGTCGATGCTGCGTACCCGTTCCACGTCTTCCATTTCCAGGTCCCACCAGCGTCCTTTACGAAATCCTTTGTAGGCCTCGCTTGTCTTTTGTACCACAATAAATCCGGAGTTTGTAGCGAAACCTTCAAATTGCGCTTTCATTTGTTCCTGCATGCCTTGTCCGCCGCCAATAAGTGCCACAAGCATGAAGATGCCCCAGAATACACCGAATGCCGTCAGCAGACTGCGTGTCTTGTTTCTTGTTATCGTAACGAGGATTTCCTCGCATGTATCCATGTCTATTCTCATAATCGTTTAATCTGCTCTAAGTGCTTCGATGGGACTGATGCTTACCGCCTTTTTAGCCGGGAAGAATCCGGCAAGCGTACCTGCGACAATCAGGGTCAATGTAGCCTGTATAGCAATGCCGATATCCACTGTAGGGTCTGAGAACATCCTGGCTTGAAACATACCCGCATCTGCTGTTTGTGTACCGAAGGCGGAATTCATCCATTCCGTTACTCCGATGCCTGCCACCATGCCGATGTAGCCGAAAAAGGTGGTAATCGTAACGCTTTCCACAATAATCAGCCGAAGGATAGAAAAAGGCTTTGCACCCAGCGCTTTGCGTATGCCGAACTCGCGTGTGCGTTCCTTGACGGTAATCAGCATGATATTCGATACGCCTACGATGCCGCTCAGCAGGGTAAAAATACCTATCACCCAAATGGCGGTACGCAGCAAGCCGGCTACGTTCTGTGTCTGTATGTATTGTGTAAAGCGGTTCCATATCCATATTGCGCCTTCATCTTCCGGGTCGAAACGGTGGTTGGCGGCAATGACTTTACGGTACTCTTTCTCAAAGGTTTCGTTGGCCGCTTCGCTCATCAGGTTTTTGGTGGTGAAGATGATGTTGTTGAGTTTATCGCCTTTGTTATAGATGGTTTGCATGGTGGAGAAGGGGATAAAGGCCAGGCTGCTTTGGTCTCCCTGGTCTTCGTACAATCCGACTACCCGGTAGGCTACGCCGCCTGCATTGACAAACCGGCCGACAGGTTCCGTACGTGACTTTCCGAAAAGAATTTCTGCCGACTTTTTATGAAGAATGATAACTTTCCGCCGTTCTTTCACATCGTTCCGGTTGATAAAGCGTCCGCTTGCGGTCTTAATGGCTTCGGACTCTACGTAGTTCGGGTGTACGCCCATCAGCGAGATATTGATGTATTCTTGTCCGAAGCTGATGTTTACATCTCCCTGCCGCAGGGTGGCGCCGGCAGTGATGATATTGTCGGGAAAGTATTTCTCGGTTGCGGCGAGGTCTTTGTTTTCCAGTTGGATACGCCGTCCTTCTTTCAAGCCTTCGTACGATTGGGTGGTCCAGCCACCGCCCAGGCGGATGGAGTTCAATGCGCGTTCGGATGCGTTTTGTTCGAAAGCATGGATAATGCCGTTGCCTGCTCCCAGCAGTACGATAAGCATAAAGATGCCCCACGCCACTGCAAAACCGGTGAGGAACGTGCGCAACTTGTTACGCTTGATTGTACCGTATATTTCTTGCCAAAGGTCTATCATGATTACTGTAAGTGATGTTATAAAGCGATAGGAGATTAATATAATGACGCGGCAGTGTCCGTTATTTCATGAAACCGTCCTTGCCGAATGGCGATGCGTCGTGATTCAGGTTCTCTTCAATGCTTCCTATCACACCGTCTTTAATGTGGATAATCTTGTCTGTCTGATTGGCAACGCCGCTCTCGTGGGTTACGACCACGATGGTCATGCCCGTTTCATGCAAGTCTTTCAGAATTTGCATGACCTCTACGGAAGTCTTGCTGTCGAGAGCACCGGTCGGTTCGTCGGCAAGGATAATCTGGGGGCGGGTAATCAATGCACGGGCAATGGCTACACGCTGCTTCTGTCCGCCGGACATTTCGTTGGGCATGTGGTGAGCCCACTCTTTCAGCCCCAGGCGTTCCAGATATTCCAACGCCATAGCGTTACGCTTCCGGCGGCTTACTCCTTGATAGAAGAGAGGAAGAGCCACATTCTCTACCGCATCCTTGAAGGAAATCAGATTGAATGACTGGAAGATAAAGCCAATCATACGGTTGCGGTATTCGGCGGCTTTGTTTTCGCTCAGGTTCTTGATAAGCGTACCGTTCAGGTAATATTCTCCTGTATCGTAGTTGTCCAGAATGCCTAATATGTTGAGGAGCGTGGATTTTCCGGAGCCTGACGCTCCCATAATAGAGACGAACTCTCCTTTTCGGATATCAAGGTCGATGCCTTTGAGTACGTGTAGCGGTGCTCCGTTGTTATAGGTCTTGTTGATGTCTTTCAGTTGTATCACGTTTTTCCTGTTTATAGCTTTGTTCTTATTGATTTCAACTATTGGACGCAGCAATGTGACGAAAAGTTGCAATTGACGTGAAGTTTTTTAAAAAAAGATTTTGCAGTGTCGTTTTTCTTTGTGTAATTTGTAACCATTAATGTTATAACTAACCCTTTAAACAAAAAAGTAAATATCATGAATTCAAACATGGAAAAACCCTATGTAGTGGGGATTGACATAGGCGGAACGAACACCGTCTTTGGTATCGTAGATGCACGTGGCACTATTCTTGCAAGTGGTTCCATCAAGACGGGAGCTTATGACGAGGCAGATAATTACGTAGACGAAGTATGCAAGAATCTTCTTCCGCTGATTATCGCGAATGGCGGTGTTGATAAAATAAAAGGTATCGGTATCGGTGCTCCTAACGGCAACTATTATAGCGGTACAATCGAGTTTGCTCCGAATCTTCCGTGGAAAGGAGTAATTCCTTTGGCAGCCATGTTTGAAGAACGTTTGGGCATCCCTACGGCACTGACCAATGACGCCAATGCCGCCGCTATCGGTGAAATGACCTACGGCGCTGCACGCGGTATGAAAGATTTCATCATGATAACGCTGGGTACGGGTGTAGGCAGCGGTATCGTTATCAACGGACAAATGGTATACGGACACGACGGTTTTGCCGGAGAGTTGGGACATACTATCATACGTCGCGAAAACGGTCGTCTCTGCGGATGCGGTCGCCACGGCTGTCTGGAAACTTACTGTTCGGCTACCGGTGTGGCGCGTACTGCACGTGAGTTCCTCACTGCACGTACCGAGCCGAGTTTGTTGCGTTCCATTCCGGCCGAAAACATCACCTCTAAGGATGTGTATGATGCAGCCGTTCAAGGTGACAAGCTGGCACAGGATATTTTTGACTTTACCGGTACTATTCTGGGAGAGGCTATTGCAGACTTCATTGCTTTCTCCAGTCCCGAAGCAATTATTCTGTTCGGTGGGTTGGCTAAGTCCGGAGATTACATCTTCAAGCCTATCCAGAAAGCTATTGATGACAATATCCTGATGATTTACAAGGGCAAGGCCAAATTGATGATGTCCGAACTGAAAGACTCTGATGCTGCTGTGTTGGGAGCCAGTGCGTTGGGCTGGGAGTTGAGAGATATTAAATAAGCTCAGTCTTTGATTGAAAATATAGGAGGTTGTGTCAAAACGCTGACACAGCCTTTTTTTATGCGCAAAGCCCAGACTTT
>OLNS01002928.1_pt1 | contig 10490 bp, 11 predicted proteins | sample 1673031 | NCBI WGS metagenome assembly OLNS01 (sample SAMEA3136748, study PRJEB25190) | human gut metagenome | biome: human gut; feature: human-associated habitat; material: faeces | place: Austria | collected 2013
CGGCATTTTCTGGTGCGATGGAAGGGACTCGAACCCCCGGCCTACTGATTCGTAGAGAGTGCTTGCCTATTTTCATGGGTGCTTTGTGACATACTTACATATCGTTGTATCGCTGTTTCTGTGCTTCTTCGTGCCCGGCGGTGCGCTTGGATTCTGGATGAATAAGGCACAAACAAGGCACAAATAAGGCACAATTTTACAGTACGATAAACGACCCACAAGCCCGGCGTATTCCGTCAGCTTGTGAGCCGTCTTTTTTATGCGTAACCTTCTTCTCTGATGCGGTCAAATACATTCGTCAGGGCGTCCGCCGCTGCTGCGTCTGCCGAACGGATGAAACCTGCGTATATATCCGTGGTTGTGCTTGTCTTGGCGTGGCCCAGACGGCCCGATACGGTTGTAACGGGAACATGGGCTGCTATAAGCAGGCTGGCGTTGGTGTGGCGCAGGCTGTGGAAGTGAACCGCCGGGAGATTGTGGGCTTTCAAAAATTCGGGAAACCATGTTGTGACCGCGCCGGGGTCTATGGGCTGGCCGTTCCATTTGGTAAAAAGCAGGTCATTGTTTACCGTCTTGCCGTCAATCTCGACTTTGCGTGTCCATTCTGTGCCGACCTTCAAGCGTTCCCGGTGTTGGTATCGCTTGTAGTCCTGCAAAAGCTCGATGCAGTCCGGCCCGATGCGCACGCACCGCCGGGAGCGTTTTGTCTTTGGCGGGTTGAATACCGCACCCATGCCGGGGATCGTCTGTAATGTCCTGTCTATGGTGATAGTCCCGGCGGTCAGGTCAATGTCCGACCAGCGCAGGGCGCATATTTCGCCGCGCCGCGCACCGATCAGCAAGGCAAGCTGTGTAATGACGCTGTACTGCGTGGGTGCGTCTTGCAGGGCGGCAAAGAGACGCGCTATGTCTTTTTCTTCAAGTGCCTGTATGTCAACCTCTGCCGCTTTGGGGGATTCTGCCCGCTTGCAAGGATTGTCCGCAATAAGTCCCCATTGCACCGCCTTGGAAAATACGCTTGATAACATGCGGTGATAGTGCTGCACGGTGTTCCCGTTCAGCTTGCCGCCTGCCTTGGTGTGCTCGGTGAAGGCTTTGGAGAGGGGAAGGCCCACGGCCCCGGCTACTTTCTCAGCGGTGGTGCGGCTTACATTGTGCCCGCCGCATAGGGTGCGCATAGTCTCCGCGCCGATCCCGGCGGCTTTGGCCGTCTGCGTGCGGGTTTGGGGCGGGAGCAGGGCAAGAAGTGCGGCTGTAGCTGTATACTTGCTGTCCTGCCTTATGCCTTCTTCTTCAAGGTTGGAATAAAAGGCCATGAGGTGGCCGGGGCGTATCTGGCATACTTTAAGCTGGCCTAGCCCGGCGGATATGCGAGGCGCAAGGCGCTTATAGTCGTATACAGTCTTGGGCTTTAGCTTCTTCTCTGCGTACTCGGTGAACCAGCGTGCAAGCAGATCATCCATTTTCATAGATGCTTCAAGGGTGATTCCGTTGTGTACTTCCTGCTCGAAGGCGTCCGCCTGCCGCTTTAGTTCTTTTTCAAGGCGCTTGCCTGTCAGACCCGCCGGGGGCGTGAAGGTGCGGTTTACCATGACCTGCCGCCCGGTGCGGTCATATCCGTTCGATACGCGGATCAGGTAAGAGCAGGAGCCGTCTTTTTTTGTGCGCTTTACGATCTTTGCCATGCTTTGCACTTCTTTCTGTGGTGGGCTGCGGGGTGCTCTGTGGGCTTTAATCCCCTTTGGGCGTATCGGTGCCCCCGGTGGGACTTTGCGGGGCTGCCTGCGTGCTCTCTGCCGCGCTGGCGGGTGCAGGCGTGACCGCCGGGGAAGTGTAGCGGGGAACCTCTGTCAATTCGTGGACGCGTTCAAGGGCCTTTTCCTGCCCGGCGGAGTTTAGCTTGTTGAAATCCTGCAAGAGTTGTTCGACCTGCGCAGGGGCCGCCCCGGCTGCGTCTGGAATATCCCCGGCGGATATGCGGCCCATAAGGTGAGCAAGGTTGGCGGCTTTGTCTGCCGTGCTGCCCGGCGCGGCTGTGAGCGTGGAGCCGTGCGGGGTGTCGCCCTGTTCCACAGATGCGGCGACGCCCGCGCCTTCTCCGCGCAGTGTGCGCAAGTAGGGCGTAAAATCGTAATTCATAATCTGCTTCAATTCAAGGGGCGAATAGCGTTCCATTGTGTTTGAAAGTACCTTTTGCGCTGCCTTCATTGCTATTATCTCGGCTGCTGTATAGCCCATAGTTTGCAAGGCGCGTTCTTCTCGTTGTTCTGCGTTTGTAGCGTAAAGTTCTGCCGCGTCAACGCCCAGCGCGTCCGCGAATTTCTTGATAGTAGCGGGCTTTGGGTTTTTTATGCCGCGTTCATATTGGCTTATAGTTTGGGGCTTGACGCCCATTTTTTGGGCAAGTTCTGCTTGCGTCATGCCCTTTTCATTTCGGATAGCAACGATTGTTTCCCCGATGTGCATAGCTATTCCCCTTTGTGTTTGTTCCGCATTTACAGAATACCATGCTTTTGTGTGATTGTAAAGACAAAAAGACTGTTTGCGAAAAATAAAAAGACAAAAAGGCTGACAAAAGACGAAAGATAGAATATAATCATACTCGAAAACAGTCCAAAGGACTTACAAAAAGGAGTTGAGCAAAAATGAGAGTTGACCGTGTGAAACTTGTTGCAGAAATGACCCGGCGGGAAGTCCGCACAGAAGAACTTGCAAGCAAGGCGTGTGTATCGCGTGCGACTATATCCGCTCTGCGTGGCGGCAAGTCCTGCAATGCAAATACCGTGCAGCGTGTCGCGCAGGCGCTCGGCGTTCCCGTCGAAAACCTGCTTGAAGATTCCGGGAAGGGGTGTTGACCGATGGGCGAAGCTGTTCGCGTGGGTCGCCCCGTGCCGAACATGGGAACCGTGCAGAAGGCCGCCCAGCTTTACGGGCTGTCCCCGAACTATATCCGGCGGCTGTGCAAGCTTGGCAAGGTGCGGTATGTGGATTGTGGGAACCGCTGGCTTGTGAATCTGGATAGCCTGGCCCGCTATTTTGAGCAGGGCGACGCCCCGGCGGATCAGCCCGGCAACTTACAAGTTTGCGGCATCCGCCGGGTGGCCGTGAGGTAAATTCATGGAAAGAAAGAGCCTTATTGTTTATGTTTCTGTCCATGATGCAGCAAAAAATATGCCAAATAAAGACAGGCTTGCGTTCTATGATGCAATTTTTTCTTACGGTTTTGAAGGAAAAGAACCCGAAAACCTGCCAAACCGTGCGCAAATCGGGTGGATTTTGGTAAAGCCTGTGATCGATTCCAATAACAAAAAGTACATAGATGGGCAGAAAGGCGGGAGACCTCCGAAAACCAGTGGTTTACAAGAACAAAAAACCACTGGATATAAGAGCAGAAAACCTAATAAAGAAGATAAGAATAAAGAAGATAAGAATAAAGATATATATAAGAAAGAAGATGATTATCGGGTTTCCGAGCAGGACGCTATGAAGCGAAAACTTCAAGATGACATGAAGCAGTTATAGAAAGAAGGAGAACCAGTATGACAGAAGAAGTATTGACGAAAGCACGGAAAATATACAATAAGTATACTGCTGCACAGTACATATTATCCAGTTTGGATAAAGATATAACCGCTGTTGAGTGTGGCGGTAAGATGATTGAACTATCGGAAGATATGGCTGCGCAGGTGAAGGCCCTGCTTGCGAAGAACCAGCAAGCGCAGATTGCCCAGCTTTGGGCAGAATTTGAAGCGCTGTAATCCCGGCGGCCCGCCGGGGAGAAAGGAAGTATTTTACATGAGCAAGAAAAAGAGAAAGCGCCCCGCGCGTTCCCGGCTGTACATTGACCCGGTTGCCGTGCGTGCTGCGCTGTACTGCAAGCATATGAGCATGGAGCGCCTGCAAAGGGTGACGGGTTATCCCCCGGAACTGTGCGAAACGCTTTACTATGGCGGCAAAGTCCCGCTTGCCGTGGTGGATCATCTGGCCGCCTTCTTGAATCGTCCGGCGAATGAGTTACTTATGCCTGCAACCAAAGAAGCCATTGCAGCAAAAGAAATTTACTGCGCCGTGCCGGAGCCGTCAGTTGAAAAGCAGCTTGAAATCCTTTTCGGCGGTGATTATGACCCCTACAAAAACGAACCCGCCCCGGCGGATGGATCGCCCGCCCGCTGCGTAAGGCACCCGCGCCGCACTTATAAGGCCGGGGGCTTTTCGGGGGCCTGATTCAAGGAAACGATAAAAAAATTCTTATATCTGCCCTTGCTTTGCGCTTCTGTACCCGCACGGCCCGGAAATCTGCCGGGAGAACCTACCCGCCCCGCCGGGGCTGGATGGAATAAAGGCAGGGCCGCCCGCTGTCGCTGCGGGAAGTGGCCCGCCGGCGCCGCGCCGTCTGCTGTGGATGGTGTGACCCGCCGGAGAGATCGTGCAGGGCGCAGGCCGTGGCCGCTTTGCCGCGCTGGCTGTCGTGCTGTGTTGGCTGTGTGCTGGATGCGTTGCTGTGCGGCTGTGCAGGGCAGGGGGAGAGAATGGCCCGTTAAGTATGCAGCCGCCCCGGCGGGGCGTGCCTGCTGCTGTGTAGAGAGAAAGAGGTTTTCATTATGGCGAAGGAAAAAATGCCCGTTCCCTTCAATCAAAGCGTATATGACTATCTGGAATATAAGCTGCTGGACTTGGAGCATATACGCAATATGTTTACTGTGCTTATCATGGAGTTAAACGATGATGAAACGCCCGCGGGGTCTGCGCTGTTTGGTACGCTTGACTATTTTGACCGCGTTTATGCAGAATTAGAGCAGGCTGTAAAAGATGCGCCGTTTGTCTCGATTGAGAGCAGGGAAAAGAAAGCGTCATAAAAAAGGCCCCGGCAGATCGTGTGGGAACTGCCGGGGCTTTGCTTTGCCTGTTCGCATGTTTGTTTTTCTGGCGGGGCTTTTCAGTATTCGGAAATGCCGCGCTCCCGCATAGATAAAACCTGCGCTGTTTTCCGTGTGTTCATCGTGTCCGTCCCGTCCGCCGGGGGTACTTGTGGCCGCCTGATTGCCCGCGTTTCTACCCGTTCGCCGGGGTTGTTATTGAAAGCATAAGGCACAAATAAGGCACATTCTGCCCCGCCGGGGACGAATACAAAAAAGAAAAACCCTACGACTTTAACCACTTTTTCAGCGATTCATCGTAAGGTTTTTCTTGGTGCGCCGGAAGGGACTCGAACCCCCGACCTTCTGATTCGTAGTCAGACACTCTATCCAGCTGAGCTACCGGCGCATATTCTCTTGACGTTCTCGCCGGAGAACGTGTTTTATTATAGCGCCCGCCGCCCGGAAAGTCAAGCGTTTTTTTCAAAAAACTCAAAAAATTCTGCAAATGGGCATCTTTCACGAAAATCCGCAGCCTGCGGGGCGGGTTTTCAGCTCTTTGCCGTTGTCTGAAAACGAACATCGAATTGACAAATACTTTGCAACATTTTATAATATAGAGTAGATTTCGGATTACGAACGATGGCGTTTGCAATCGCAGCCGCCATCGGCTTTTTTATTCTCCTATCTGTCCGCCTGTTGCGCACAAGCGTGTACGCGCGGTACAGAGCGTTAAACGAATAAACCGAAATCGACCCCAATTTGTATTCCATTAAGAAACGGAGTGGCACAAAACCATGGCGAAGTACATCGTCAAGCGCGTGGCAATGGGCATTTTCAGCGTGTTCATCGTCGCGACCCTTACCTTTTTCATCATGAACCTGGTCCCCGGCGGCCCGTTCGTGGCGGAAAAGTCCATCAGCAAAGCAGCCCAGCAGGCCCTGGCCGAAAAATACGGCCTCGATAAGCCCCTCGGCGTGCAGTACCTTAATTATATGAACAGCCTGATCCATGGCGATATGGGCCTGAGCCTGAAACAGCGCGGCCGTACCGTCAACCAGATCATCTTCTCCAAGCTGCCGGTCTCGGCCCGCACCGCCGGTCTGGCTGTGGTCGTCGCGCTCTGCGTCGGCATTCCGCTGGGCTGTCTGTCCGCGTATAACCGAGGGAAGTGGGCCGATAATCTGATCATCGTGTTTGCCACCTGCGGCATCGCCATCCCGAGCTTTATCTCAAGCGTCGTGCTTTTGTACACCTTCGGCATGAACCTGAAGCTCCTGCCCACCGTCGGCCTGAATGAACCGGCGGCCTACATCATGCCCGTGACGGCGCTGGCCATTTATCCCACCGCCTACATCACCCGCCTGATGCGCTCCAGCCTGCTGGACGTCATGGGTCAGGACTACATGCGCACCGCCCGCGCCAAGGGTGTTTCCAGTGTGAAGATCCTCTTCAAGCACGCGCTGCGCAACGCGATCCTGCCTGTCATCACGTATGTCGGCCCTATGCTGGCAGGTCTGATGACCGGTTCCTTCGTCGTGGAGAAGATCTTCTCCATCCCGGGTCTGGGCCGCGACTTCGTGTCCGCCATCACGAACCGTGACTACATGATGATCATGGGCACTACGATCCTGCTGGCGACCCTCGTCATCGTTGCGAACGTCGTTGTTGACATCCTGTATAAGATCATCGACCCGCGCATCAAGCTGAAGTAAGGAGGAGCAGACACATGGAAAATCTGAAAAAGAATCCGTTGAGCCTGCAACTCAACGTTGAGGACTTTGCCCCCGCGTCCAACGACGAGAAGAAAAGCCTTGTCGTCATGCGCGAGAGCGTCAACTTCTGGAAGGACGGCATGCGCCGTCTGCGCAAAAACAAGATCGCCATGGTCAGCCTGGTCGTCATCCTGCTGATCGCCTTCATGGCCTATGTTCTGCCCAGCTTCTGGCCCTACAGCTATGAGCAGCAGATCAAGGGCAGCAACAACCTGGCCCCGTTTGAGTATTCTGCCGCGGAGCAGAAGCTCATCGACCAGGGCGAGAACGTATTCCCGCACATTCTGGGCACCGACCGTATGGGCCGTGACTTTGCCGTGCGTGTCATGATGGGCACCCGCGTCTCCCTGTCCGTCGGCCTGCTGGCCTCTGTGCTGGTCCTGCTCATCGGCGCGACCTACGGCGCCATCTCCGCATTTGCGGGCGGCTGGATCGATAACATCATGATGCGTATTACCGATATTCTCTACACCATCCCCGACATCCTGCTCATCATCCTGCTGGCCATGGCCATCAAGGAACCGCTGGAGAGCCTGGCCACCAAGCCCGGCTTCGGCTGGATGCAGAAGCTCGGCCCCAACATGGTGTCCATCTTCATCATCTTTGCCCTGCTGTACTGGGTCGGCATGGCGCGTATCGTCCGCTCCCAGGTCCTGACGCTGAAGGAGAGCGAGTACGTCACCGCTGCCCGCGCGCTGGGTGCCTCCGGCGGGCGCATCATCAAGAAGCACCTGCTGACGAACTGCATGGGCACCCTGATCGTCACCACCACCCTGCAGATCCCGTCCTCCATCTTCACCGAGAGCTACCTGAGCTTCCTCGGCCTCGGCGTTGCAGCCCCCATGCCGTCCCTCGGCTCGCTGGCGACTGACGCCGTCAAGGGCATGAACACCTACCCGGTGCTGCTGATCGCCCCCGCGCTGATGATCAGCATCATGATCCTGGTTTTCAACCTGTTCGGCGACGGTCTGCGCGATGCGTTTGACCCGAAGCTCAAGAGCTAAAGAGGGAAGGAGGAGCAACATGAGCGAAAAAATTCTTGAAATCAAGGACGAACGCCTGTCCTTCTTCACCCCCGCGGGCGAGGTCAAGGCGCTGAACGGCGTGTCCTTCAGCATGAACCAGGGCGACGTGCTGGGCATCGTCGGCGAGTCCGGCTCCGGCAAGTCTGTCACGGCCTACTCCATCATGGGCCTGACCGCCTACCCCGGCAGGCTGGTCGGCGGCACGGTGTGGTTCAACGGCCACCAGATCGACAAAATGACCGAGAAGGAGTTCCGCAAAATTCGCGGCAACGAGGTCTCCATCATCTTCCAGGACCCCATGACGAGTCTGAACCCGGTGTACACCATCGGCAACCAGATCGTCGAGGTCATCCTGCTGCACACCAAAAAGACCAAGCAGGAAGCCTGGGCCCGCGCTAGGGAGCTGCTGGAGCTGGTCGGCATCAACGAGCCGGACCGCCGCCTGAAGCAGTACCCGCACGAGCTGTCCGGCGGTATGCGCCAGCGCGTCATGATCGCCATTGCGCTGGCCTGTGAGCCGAAGCTGCTGATCGCCGACGAGCCGACCACCGCGCTGGACGTGACGATCCAGGCGCAGATCCTGGAGCTGATGAACGACCTGCGCCACAAGCTGGGCATGTCCATCATCATGATCACCCATGACCTGGGCGTTGTGGCCCAGATGTGCGAGAAGATCGCCGTCATGTACGCCGGTCACATCGTCGAGTACGGCACGACGGACGAAATTTTCTACAACCCCCAGCATGAGTACACGAAGGGCCTTATCAACTCCATCCCGAAGCTGAACGCCGAGGAGAAGGAGCGTCTGGTGCCCATCGAGGGTCAGCCCGTTGACCTGCTGAACCCGCCCGCAGGCTGCCCGTTTGCGCCGCGCTGCAAGAGCTGCATGAAGGTCTGCCTGAACAAGATGCCGCCCAGAACCGAATTGAGCGACACCCACTACACCTATTGCTGGCTGCGCCAGAAGGAAGAATTTGAGAAGGGGGGCAAAGCCTGATGAGCGAGAATCTCGTTGAAGTAAAGCATCTGCAGCAGTATTTCCCCGCCGGCGGCATGGGCAAGAACAAGCAGTACGTTCAGGCCGTGGACGACGTGAGCTTTGCCATCCGCAAGGGCGAGACGCTGGGCCTGGTCGGTGAGTCCGGCTGCGGCAAGACCACGACGGGCCGCACCCTGCTGCGCCTGTATGAGCCTACCGACGGCACCATCATCTACGACGGCAAGGTCCTGTTTGACAAAAAGGAAAAGATCGCCGTTGATATGCTGCCCTACCGCCGCCGCATGCAGATCGTGTTCCAGGACCCCTACGCGAGCCTGGACCCCCGTATGACCATCGGCGACATCGTCGGCGAGGGCATCGACATCCACCACCTGTGCGCCAACGCCAAGGAGCGCCATGACAAGATCATCTCCCTGCTCGAGCGCGTCGGCCTGAACAGTGAGCACGCCAACCGCTACCCGCACGAGTTCTCCGGCGGTCAGCGCCAGCGCGTCGGCATCGCCCGCGCCCTGGCTGTGGACCCCGAGTTCATCGTCTGCGACGAGCCGGTCTCCGCGCTGGACGTTTCGATCCAGGCGCAGGTCGTCAACATGTTTGAGGACCTGCAGCAGGAGATGGGGCTGACCTACCTGTTCATCGCCCACGACCTGAGCGTTGTCAAGCACATTTCCAACCGCATCGGCGTTATGTATCTGGGCAAGATGGTGGAGCTGGCCGACAGCTTTGAGCTGATCGCCCACAGCGTCCACCCCTACACCCGCAGCCTGATCTCGGCCATTCCCGTGGCGGACCCCGTCACGGCCCGCCAGAGCCACCGTATCGTGCTGCAGGGCGATGTGCCCAGCCCGCTGAATCCGCCGAGCGGCTGCCGTTTCCGCACCCGCTGCCCCTACGCCGACGAGCGCTGCGCCGCCGAGGTGCCGGAGTTCAAGGAAGTGAGCAGCGGCCACTGGGCAGCGTGCCACCATCTGGACAAAGTAAAGTAATGTAGGGGGGCGCTGCCGGGCGTGGCGGACGCTGCTTGTCCGCCCCTCGACTCCACCCGACATAAAAACTCATACTTATACAGGGCGGCTCACCGCAGCCGCCTTGTGCTTGACCCCAAAATGTGCGCGTGGGGCAAACATCCATCCGCAGGACATAGAACTGTACGCGATAGAAATACAAAAGGACTTTCTATCAAAACAGTTACAAAATTTACAGACCACTTGAAATTGCGGATTCAGAGTGGTAAAGTATAAATATTCATTCCGTTGGGGGCTTGTCTCCCGGGGGGATTGGGTATAAAGTACATTATATTTGGAGGGTATATTCATGAAGATGAAGAACATTGCTGCCGTGGCTATGGCCGGCTGCATGGCTGCTTCTCTGGCTGCGTGCGGCGGCTCTGCAAGCTCCGCTGCCACCGATGCCAGCAGCGCTGCATCCACTGAGGCTGCGACCAGCGAAGCCACCGAGGCTACCGGCACTTCCGCCAACGGTTTCACCGTCCAGCTCGGTTCCAACCCCGAGACCCTGGACCCCGCGCTGAACAGCGCAATCGACGGTGCCAACACGTTGATCACTGTCTTTGAGCCGCTGCTGCTCATCGACGAGAACAACGAGGTCATCCCCGGCCAGGCAGATCTGCCCGAGGTCTCTGAGGACGGCCTGACCTGGACCTTCACCATGAAGGACGGCCTGAAGTGGAGCGACGGCTCCGACCTGACTGCGAAGGACTTTGAGTACTCCTTCAAGCGTCTGGCCTGCCCCGACACCGCAGCCCCCTACGGCGAGACCGTTGTCGGCATGATCGACGGCTATCAGGATGCCATCGGCAACCCCGATGCGGACG